>Ga0315282_10001164_pt1 | contig 50483 bp, 55 predicted proteins | sample YL17G07_20_MG_FD_203693 | JGI IMG/M metagenome (GOLD analysis project Ga0315282, IMG submission 203693) | Sediment microbial communities from Yellowstone Lake, YNP, Wyoming, USA - YL17G07_20 | ecosystem: Environmental > Aquatic > Freshwater > Lake > Sediment | place: USA: Wyoming | collected...
AAATTAATGGCTGTATCTGTAGTCCAAGTAGTGCCTATAACCTTGCTTACGGTTACGGTTAACCCGCCACTAATTGTAGGAATGGAAGCATTCACATTAACCGTCTGGCTTGTGCCGGCCCATGCGCCTGTTGCGCAAAAAGCAACTACTACTACCGCAATCATACAGATAAGTATGTTTTTCATTTTTATCGCCTCCTTTCTTAATTGTTTTTTATTACAGTTTTTGTGTTTAAACATTTCTCCTCCTTTTTAAATCTCGGTTAGTGTATAAGTTATTCGCGATGAATAATTGCCCGCCCTTAAATCAGAGGGGCAAGTTAATTCATAAATTACCCTGAATGCGTCAGCAGAACCCTTTAAATCGGAAACAAATAAAAGAGTGCCTCCTTTTTCAACTGAAATTTTATCTGCAATCTTTAAGCTTCCTTTAGTATTATTCACCGAGAGAGTCCGCATCGAGAAGTACTTAGAAGGGATTTTCTCTCCTTCGCTGCTTACCAATTCTGAAAGAACGCTTTGTGTTACCTGATATGGCCTTGCAATATTTGTCTTTACCTCAATAAGCACTTCATTTGTGCGCGGGCCGTCGGTAGGCTTAAGGTTCTCAAAATCAATGCTATAGCGCTGGTCCTGCGGAGAGATTGAAATTTCAAAGATACGATCCTGCCTGATTTCTAGATCAAGCGCCCCCAAATTTACCTGCTTCCCTGATGATTCCAAAATATACTGAATACGCGAACGATAATTGCCGGCTACAAGGCTTAATGGATCTGCCAGAGAATACGCTATTACAAATGCCTTATCAGCGCTTCCATCTGGCCGGGAAGAGTATACTGTCTGGGCCCTGTTTAAAAGCGGAGTCGGTTGATTTATGGCAACGCCTTTCTGGGCATCAGGGACGCTGAAAAGAACATTTTCATAACCAATAAATTTACCGTCTTGGGACTGGATCGGCTGAGGGACCATCTGCATAATCCTAAATGGCTCACGGAAAGAGCCGTTTATTGTAACTACGGCGTTAGCTGAATCCCGCATGCCGTTATTATCCGAAGGTGCAAGCACGATAGAGCTAGAACCTTCTGCCGGTGAGACAGAAACCGTGAACGAACCGCCATCATCAGGAATAGTGACATAGACTTCAATAACTTTTGTAACCGGCATTTGAGATGAACCAATAGGACTTAAAACTAAACTGATACGCCCAGTATAATAACCGGGGGTGATTTCCTGTGGATTTTTTATTGCATATACAAGAGTAAATGAATCCTGCGTTCCGGCAGGATTAGAAACATAAATAAGCTCATCATTTCTTACGGTAGTGTCTCCGGGAGGGATACGCAAATCCCCGTATTTATTAGAACCGCGTAAACCCCTGATAACAAAGTTATCGCATATAACAAAAGAGGGATTATCACGGTTTCTTAGCGGGCTTTCAATGCGCTGGCGTATTTCGTAGCGCTTAGCAATGTCAGTTGATACCGTAAATGTTACTCCGCGGGAGAAATTTGAACGGTCAAACTCAAGGCGATATCCTCCTTCGGTAAGTATATAACTTAAATCAAAGGTAGCTGAATATGCCTGATGACAAAAAATCCCTGAAGCTGCCAGCATCAAACTGAAGATAATTATCTTAAATACTTTTACCATTTTTATAATTTTACCATAAAATAATGTCTAGTGCCAGAAAAAACAAAAAACCGGACAGATCAAGTATGGTCTTATCCGGTTAATACACGTGGCTCCTTCGCCCTCCAGCAAAGGATCTCCGAATACTTTTCCTTACCTTGTGTAATGAATATAACATTGTTTAAGCCTTTTGTCAAGGCTATCGTCAGTTATCCAAGAAAGCGCTTGCTTTTGGCTTTCAACCTGTTTCTGTACCCTATCTTGGCTGTATATCTATAAAACTATTTGCGCCCGAGTGGAGTCGAACCACCAATAGCCAGTTCCGAAGACTGGTGCCTTATCCATTAGGCGACGGGCGCAATTTATATAATTTCGCACTTCGCACCTAAAATTTCTTTAATCTTTCCCAGTTTATTTTTATCTACTGCCAAAACATCCGGCTCGGCAGTCGTGCGCACCGGAGAATTCAATTGGATTTTATCGGGATTTATTTGTTCTATAACTTCTTTTAATTTTTTAATATATCTTAAATCATCGTTTACTTGGCGCACAAGCATTACCTCCAGCCAAATTTTGCCGCGAAATTCATTTCTTAAACTTACCAGCCCATTAATTATTTCTTCGATTTTTATATTTTGATGCGGCCGGTTAATTTTATTGAATACTTTGGGAATCACGGTATCTAAGGATGGAATAATTAAGTCGGCATTTAAAAGTGCTCCTCGCACTTCTATGGCATTCAATAATGAAGCATTAGTTATCACTGCTACAGCAATAGCAGTAATCGCCTTTATTTCTTTGATGAGTTCGCCAATTTTAATATTCAAAGTCGGCTCGCCCGAACCAGAGATAGTAATGTAATTTAAATTTTTTGCTTCTTCAGCATTATTCTGCAACCAGGATTTTAATTCATTAAAGGCATCTTCTATCTTTATATATTCTTTTCTTTCGCAAGTTAGCTCCCCTGTCTTACCTAATTGGCAATAGATACAATCAAAATTACATATTTTATAGGGAGCAAGGCTTATCCCTAACGACATACCAAGTCTACGTGATTTTACCGACCCGTATATATATTTCATAAAAATTATAGGGCGTCACAGTAGTGACGCCCTAATTTATGGAGTCCCACTCGCGCTTCACGCCCGAGGTTCCTTGGGACGCCTGCCTGCCGGCAGGCAGGAAATCCCGGCTCCCGACATAAAGTCGGGACGTCGGGATAAATTAATTAACCTGTTTAACAAGGCCTATCTTACTTCTATAAGGCTGTTTTGCGATCCAAAAGCATTAGGAATATAGGAACGACAATTTGGATCATTAAGCCAAGAGCCATCCACAAGAAATTTATATTCGTATCTACCTGGCTTTAAATTAACCTTTGCTGCCCAATTACCTCTGGAATCTTTTTTAGCAGAAAGCGTCTTGGTGTTCCAGCTATTGAAACTGCCAGCGAGACTGACCTGTCTTGCCTGAGGCGCATAGAGCCTGAATTCTGTTGGTTTTGCCCTGGTCACGATTGCCATAACTACCTCCTTGTTAGCTATTATTTATACACAACAACTAAACATCTGTCAAGAAAAATTTGCCTTTTGCCACACCGCGTAGGTGTGCCACACCGCGTAGGTGGGATAGGGTTATACCGCCACAACAAAAATACCTTTCTTATCCGCCAACTCTATTGCTTTGTCTTTGTCTATAAAAAGCGTCTTTTCCGCCTCAATCGCCAGACACTTTGCGCCTGCCTTGATAAAATTCTTTACCGTATTCAATCCTACCACCGGCACATCAAAGCGCATATCCTGCATAGGTTTACTTACTTTCACAACCGTAAAACCGCCCCGTGTTATTTTTCCTGCGCGCCTAATAAGATTATCTGTTCCCTCTAATGCCTCAACTGCCACTACCGCCTTATCTTTTACTGCCACAGTTTGCCCGATGTCCAAATAAGCCACCGCCTTTGCTAATTCTAATCCAAAATAAATATCTTCCCAGGTAGAAAAATCTGGCTCCAACTTAGTCAAAGCACCTTTCTTGGGTAAAAGGTCTTTAATAAAAACGGTAGAATCCAATAATTCAAGGCCTCCTTCTTTAAGTTTTTCTGCGAAGGCGGCAAATATTGTATCAGCCTTTTTATCTTTAAGACCGGCAAGCAGGCTTTTTAAATCCTTGTCTTTTTCTATCTCTTTACTAAAGAGCCGGCAAGGGCTAATCTGACCAGCCATAATCACTTTTGTTACACCTTCCTTTTTAAATATCTCGAATATCCGACGGAATTCACTCAAAGCCAGCCAGTAAATTTTATCTACGGAATCCTTCAAGCTGGGTGATGTATCGCCCTTTATGGCTATGGCCATAATATAATAATTCTTTTTCCTTGCGGCCTCAGACAAAACAAGAGGGAATTTTCTGCTTCCCGCAATCAAACCTATTTTTTCCATTATCCTCACTTACGGCAGGAGTGCACAATGCCGCGTTGGGAGTTCTTTATAAAATTGACTAGATACAGGACTTGCGAAGTCTTCTCTATTTCTTTTTCTATCTTTTCTAAGGAATGTTTAATGGATAGGCCGGAATTAAAAAGTATTTTAAAGGCGCGATTAAGTTGTTCTATTGAGTCTTTAGAGAGCTTATCGCGTTTTAAACTAACCAGGTTCAAACCATATACACGTGCAGGATGACCATCGCAGGTAGAAAACGGCGGGATATCTTGGACTACTTTGGAACAACCGCCGATAATAGAAAGCCTACCTACTCTGACGAATTGATGTATAGCAACTAAGCCACCTACTACTGCTTTATCTTCAATGGTTACATGTCCAGCCAAGGTCCCGTTATTAGCAATCACGCAGTCATTACCCACTACACAATCATGGGCAATATGCGAATAGGCCATAAAAAGATTGCCATTGCCAACTGTTGTTCTACTGCCTCCTTCTGTGCCTGGATTAAATGTGCAATACTCACGGATAATATTATTATCGCCGAGCTCTAAAAAACTCTTTTCTCCCTTATATTTTAAATCCTGAGGCCGACTTCCAATAATTGCACCTGTAAAAATCTCACAACCCGAACCAATAGTGGTATTACCTTCGATTACACAATGGTTACCGATTTTAGTTTTTACGCCTATGCTGACACCATCTCCAATAATGGAATAAGGACCGACTATAATATCATCAGCCAATTTTGCTTTTTTAGAAACTATTGCGGTTGGATGTATTGTCATTCTATCTTTCAGCAAGGGCAAACATAAAGTCTGCTTCTACTACTAATTTACCATCAACAAAAGCCTTTGCGTAAACCTGACCAGTTTTTGACCTTATTTTACCAGCAGTGACATCAAGCACGAGCGTATCACCAGGAACAACTATTTTCCTAAATTTAATATTATCCGCAGTCATAAAAAAAGCAAGTTTTCCCCGGTTTTCTTCTGGAGAAAGCATCATTATGCCACCTACCTGTGCCATCGCCTCAACAATCAAGACACCCGGCATAACTGGCCTACCCGGAAAATGCCCTTTAAAGAAATAATCATCTTTTGCGACTTTCTTTATGCCTGTGGCATGTTTACCTTTATCTAAATAAATAATTTTATCCACAAATAAGAAAGGGTCTCGATGGGGCAATATCTTCATAATCTCTGCAGTATCTAACTCCTGGCCCTCTTTGGGATGGTAGCTCGCACCGACACCACCCAAGGAATATGTTTGTATCTGTTCACTAATTTTTCTGGCAAGTTTTAAGTTCAAAGAATGACCGCTCCTTAAGGCAATGATGTGTCCTTTTATGGGTTGACCGAGAAGATATAAATCTCCTAATAAATCAAGTATTTTATGCCGCGTGAATTCATCTTCATAGCGCAATGTATTTTTTATCACTCCGCTTTTACCCACCACCAGCGTATTCTCATAATTCGCTCCCCGGCCAAAACCTTGATGTTGTAACTCTCGAGCCTCTTCTTCCAGACAAAATGTCCTTGCCCTGGCAAGTTCACTCTGGAAAGTCTGGGGATTGACTTCTATCTCCAAAAACTGCGTTTTAAGAAAAGAATGTTTATAATCCAAGGTATAGGAAATCTTAAGTTCTCTAGAAGGAAATGCCATAATGGATGCTCCATCTTCTTCCGCAAAAATAGGCTCTTTTATATTAAAATAGCGGCGTTCTTTCTCTTGTTCTATTATGCCCGCCTCGGTGATTATTTCCAAGAAACTCAGGCTACTCCCATCTAAACCCGGCACTTCATTATTGTCAATTTCGATATTAAGATTATCTATTGCCAGGCCAGCTAATGCTGCCATCAGATGTTCTATGGTTTGTATCTCAACTGTATCATGGCCGATAGAGGTGCGTCTGGGAGAACGCTCCGTGGGCAGTAAATTCTCAACTGAGGCTTTAACTCTTGGCTTATGCGTTAGGTCGGTACGGATAAAATTAATACCTGAATCTATTCCTGCTGGTTTAAAAGTAAGATTTACCTTATTTGCTGTATGAAGGCCTACGCCTTTTAAACCTAATTCCTTAGCAATTGTCTTTTGTTTGTCCATATTCGCAGATTCTCGCAGATTTTTATCCGCGGATATCCGCGGATTTATTATCCGCCGCGGTAATCCGCGCTTCTAACTCTTCTATCTTCTTTTTTAATTTCTTTACTTCCTCATAGAGCCGGGGAAGGTTCTGGACGCAGGCATTTATACGTTTTGCTAGAGCATGCGGTTTTGCCGGATAGCCTGAAACTGTAGTATTAGGCGGCACGGACTTGGTAACCCCTGCCTGAGCAGCTACAATTGCGCCGTCTCCTACTGTAATATGACCTGCCAGGCCAGCTTGGCCTGCTATTGTTACGCCCTTACCTATAATTGTGCTCCCCGAAATACCCACTTGAGCTACGATAATAGAATTATCGCCGATTACTACATTATGGGCAATTTGCACCAGATTATCTATTTTTGTGCCGCTTCCAATTACAGTTTTGTCAAAACGTGCCCGGTCAATAGTGACGTTTGCGCCAATTTCTACATCATCACCGACCTCTACTATCCCTGTTTGAGGTATCTTATGCTGCAAGCCGTCTATAGCCACAAAACCGAAACCATCTGAACCTACGACTGTGCCGCTATGTATAATTACACGCTTGCCAATAGTTATGCGTTCACGTATAGAGACACGGGGATATATTAGAGTATCGCTGCCAATTTCAGTATGATGGCCGATAAAACAACCTGCATAAATTATAGTGTTATTTCCGATAGAGACTTCGTCTTCAATAACTGTATAGGCGCCAATGGCTGCATTTTTACCTAAAGTTACATTTTTGCCTAAAATTGCTGTAGGATGTATTCCCTTAGGAAGGGTAATCTCAGTGGCTGCAAAAGAAGAAATTACTTTAGCAAATGCCAGGGACGGATTATCCGTGCGAATGATGGGCTTAGGAACAGCTCTTATATCCCGGGAGGTAATGACTGCTGAGGCATATGTCTGAGCAATAAGGGGAAAATATTTAGGATTGGCTAAAAAGGTGATATCGCCCTTGTGCGCCTCTTTTATTCCTGAGACACCAGTAATAACAATACGAGCATCGCCTACTACCTCACCATCGATAAGTTCTGCTATTTCTTTGAGGGTCTTACGCATGGCTGCTTATAGAACTACTACTTTTTGTATTCGCTATTCAAAATCTCTAAAATTTTATCTGTGATATCCAGAGTTTTATCCTGATAAACTAACACGCGGTCATTGAAAACTAAAGTAAAACCTTGCTTCTCTGAATATTTTTTTGTTGCTTCCTCAATATCCTTAAGAATCTCTTTCATTTTCTCATCTTGCTCTTTACGTAAATCTGCCTGTTTTTGCCGGTCAAAGTCCTGAAGCGTTTTGACCTTTGTTTCAATATCCGCCTTTTTTGCCTCTTTTTCTTTCTCGCTCAATAAATTCATCTTATCTTGAAAACTCTTTACCTCGCTTACTTTCTTATCCCTTTCTGCAGTATAGAGACCTTCTTTATCCCCCAGAGTCTTATCATAATCTTTGGTCTTACCGTATTCACTAAAAATACGGCTTAAGTCAACATAGGCAAACTTCTCTGCTGCGGGAGCCTTTCTCACAAAAAAAGTTAAACCAAAAATCATCGCCAAAAAAATCACCGTTATCTTTTTCATTGTAACTTTCCTCCCTTTTTAATGAACAGATGATTTATGGAGCTCGTAGAGCGACATAAATCATAGGCACGAAGTGCCGTCTGCGAATTAAATCCTTGACATCGAAGATGTCAAGGATAAGTTCGCACAGATAAGTTATGTCGCTTAGCTAATTAATAAGCTGGCTCCATAACTTATGTGCTCACTTAAAAGCCGTGACTGGCGCTAAAGTAGAATCTCCCACTTTTTTTACTTTCCTCGCCAGGCGCTTTATTTAAAGGTATGCCGTAGTCAAGCAGTATCGGGCCGATAGGAGTTTTGATTCTTAAGCCTAAGCCAAAGCCGGATTTGAATCCTCCTTGGCCAATATTGCTCATCTTTTCCCAAACATTTCCTGTATCATAAAAAGCAGCCAATTTTAAAAAATCAAATAATGGATACGTATATTCAATATTTCCTACTAACATTGATTCACCGCCTAAGGGGTCTTTAGAGGCAGTATCTATAGGCCCAATACTCCTTTCTTCATAGCCCCTTATCGTATAAGCGCCTCCGGCAAAAAATCTCTCATAAATAGGTATGCTATCAGAATCACCATAAGAATCACCTAAACCCGCCCTTGCCCTTATCTCTAGGCTGGAATTTCGCGGCAGAGGAAAATAATGGGATGCGCGGCCAAAAAATTTCCAGAAATCCTTATCTCCGCCAAACAGGCCGCCTGCATATTCTAAAGAAGCAGTAAATAAATCTCCTTTTTTAGGATCAAATACACTATCCCGACTGTCAAAGGTAAGGCCGGGGGTAAGACTACTGATAGTATTTTTACCATATTCTTTCCACAAGGCAGATGTGGCATCTGCGATGTTAGTAATATCTATCTGGTCAATGCGATATATTAAATCTCCTCTTAAATATTCAGATATCTCCTTACCTAAGCGCAAATCCCCGCCAGTGATTTCCTCATCATAACCATAACCCACGTCTTCCTCTCTTTTGTGCTCGTGTTTATAGGCGTCAAAACCAAAAGAGACAGGATAATCAAAAAGCCAGGGCTCAGTAAAACTTAAATCAAAGCCGCTGCTTAAAGTTCCAAATGAGGCGCGGAGTTTCAAATCTTGACCTGCACCAGTAAAATAAGGAAAATTCTTCCAGTCAAAATTCTTCTGTTCAATCTCTACAAATCCTACAAATGCATCTACGCTGCTATAACCGCCGCCAAAACTAAAGGCGCCGGTCTTAGACTCTTTTACCTCTACGAGCAGGTCTTTTTTATTACTAAGCGCGGTATCTTCAGTATCATAACTAATCTCCTCAAAAAAACCTAAATTCTGTAATCTCTCTTTGCTGCGCCTTAACTTCTCGCCATCAAATCTATCGCCCGGATGGAGCCTTAATTCACGGCGTATAACTACATCTTTAGTCTTGACGTTTCCTCTTATTTTAATTCTATCTACATAGGCAATTTCGTTTTCTGCGATATTATAGACGATATCCACGCGCCCGGTATAGGGATTTACTGAAGTAGCTTCCTGAATCTGAGCCATGATATATCCACGGTCAAAATATAAACCTTGAATATTGAGGACATCTTCTTTTAATGCTTCTTGATTAAAGACCTCCCCCGGCACAGCCTCTTTTAGTTTTGCTAAGATATCTTTTTCCGGAATATCTTTGTTCCCCTCTATACTTATGTTGCCTACGAGATATTTCTTACCTTCCTGAATTACTATCGTAACATACAATAAAAATGGTTTTTTTGCATCAGGTTTAACTCCATAATCAACTGTTACATCTGTATATCCGTTCCTGCGGTAGAAAGACCTTATGCGTTCAATATCTTCCTTTAATACTTCTTCCTTTAACACCCCTGGATTAAAGGTCCAGGCCCTCTTGGTTTTTATTAGTCTTAAGATACGCCTGTCAGAAAAGGCAATATTGCCTTGCACTAAGATATTTTTAATCCGCACCTTTTTGCCTTCTGCAACATTAAATTGGAGCTTTGCCTTATTGGCCTTTTTATCTAGGTCGACCTTGTAATCTATTTGCACCTCACTGTAACCTATCTTTTCATACATCTTCTTTAAGATTCGCACATCTTCAGCTAAATTAGGATAATCCAAATACTGCTTCTCCTTTGATTTTAGCTGCTCTTTGATTTTTTCATCCTTCATCGTCAGACGCCTTATGCCGGAGAAACTAATGCTTTCGATTATTGGCCTTTCCTGGACTGTAACTATGAGCTTAATTCCGTCTTTATAATCCTGGGTATCTATCTTTATGTCGCTAAAAAAACCCAAAAGATAAAGTCTCCTCAAATCATCGTTAACTACATTTTCCTGATAAGGACTTCCTATGCGGGTTTTCAGCTTAGATATGATAGTATTGGTACTGATAGATTTATTCCCTATTACTTCTATGGCAGTAACTAATTTTTGAGTTGGGGCAGATTGTTCCTGGGCAGGCTGTTCTTGGGCGAATAAAGGTAGATTAATGCCTAAGATTAAAAAAAACAGATAAATTATAAAAAGCTTTCTTCGCATATTTCTATTATATAAGAAGTGTATATTTTAATCAATAACTTTTAATGAGCAGACGCGAATTATCCCGCACCTTTTTACCATTCAAGTATTTATATTAAAAACATGAATATATAAAAGGTGCGGGATAAGTTCGGACGATCCTTGACATCGGAGATGTCAAGGATGTCCTCACTTATTCTATCCGCGCAATATTTTCAAATCTGGTATATTCTTTGATAAAAGCTAACTTTAGCGCACCTACCGGGCCATTGCGCTGCTTGGCAATGTTTACTTCAGCTATACCTTGATTTTCCGGAGTGGGATTATAATACTCGTCCCTTAACAATAGCACTACCACATCTGCATCCTGCTCTATTGCTCCGGATTCCCTTAAATCCGACAGTTGCGGACGATGGTCTGTGCGCGACTCTACTGCTCTGGATAATTGACTGATAGCTACTATTGGAATAGCTAATTCTCTTGCCAATGCCTTAATGCTGCGTGAGATTTCCGAGATCTCCTGCTGCCTGTTTTCTATACCGCTTGTCCCGCGCATTAATTGCAGGTAATCTAAAATAATTAATTTAATATCGTGGTGCGCCTTAAGCCGGCGCGCCTTAGCGCGCAGTTCCATCACCGAGATTGAGGGTGAATCATCTATAAATATAGGGGCTTCGGAAAGCTTGCCTGCGGCTGCGGTGAGGCGCGGCCAATCTGAAGTTGCCAGATACCCCGTCCTAACTTTATGCGCATCAACTTTTGCGTGCGCGCAAAGCATTCTCTGCACCAGTTGTTCTTTAGCCATCTCTAAACTAAAAATTGCTAAAGGGGTTTTTTCTACAACCCCTACATAGTCGGCGATGCCGATAGCAAAGGCGCTTTTACCCATAGAGGGCCTTCCCGCAACCACGATTAAATCCGAAGATTGCAAGCCGGCAGTCTTAATATCAAAATCTATGTAACCGGTGGGAATACCCGTGACATGCGCCTTTTTCTGATAAAGCCTATCTATTGTCTCAATAGTATCCTTAACAATTTCTTTAATAGCTAAATATGAACCCTTTGCCTTTCTATCACTTACCTCGAATATAAATCTTTCTGCTGTATCTACCACCTCATCGATATGGCCTTCGTTTCCATAACAGAGCGAAATTATTTTTGTGGCATTATTGATTAATGTCCTTAAAATGCTTTTTTCTTTGACTATGCTTACATAGTGACTTATATTGGCTGCTGTGGGAACAGAATTTACCAGGCTGGTTAAGTAACTTACTCCGCCCACTTCATCCAGAATCCCGTCCCTTTTTAGGACTTCCCTAAGGGTGATAAGATCGACTGCTTTGTTAGCGTTGTAGAGGCCCAATACGGCCTCAAATATTTTTTGATGCGTATCTTTGTAGAAAGAATTCTTATCTAACAACTCAGAAGCTACCGAGATAGCATCTTCATCCAATAACATCGAACCCAATACTGCCATCTCAGCTTCCAGATTTTGCGGCGGGATTTTATCTAGTGCTATTTCTTGACTACCCATATTTTTATCTTTGCCAAGACCTCCGGATGTAAGTTTATAGGCAATTCGTAAATTCCTAAAGATTTTATTGGTTCATCTAACATAATCGCATATTTATCAATTTCAAAGCCTTCTTCGGCTAGGGCAGCTGCTATATCCTGGCGGGTTACGCTTCCGAACAATTTATCTTCTTCGCCGGTTAAAGCAGGAATAGTTAAGGACATACCTGCCAATTTCTCTTTGAGCTCTTCACATTTTTTCTTAACTTCTTGGAGTTGTAGAAGTTTTCTCTGTTTGGCCTGCTCCAGCTTCTTTAGATTTGCCGGTGTAAGCACAACAGCGAGATTATTAGGTATAAGAAAATTCCGCGCAAAACCATCCTTAACTTTTACTATAGTTCCTGCCTTGCCTAGTTTGTCTACATCTTGATTTAAAATAACTTCCATTTTCCCTCGCTATCGCGTATAAGGAATCAATGAAATAAACCTTGCCCTTTTAATTGCCTCAACAAGCCTCCTTTGGTGTTTAGCGCAATTACCTGAAAAGCGACTGGAGACTATTTTGCCTCTTTCCGTAATAAAGGCCTCCAGCCTTTTTGAATCTTTATAATCTATTGCTTTGGACTTATCCATGCAGAAACGGCAAAATCTTTTTTTAAAAGCTGACGGGAATTCTCGTTTCTTTTTAATAACTGCCTTAACTCTCATTTGTCTCATCCTCACCTTCTCCTAACCAGGATGTCTCTGTGGTTGGCTCCTGCGGTGTTTCCTCTGTAGATTCAGCAGAAACTTTAGCTACAGGCGCTCCTAAAAATTGCACACGGTCTGCCCGCACATCAATAACGCTGCGTTTCTGTCCTGCATTGTCTTCCCAAGAACGTGACTGGAGTCTTCCCTCAACAAAAACAGAGCTTCCTTTATGTAAATACTGATTGCAAGTCTCTGCCTGTCTACTCCAAGCTACTACAGTCACAAAACAGGTTTCTTCCTTCAGTTCTTGATTTTTATTCTTAAACTTGCGATTTACTGCTAAACGAAGATTTACCACTGCTGTCCCTTGCGGTGTATAGCGTAATTCCGGGTCCTTGGTCAAATTGCCTATAAGAAATATTTTATTAAAATTAGCCATCTTCCTCTCCTCGTATAATCTTTACGTATAATCAAGGGATTATACGTGAATCTGTGCAATCATAAATATAAGCTTTATATTATATCTTATTCCACCTTCGTAATCAATACTCTCAATATATTCTCATTTAACTTATATGTATGTATTATTTCTTTTACTATTAAAGGAGCCAAAGAAAAATTCAGAAGGTAGTAAACTCCCTCCCGATACTTCTTAATGGGAAAAAATAGCTTTCTTTTCTCAGGCCAGACAGAACTTTCTATAACTTTACCATTGTTTTTAACCACTACATCATTAATCTGGCCAAAGAGGTTCTTTCTTTCCTCCTCGCTTAAATCCGGCTTAACAATAAACATTGCTTCATACTTATTCATTTTTGCTCCTCGTCGTATAATCTTCACGTATAATCTAGGGATTATACGTGATTACACAGATTTATTTTAGATTACACAGATTATTCCGTCGTAATATTTAATCTGTGTAATCGGATTTTTAATCTGCGTAATCAAGGGCGAAACGATTTTTGTGGAGCCCTATTAAAAATGTTCATGGTTTCAGTAATATTTTTTCTAACCCACAACCGGCAGCAGCTGCTTGCCATCTCTAGTATTTCTCTTAGCTGTGTTTTTTCTCTTCTATTAAAAGCTGATAAAACGTATTCAGCAGCTTTTATACTTTTTAAAGGCCGACCAATTCCCATACGCAGACGACTAAATTCTTGGCTTCCTATCTTGTCTATTATCGACTTAAGGCCGCGATGCCCCCCGGATGAACCAGAGGGTTTTATCTTGAGCCTGCCAAATTCTAAATCTATGTCATCGCAGATTATAAGTAAATTATCTAAATCTATTCTATATTTTTTAAGCAAACTAACTACAGCCACACCTGATAGATTCATAAAAGTAACTGGCATTGCCAGTATCAGGCCCTGTCCATCAATCTTACCCTTACCAATTATTGAAAAAGTCTGCCTATCTTTTTTAAGGGATATTTTATGGAGCTTTGCCAGCCTCTTTACCACTAAAAAACCTATATTGTGTCGGCAATGCCTGTAAATAAATCCCGGGTTTCCTAAGCCAACAATTAATTTCACCCCGTTAGAAATCCTCCTTTTATCCCATTAGTCCCGTTAGAAATAGCAATCTATCATAAAAGAACAAAATTTCTAACGGGTTTAGAGTACCATTTCTAACGAGGTTCACTATTTTTCTTTTCCCTTCTTCTCCTTCTCTTCCTCTACGCCTTCAGCGGGAACTTCTTTCTTTTCTTTAATTACCTCTGGCTCCTCTTGCACTTGGCCCTCAACAGGCGCAACCGGAACCTCTTCCTTCATGGGTTGAGCCACAGATAAAATAATGGCACCCGGATCACTAAGAATCTTAACTCCGGAAGGTAATTTTAAATCCTTTACATATATTGAGTCTCCAATCTTCAATTGGCTGACATCCACTTCAATATTTTTGGGAATTTCCGTAGGCAGGCACTCAACCTCTACTTCCCAGAGTATACGCTCTAAAGAGCCGCCCTCAAGCTTAACTCCTTGTGGCTCACCTTGGGCAACTATCGGCACATTTACCTTAATCGCTTTAGTCAAGGAAATTTCATTAAAGTCTACGTGCACGATATCGCCGTGAACCGGGTCATACTGAACCTCTTTAATCAAACAGGCCCTGGATTTATGTTTTTTATCATCCTTGACCCTAAGATTGATAACTATGCCCTCAATTCTATACTGATGCACAAGTTGTAATAGCGCATGGTGCGATACTTTTATGGGTAGAGATTCTTTACCAGCTCCATAGACTACCGCAGGAATAAACCCACTCTCTCTCAAATCCCGCACTTTGGATTTACCTACTTCTTGCCTTGGCTGTACATCTAAAAATATTTCTTCCATTCGTCGCTTCGCTCCTCTTTACGCGGATTACCGCAGATTTTTATCCGCGGATATCCGCGGATTTAGTATCCGCGAAAATCCGCGTCAAACTAGTCAAATAACGAACTTACCGATTCCTCATTATGTATCCTCTTTATCGCCTCACCTAAAAGATCTGCCACTGAGAGGACTTGGATTCTGGGATGCTTTTTATTATCATCCAGAGGGATGCTATCAGTAATAAGTAATTTTTCTAGGTCTTTGCATTTATCTATACGTTCCAATGCCGGGCCTGATAAAACTCCATGCGTAATCGCCGCCCAAATACTCTTGGCACGGGCTTTTTTCAACGCCTCCACCGCTTCAATCAAAGAACCGCCCGTAGCAATTAAATCATCAACGATGACTACATTTTTTCCTTCTGTTTCACCTAAAATATGCATTACCTCTGCTTTCTCAGGAGATATACGTCTTTTGTCAATTATGGCAAGGCCCGCAGAAAGCCTCTTGGCATAAGCCCTGGCCATTTTTATTCCACCTACATCCGGTGACACAACCACTAAATCCTTAAGCTCGAATTTGGAAAGGTAATCTATGAAAACGCCTACAGCAAAAAGATGGTCCACTGGTATATCAAAAAAACCTTGGATTTGACCGGCGTGCAAATCCATAGTTAAAATCCGGTTGCTCCCTGCAGTGGTCAGGAGATTCGCCACTAATTTTGCTGTAATAGGCACACGGGGTTGATCCTTTCTATCCTGCCGGGCATAGCCAAAGTAAGGAATCACCGCAGTAATGCGCTGGCTGGAGGCCCTTTTTAAGGCATCAATCATAATTAAGAGTTCCATTAAATTTTCATTAGTTGGGGGAGAAGTCGGCTGAACCACAAATACATCTTTTCCTCTTACGTTCTCATCAATCTTTACCCTTATTTCTCCTTCGCTAAACCTGCTTACCAAGGCACTTGATAATTTGACTTTTAAGTACTTACAGATATTTTCGGCCAATTCAGGGTGCGCATTACCGCTAAATACCGCTAATTTATCCATCTTTTACCTCTTTGTTTTTATTGGTTTTGCCGGAACACCTATAACTGTTGACTTATCCCCGACATCTCCAAGCACAACTGCTCCTGCTCCGGTTTTAGCAGCCTTACCTACTTTGACCGGAGCAACTAACACGGTATCTGAGCCAATAAAGGCCTTGTCTTTTATTACTGTGATATTCTTCTTTCTACCGTCAAAATTTGCTGTCACTGTGCCTGCGCCAATATTGACCTGACTGCCTATGTGGCTATCTCCAAGATAACAAAAATGTTTTGCCAGTGTTTTAGAAGAAATTTTTGAGCGGACCGTTTCTAAAAAATTACCCGCCACGACATCGTCCTCAATAACCGTTCCTTCCCTTAAATGCGCAAATGGGCCGATAAAACAGCGTTTTCCAATTTTAACATTCCTTTCAATAACTGTAAAGGGATAAATCGTGGTGTCCTGGCCTACCTTTGTACCATAGCCTATAAAGGTTGATTCAGGGTCAACTATGGTAATTCCTTTTTGCATCAAATCTTCATTAATGCGTTTTTGCATAATCCGGTTGGCCTGGGTCAGGCCTTGCCGCGAATTTATACCCAGCGTCTCATTTATATCAGCAACCCTAACGCCGTCAATAAGATATCCTTTTTTATAAAAGATACCAACTATATCTGTAAGATAATACTCCTTTTTGCGATTGTCCGGCCTGATATATTTTAAAGCGCTAAGTAACCTATCTTTATTAAAACAAATAATTCCGGTATTGATTTCTTTGATATCTTTCTCGTAATCATCCGCATCTTTTTCCTCGACTATGCCGCATATACTTGCGTATTTATCTCTTAAGATTCTGCCATAACCAGAAGGTTTATCCAGGTGAGCAGTTAACAACGTAGCATCCAGATTATTTTCTAAATGGTACTTAAGGAGATTTCTTATTGTCTCTTTCTTTAACAAAGGGTTATCCGCATAAAGCACTAAGCAGGTGCCTTTAAAATTTTTTAATTCAGCTAAGGCAACCTTTACCGCATCTGCTGTACCTAAGAGCCTCTTTTGTATAACTACCTTTATTCTTGGCTTTATAAATTTTCTTACCACTTCGTGTCTGTGGCCAAGAACAGCAATGACTTTGTTAAATTTCAAATCTCTAACTAAATCCAAAACATACTCTAACATGGGTCTTGCACAAATAGGGTGCATAACCTTCGGGATGTCGGATTTCATCCGTTCACCTTTTCCTGCAGCCAAGATTATACAAGCGATATTTTTATTCATAAGTTTGCCTTCTTAAACTGCCCGCTTTGGACGATTTTCGAACCACGCAAAGGCAGGAATGGGAGAACCTTTCACCGAAAAACCCCACACTCACAAGTCACCAAATCCATAGAGTGCCCAAAATCAGCGACACTATATTCCAATCCCTTTTGTTAGTCAAGCCAAAACTATCATCGTCTTGGGACATTGAGTATCTTGGTTTTCTTTTTAAGCACTAGCAAAATTAAATATATCGCAAGACTTATGAGAAAAAAAACCACCCACGAATTATTTACCGATAGCCGGTGTTGTTTTAAAATATTGGTGGCTACTTCGAGAAAAAAGAAAGCTGTAACAATAGAAAAATATGTAGAGAATTCTCGCCTGAGAACGGTCTTAAACGAAAAGGGCAAATCTGGTTTCTTCCAGTTGCTGAAACGGGGAATAATGATAGGGGTTTTTTGAGCCCATTCAAGAAACTGGTCTCCAAATTTTCTTCGCAAAAATTCTTCTTCGGTAAAAATAATCCGTTCGTAATATATCCAAAATCCGCTCAAGACTAACAACATAAACCACCATACTTGGATAAACAAAGCGATGCCGAAAAGAATAATATAATTCCCGAGATATAGCGGATTCCGCACAATAGAGTAGATTCCCGTCGTATTCAGAGTCTCCGCTGCTTGCGACCTTGTGTTTCTTCCCGACGTTCCTCTGGGTACATACCCGGCCGTCATACAGCGAATGCCCAGCCCCACAAAAGACAAAATGATTGCGCATGCTTCCCAGTAGTCACCTACGGCATCGCCGAACAGTCGTTCTAGTATCCGTGCTTGTCGCAATGCAAAGAATAGAATGGGGATGCCTAAAAGCGGCAGGTAACTTCTCCATCGAAAAAGCCAACTACCTTGTCTTTCAAAATCTTCTCGTAACGCCATGTTTTCCTCTATAGATAAACCTCTCAGCGTGGTTTTGACTTAAGCGTCCAGAGTGGCTGGGACGTGTGGATTCCTAATGAGCCCACGACTTACGGAACGATAGTGAACGTAAGTCGTTTGGGCGAATTAATCCCGCCGATTTCTGGCGGGAGAACCATATGCTGCCCGGCAAGGATTCGAACCTTGACAGTCAGACCCAAATTCTGAAGTGCTACCATTACACTACCGGGCATAAAATTTAAGGCTCGACCCTCCCGCTATTCAATCAAATAGGCATGCGTGATTTCGCACCTACTCGTATATCTACAGGCTCAAAAATTCTGATGTGCTACCATTACACTACCGGGCAAATTGGGATAATATTCCGAAAAATATCTATCTTATCTCTGAATACCCTGAACTGCTCGGACCTCTTGTCTTCTCCTGCTCGTATGCCTCTAAAACTCTTTTTTGTAGACATTCCCTGAATGGTTGTGTTATGGGATGGGCAATATCTTTGTGTTCCAACTGCGCATTACCGCCTGTTTCCTGACCTATTGGCCGAGGCGCGAAAGGCAATTGCGCACCGCATTGATTACAGAATTTAGAACGCAGTTCGTTCTTGAAATTACACTTCGGGCAGGGTTGCTTTATTTTTCTTGAAGGCATGGCTATAAACAGGCCGCTTGAGCCCTCTATTACTTTTATATTCCTTACCACAAAGGCATTGTCAAAAGTTACTGTAGCATATGCCTTTAATTTCTTATCCGGTGAATCCCTTAAAACTACCCGAACCTCAGTGATCTCCATAATTTTACCTCCTGGTTGCGTATCCCTTAAAATGTCCTGGTGACAAAAACCTGCCACGACCTATGTTGTCTTCTTAGTTGCCTACTTAAGCGTTCAGCCTCCTTTCTTAAAAGAACCATCCCAAACACTGCCGGACCGCTTCCGGACATTAAGATTGATTTTAAGCCGCACCTCGTGAGCGCCTCTTTAATGCGCTGAACCTCAGGATACAATCTAGTGGTAATCTCTTCTAAACTATTAAATAGTAACTGGCTTATCATTAATCCTTGCTTCATCTTTGATGAGGCAAGGATTAATGAAGAGAGGTCTTTTTTTCTTAATCCTAAAGTTAATATTTTAGCATTATGTTTTGGGATTGTCAATTCAGAATATCTATCCCATTCCTTGTATATTTTAGGAGTTAAAACTTTGGTTTTAGGTACCACCAGAATATGCCAGAGCCGCAGGTTCTTAAAGCCCTTAAGGGGCTTCACCCTATCTCCGCGAGCAAGGCCAAAAGCAAAAGAAGTATTATAAATAAAAAAAGGGGCGTCACAACCTATCTTTCTCGCTAACCCCACCAATCTTTGGCAAGAAAGATTTAGCTTCCAGAGTTTATTTAAACCTGAAAGCACTGCGGCAGCATTGCTAGAGCCCCCGCCTAATCCTGCGCCTAGAGGAATCTGCTTTATTATCTTAATATCTAATCCCTGGTTAATATGGAATTTCTCCTGCAATAATTTTGCACTACGATAGCAGAGGTTAGAACTATCTTTTGGAACACCGGGATTCTTACAGATTATTTTTATTAAGTTATCCGGGCGGGCTTTTAGAATTATTTTATCAGAAAGGTCTATCCTTTCAAACAGGGTGTTAATATTGTGATAGCTGTCCTTGCGCTTTTTTAGGACTTCTAAATAAAGATTTAATTTGGCAAAGGAATTAAGAACCACGGTTGCGTTATTCAGTTAGGGCTACGTGTTTATGGTATAGGAAAGTATAAAACACTTTCCTCTACCACTCGAAAATTGCACCTTAGAGCTATCGCCGAAGGCGATTTTCTTGATGTATAATGCTCAAAACTGCCTTCTCTATATCCTGGCTTGTAAGATTATATTCCTTTAAAAGCTCAACCGACTCACCAGATTGACCAAATCTGTTCTTTATTCCTACCCGAACCACTTTGGTAGGATGATTTTCAGCAATCACCTCATCAATACTTGAAGCCAGGCCGCCCACAATCGTATGCTCTTCACAAACAACTATACCAGCTGTCTCTTTGGCAGCTTCTAACAGCGTATCTTTATCGAGGGGCCTTATGGTATGGAGATTAATCAGGCGCGCTGAAATACCTTTAGCTAAGAGATTTTTTGCAGCTACTAATGCTTCATTTACCATAATACCGCAAGCAACAATAGTTACGTCTTTTCCTTCAGAAATAACCTGCGCTTTACCAAATTTAAACTCGCCTTTGTTCTCTATAGTGGAAACTTTGGGCCTGCCTAACCGAATATAGAATGGACCTTTAGTATTTGCTGCTGCGATTATTGCATCGCGGCTCTGAGGCCCATCGCAAGGAACAATTATATTCATATTCGGGATGACCCGCATAAGAGAAACATCTTCTAAGGCCTGATGGCTGGAACCATCCGGGCCCACGGTAATACCAGCGTGTGAGGCAACTATTTTAATATCAAAATTATTGTAGCAAATAGTGTTCCTAACCTGATCCCAGGCCCTGCCTGTGGCAAACATAGCAAAAGTAGAGACAAATACTATCTTCCCGCAACTAGCCAGGCCCGCCGCAGTAGCCATCATATTCTGCTCAGCCACACCAAAGTTAAAAAATCTATCGGGGAATTCCCTGGCAAACAAACTTGTGCGCGTAGAACTAGACAAATCCGCATCCAAAACCACGATATGTTTGTTTTGCTTACCTAACTCAATTAAGGTCTGACCATAAATATCGCGTTGATAAAGTTGCTCCATTTGAGTTCTTTGAGTTACTTGAGTTCGTTGAGTTACTTGAGTTCGTTGAACAACTCAATGAACTCTATAAACTCAACAAACTCAATAAACTCTTACTCCAGTTCTTTTAATGCTTTCTCTGCCTCTTCTTTTGTAGGTGCCCGACCATGAAAATCACAAATATTCTCCATGAAAGAGACGCCCTTACCTTTTATGGTATGCGCAATGATTATAGTAGGTTTTCCTTTGGTTGTCTTTGCCTCATCATACGCAGCAAGAATCTGTTTGGTATCATGGCCATTTATTTCAACTACATGCCAGCCAAAACTCTGCCATTTAGCCACCAGTGGCTCTAATTCCATAATATCACAAACTTTTCCGTCAATCTGAAAGCCATTGTAATCCAATATAGCACAAAGATTATCGCATTTAAAATGACTGCATGCCATGGCTGCTTCCCAGATATTTCCTTCTTGGATTTCTCCATCACCCAAAAGACAATATACGCGATAATCTTTTTTATCTATCTTGGCTGCCAAACTCATACCTAAGCCAACCGATAGGCCCTGGCCTAAAGAACCTGAGGCAACATCAACTCCCGGTGTGCGTCTGTCAGGATGTCCTTGTAAAATAGAGCCTAACTGCCGTAGTGTCCAAAGTTCGTCCTTGGGAAAATATCCGCGTTCAGCTAACACTGCATACCAGAGAGGGCAACAATGGCCTTTAGACAAATGAAATCTATCGCGCTCAGGCCAGTTAGGGTCTTTGGGATTGTGCCTAAGCACTGCAAAATATAAAGCAGTGAGCAGATCTGTGGCTGAAAGGCTTCCTCCGGGATGGCCCGAACCAGCCTTGGCTAACATCTGGACAATTAATCGACGAATTTGCTTTGCCTTTAGTTCTAATTCTTTGATTTGAGTATCACTATATTGCATTTTTAGAATTACTAGTTACTTTTTCTATCTTCTCACGTACCTTATCCTGTTTTGCGTCCATCTTTAAGGACTTTTCCCAATTCAATTTTGCTTTTTCAATATCATTAAACTTTAAGTAAGTGTCTCCTAAGTGGTCATATATAACCGGGTCCTCTAACAAAGATATTGCCTTCTCTAATTCTTTAATTGCCTCTTTGTAGTTGCCTCTCTTAAAATAAAGCCAACCCAAAGAATCAATGTAGGCGCCGTTATTAGGATCTATTTCTAAGGCCTTTTTAATCATTGTCTCTGCCTGAATTAAATTCCTATCTTCTTCTACATAAAGATACCCTAAATAATTTAGTGCTTGGTGATAATCTGGTTTTAATTCTATAGCGCGCTTAAGTTCTTCTTGCGCTCGAGTATTGTTCTTTAACTCGTTATAAATACTACCCAAATAAAAATGCGCCTCGTGATCCTCGGGAGATAATTCTAAAATTAAGTGATAAGTATTTTCTGCGTCTTTGAATTTCTTCTGTTGTAAGTATATCGCACCCAAACTTTTGTAGATATCTATGTTCTGGGGCTGGAGTTTAGAAGCATTCTTAAGCGCTGTTTCATATTCAGTTGTAGCTAAATCCAGTTTATTCTGTGAGGAGTATAATATTGCTAATATTGCGTGCGGCTCTACTGTTTCCGGGTCAAGGCGCACTGTTATATTTAGTTCTTCGATTGCCTTGGGAATATCATTTTTCTTTATGTAGGCGCTAGCTAAATTTATATGAATAGCACAGGTTTCACTATCCGTCCTTAAGGCCTGCTTAAATTCCTGAATAGCTCTATCTATATCACCAAGGCCATCATACATTACACCCATAATGTAGTGGCTCAAAGCAGAAGATGTTTTTTTATCTAAGGCAAATGTTTTTGTCTGAATAAATAAGGCTGCCATAAGACAAAAAAACAGGACCCTATTATATTTTTTAAACAGAAGGACCATTATGATAATTTAATAGGTAGGATTAACCCCAAGCTCTCTTCTTTAAGTGGCGAAGACGACGACGCATCTTCTTTCTTTTGTGTGTCTTGATTTTTCTTCTTTTTCTTTTACGTCCACAAGGCATTTGCTCGCTCCTTATGTCGCTCGCAGTTTTCAGTTATTAGTTTTCAGTTTTTTAGTTTCTGGATGTTTTGTCTGACAACTAACAACTAACAACTGATAACTAATAAATAACCTTATTCAGCGAATACTCAATTATCCCTTGCGCACCGGCTTTTCTCAATTCAGGAATTAATTCCCGCACTACCTTTTCATCAATTACTGTCTCTACAGCGAACCAACCCCCTTGCGAAAGACTGGAAATAGTAGGTTTTTTTAATGCTGGAAGGCGACTGATTACCTTTTTCAGGTCTTGTTTTCTGACATTCATTTTCAAGCCCACCTTTTCTTCAGCAACAATAGCGCCTTTTAAAAGAAGCGCTATTTGTTTCATCTTATTTCTCTTCCATTCATTCTGCCAACTCTTAGGATTTGCAATAAATTTAGTGGTAGATTTACAAACCGTGGCAATTTCCTTTAATCCATTTGCTTTAAGGCTTCTTCCTGTTTCAGTAAGTTCAACTATGGCTTGGACTAACCCTTGGGCGACTTTTACCTCAGTGGCTCCCCAGCTGAATTCAACATTTGCCTTTATTTTATTTTTCTTTAAGAAATTTTTAGTAACATTAACCAGTTCAGTGGCAATCTGTTTTCCTTGCAGGTCTTTTATACTCTTTATCGCTGAATCACCAGGTACAGCAACTACCCAGCGCACTGGATTTAAAGACTGTTTGGCATAAACCAGCTCAGTAACTTCTACCACCTTTGAGCCATTTTCCTGAATCCAGTCTTCACCGGTGATACCGCAGTCTAAATCTGTCTCTACATATCTGGACATCTCTTGGGCGCGTAGAAGCACCGGCTCAATCTCTGAATCATCGATAGATGGAAAATAGGAACGCTCGCTGGATAAAGAAATATTAAAACCTGCTTTTCTAAACATCTTAAAGGTCGCTTCTTGCAGGCTACCTTTAGGCAACCCTAATTTTAAGATTTTATTTTTTCTCATCTTTAATTCTCTTCCTTGCCTCTTCCTTTATTTTCCGGCGCAAATATATCTTTTTACTTTTTTTAACGCGCGTAGCCGGATTTATGGCCCAAGTTTTTCTTATTTTTACAGGCTTATCCAACACGGCCACTTATTATAGCCGTATATTGATATTTTGTAAAGGAAATTTTAAAGAACGTAGCGGAGGTTTAAACCTCCGCTACAGGCGTAATTTAATATAGCATAACTTATAACTTTAGCGGGTGACTCGGGCGTTTTCGAAGCGCGTGAGCGCAAGAAAATGCCCGAGGCAGGACTCGCTAAAAATCTAATTTTCTAGTTGTAATATCTATATTTTAATTTATAATAAGTCCTTAAAAGGAGCGGGATATGCTTAAGAAACTGCGCAATAAAAAAACCGCAAAATGGATATGGATTGTGCTGGCAATACTAATTGTTCCGGCTTTCCTCCTCTGGGGCCTTGGCAGTGCTATCCGCAGTAGAGGAGAAGCTACGGGAATTTCAGCCTTAGAGTATAAGGATGCCTTGGATGCAGTTAAAAATACGGCCATTATGCAGTTTGGAGATAACTTTTCTGAAATACAGAAGTACCTGAATTTGGAATCGCAGGCCCAGGAGAGGCTTTTATTATTGCGCGAGGCGAAAAAACGCAAGATAAATGCAACTGATAAAGAAGTAATAGAATTAATCCAGAGTTATCCGCTCTTCCAGCGCAAAGGTCAATTTGACAATGGAATTTACTCTCAAATCCTTCAGTATTACTTTCGCACACAGCCTCGCGTTTTTGAAGAACAAAGCCGTCAGAATATTATGTTATCTAAGCTTTATAGGCAAGTTACAGGCAATATAAAGATAAGCGAAGAAGAGATTAAAAAAGAATACCAAAAGGCTAATGAGGAAATCAGCATATATTATATCGCCAGCCTTCCTTCTGATTTTTTAAAAGATATACCGGCCTCTGAAGAGGAACTAAAAGATTATTTCGCAAAAAACTCTCTTGAATTTAAACAACCCCTTTCTTTTAATATAGAATATATTTCTGTGGATTCGGAAGATAAGATAAAGGATACCCTAAGACGCCTGAATAAGAGCAAAGATTTCAGTAAAGCAGCAAAGGATGCAGGGATTGAGGTTAAAGAGACAGGCCTTTTTACGCAGACAGATTCCATTCCCGGTATAGGCTGGTCGCCGCAAATCTTGAGTTTAATTTCACAACTAAAATTAGACCAATTTTCTGCACCTATACATTTGGATAAAAACTACTATATTTTAAGGCTCAAAGAAAGAAAAGAGCCGTACATACCGGATTTTGCGGCGATTAAGGATAAGATAAAAGAGATATTTATAAAAAATAAATCTAACGAAATCGCTAAGAATAAAATAGAAGATTGCCTGAAAGTTTTAAAAGAAACTTACTCTACAGATCCTAAATCAATAAATCTTGAAAGAATTGCCAAGACCTGCGGATTAAAATCTGACTCGACTAACTTTTTTAAATATGGCAGTTATATAGAAGGAATCGGGGCTTCGGATAGCTTTTGGACAGCTACACAAGAACTAAAAGGTGATAATGAGTTTAGTAATATAATCGATGTGCCTTCAGGTTTTTATATCATTAAATTAAAATCTAAAGTTCCCCTAGACCAGAAGAAATTCGAAAGCGAAAGGTCGGAATTTAGCCAAAAATTATTGTCGCAGAAGCAACAAGCATACTTCGTTAAATTTATAGAAGAGCTAAAAAGTAAGGCGCAATGACTTTATATGTCTTAACTTACCTTGATTGCGTTCACTGGGCACTGTTCAGATACTTCCTGTAAATTATGCAGGGTGCAACTCTGTGCCTTGACATGGGCAATACCATCTCCCTGAACCTCAAATATCTCAGGACACGACTGCTCACATAAGCCACAACCTACGCATGTAGAAGCATCAACTGTTACCTTTGCCATAACTTCTCTTCCATTACCTCTCTAATAAATTTTCGAAACACTCCTCATGGTCTACTTCTTCAGATAAAATATGCGTTACCAATTGATACGTAACATTATCCTTACCTAATGTTTTCTTGGCAATTTTATTATAGACTTCAATCGCACCTGCTTCTGCCTCAGTTACTATGCGGATTATCCGGTTGATATCTGCTGTATTTTTAGGCGGCAGCAGGTAAGGGAAATTGGCATTCTTTTCCAATTCCATAGGATTGGCAACAGGCATATTGCCAAGTTTTATGATTAAATCCGCTAACTCCTGCGCATGCTCTAACTCATCTTTGGCAAGTTTATTAAGCATTTCCTGGATATCTTCGTATGCCCGGCCAGAAACGGTCTGTGCCATGTACCAGTAAAGATAAAATGCCAACCACTCATCTGCATACGCCTTGTTCAGATCTTTTACAAGATCCTTTAAGCTCAAATCCACAATTGCCCTTGCTTGTTTACCCATATTCACCTACATCCTTTCTTAACCAACTTATCCCACCTACGCGGTGGAATTTTGCTGGGTTTCGACTTTCAAGTTATACTTCCTTATATTATTATCCGCTATCTCCTGAATCTTTTTTATTTCTTCGGGATTATTTAGTAAATGCTTAAACCTGCCTTGGATTTTTAGATATTCTTCTACTGGCTTAGGCGTAATTTTTCTCTGTGAAATGAGCGCACCATTTTCATATTCAATCAAAGGATAAAGACCGGTCTGGACTGCCAATCTTGCCACTATCAATGTTTCATTCGTCTGGTGTCTCCAACCTAAGGGGCAAGGCACATGTATCTGGATATATTTCGGACCTTTAATAGTAAAGGCCTTTTTAACTTTGCGCTGCAAATCCTGAATAAACCCTATAGAGGCGACAGCCACATAAGGTATCCCATGAGCCAGAGCAATCTCCGGCATAGGTTTCTTCGGCCGGATATTTCCAAAGGACTTCGCTCCTGGTGGAGATGTAGTTGTACTTGCACCGTAAGGTGTTAATCCACTCCTCTGTATGCCAGTATTTTCATAAGCTTCATTGTCATAGCAGACAGAGAGAACGTCCGCCCCCCTCTCCCACATCCCAGAAAGCGCCTGCAGTCCGATATCAGCAGTTCCACCATCCCCTGCCTGCGCAATTACATTAATTTTATCTTTCTTACCTAAATAAATTAAAGCTGCCTCAATACCCGAAGCCACTGCGGCAGCATTTTCAAATAAAGAATGTATCCAAGGCACGCCCCAGCTGGATTTGGGATACCAAGTAGAAAATACCTCAAGGCATCCGGTATTATTTGCTACTATGGTATTAGGACCGGCTGCCTCAATAACTAAACGCGCAGCAATTGCCTGTCCGCAACCCGCGCAGGCAGTATGTCCGGGTTTAAATAAAATTCTATCCTCCATATTCTTCCTGAAGTAATTCCGGCTTTAAATCAATAAACTCCTGAAGAACTTCTTTCTGAGTAAGTTTTCTAAAAATTTCTTTAATTGAATCAAGTGTGATATCTCTGCCACCTAGACCGGCAACAAAACCACTAATTATTTTAGGTGCCTTTTTCTTGCCAAAAAATGCGGCTTTGATTTCAGTAGCAAGAGGCGCATAAGCACCCAAAGATACTGCCTTATCTAAAACTGCGACTTTTGCAACATTTTTTAATGCCTCATATACACGTGCATAAGGAAACGGCCGGTAAGATATGATCTTAAGTAGCCCGACTTTTTTGCCTTTTTTTCTTAATTCATCGACCACTTCCTTAATTGTTCCACAAACTGAGCCCATGGCTACAATTAACTTCTCTGCATCTTTGGTCTGATATTCCTCAACTAAACCATCCTTATAATCCCTGCCAAATACACTTTTAAATTCAAGGCACACCTTAGGAAGAAAATTCAATACATCTTTTAAAGTCTCCTGGATTGCAAAACGTGTCTCCGTGTAATAATCCGGGTCTGCCAACAAACCCATGCTCAGTGGCTCAGCAGGATCAAGTTTATATAAAGGTTTATAGGCCGGCAAGAATTTATCGACCTTTTCTTGTTCCGGGATATCTACTGGTTCCATACCATGCGTTAAAATAAAACCATCCATACAAACCATCACCGGAAGCATTATAGATTTATCTTCACCGATGCGATAACCCATAAGATGAAAATCCACTGACTCCTGGAGATTTTCTGCGTAGAGTTGTATCCAACCTGCATCCCGTAGAGAAATCGAATCCTGTAAATCATTCCAAATATTTATGGGAGCAGATATTGACCTGTTGGCGCAAGTTAAAACCAAAGGAAGCCTTAAGCCCGCGATATTAAAAATCACTTCACCCATATAAAGAAGGCCCTGGGAGCTGGTGGCGGTAAAAGCGCGCACTCCGGTTGCCACTGCGCCTAAAACAACTGATGCTGCTGAATGTTCGCTCTCTACATTTACAAATTGCGCAGGCAACTGGCCATTAGCCACCATTTGTGCTAACTCTTCTACAATATGGGTCTGAGGCGTAATAGGATAAGCAGAGATGACTCCTGGTTTACATAACTTTACTGCTTCAGCCACAGCGCGAGAACCTTCTAAAAATTCTTTCACTTCTTCTCCTGTTGTGCTTCTTCTTCCACCATTACAATATCCTGTTTAGGGCAGGCTAAAGCGCAAAGCCCACAACCTTTGCAATAATCATAGTCGGCGGTGAACTTATTCTTCTCTTCTCCTTTAATACAGGCTTCAGGACAGACTAAAAGACACATTTTGCAGGCAATACAATTCTTCTGCAGGTATTTTGGCCTTAACTGGACTCTCCAGCTACCTGTTTTATCACCTTTACTTTTTACTGGCTTTACTATTAATGGCCCAAACACCCCTCGCTCCTTTCAGTCGCTCAGGAGTTTTCCCGTTTGCCTGTTTTCCCGTTTGCCTGTTTTTAACGGGCAACCAGCTAACCGGCAACAGGATAACCTAAATCCTATTTTTTACAAAGTCAAACCCCTGCGTGACTGCCTGAATATTTCCTTCTAAGGCTTTACCAGCAAATCTTTCTTTAATTGCCTCTAAAAGCGTTTCTAGTTTTATCTCTGAGCTTGCTGCGGCAAATGCGCCCACTAAAGTGGTATTGCCTAAAGGCCGGCCGATGGTCTTAAGCGCAATTTCATTTGCCGGAACTACAAAAACTTTTTGCCCGGCCTTTAATTTGGGTAATTCCAGGCCTTCTTTTCCATTGATAATTGCCATACCATTTTCTTTTAGGCCGGAAAAACAATTGTATCCGCGCATAAGCGTGTCATCTACAATAATTACGTAGTTTGGCTCATAAATTTGGCTGCGCAGGCGCACCGGTTTAGAATCTACGCGCACAAAGGCATTCATCGGCGCGCCCATCCTGGCTGCGCCAAAATTAGGAAAGGCATAAGGGTATTTTCCTTCTTTAAAATAGGCGTGCCCTAGTAATGTGGCGGTAGTAATTGCGCCTTGACCTGCGCGGGCGTGAATGCGGATTTCTTTCATCTTAATAGTTTAATTAACAAAGGTTTGACTATCTTATAACTTTTTGTCAAAATTGTCAAATAATTTATTTGAGGTTCTCTGAAAAGTTATAGCTGGAGACCTCTGTATATTTTTAGACTTTTTCAGAGCTCTCTATTTTTAGAGGGATTTTCTGATGAATGCGGATGTTCTGGAAAGCAACTTTAATATTGCTTCGGATTTATCAGTATCCAATGTGCCCAAGCCGCAACTGGGGCTTATAATCAGTTTCTCTAATAGTAAATCCTTGTCTATTCCTTTTTTTGCCAAGATATTTATGCCTTCTTTTATCTTCTCAACCAATAATTCAGCTGATTCGTTACCTAAAAATTCCTGGGTAGGCACAATCCCCCAACAAATAATTCCGCCCCGGTTAATAAATCCTTTTAGATTATCTGCATAAAGCACAAATTTATCTAAAAAACCAAAGGCGTCAAAACTAATAATGTCTATGCGAGGGACATCTGTAAATATCGACCAGTCAGTGTTACCGCAGCAGTGCACCCCTAATAAAACACCCTCTGATTTTATGTCTTGCGTAAGTTCTGTCAGGCCCCTTAAAACATCCTCTCTGTTTATTGGAGTATAAGCAGAACCAAAACAGGCTAAATATGGCTCATCTATAAACATCATTATCTTTTTGCCAAACTTCTTAAAAAGTTTTATCTGCCAGAGCGCTTTCATAGTTAGGCCCTTTAAGATTGCCTGAAAAAATACCGCATCATGTAAAAGCGCAACTCCATTATCATCCTTTATTGTAGCAAGAAAGGTAAAGGGACCAGTGACCTGACACTTAATAAATTCTATATCAGCAAGATTCATCTTTTCTAAACGCTCGTAAAACCTATGTAATCCTTGGGCAAAATCCGGGCTTATTTTAAAATAGTCTATATCATTGGCAATTATTCGCTCATAAAATTTCTCTAACTCGCCTTCCTGACTAGAAAAAGCTGAGAAATTAAGGCCATTTTGATTTACCTCTAAAAAAGGAAAATTTTCACTAAATTGTGCAACCATCCCTTCGCGGATATCGCGTTTAGGCAGCTGCGGCCAAAAAGGAATCTCAGGGCAAGATTTAAAAACCAAATCTAAGGCAGCTCCTACGTCCTTATGAGGAAGGCTGCCTATTCCTGTAGCTAATCCTTTTAATTCTGGCATAATTCATCCTTTCGAAACTGCCTCTTGTAATTTATAACTATTTTAGCGGGTCCCCTCCTACGCCTTATGGTCAGCAAGTATCTTACTCTGACGGCTTCGGAGGGCAGGCTGTCTTGGGTATTTTCTCGCCGCATTACGCGGCTTCGAAAACACCCAAGCCACCCGCTAAAAATCAAAGAATATCTTAAAATGAATCTGGCGGTTTTCGAGCGAATGTCGACTTTAGCGATTTTTTTTGCGGGTGACGCGGGCGTTTTCGAAGCGCGTGAGCGCAAGAAAATGCCCGCGGCAGGACCCGCAAAAAAAATCACAGGTTCACTAAAACCCTAAATTCTCACCTACTAAAATCACCTTCAATCTATCCGGTGTTACCTCAGCCTCAATAATTAAAATCTGGCAGCACATCCTTTTATATTCGGGAAAAAGACAAATCTCTTTGCGGCAGATACCATCTTTAAAACAAGGCGTATTCCAATTGAGCCGCTTGCAATTAAGGGGCGTGGCATATTCTCTCCCCCGCTTTATCGCTTCCTCTAAATTTGGCGTAAATTTATTTATGCCGCAGACGACAATTACATTTTTCGCATAAGATATCCCTGCCGGCCGGTTACCATAACCACTAAAAAATACCAGTTCGCCCTTTTCAGAAATAGCATTGGCACTGGCTAAATAATAATCTGCAAGGCTGCCTTGTTTTCTCAATTCTAAATTCTCTTCTCGGCTTATCCCAGGCTTATACTGATTAAATACCTTTGTGTGCCTCCCCTGGAGGAACCTTACTATACCCAGCTCATCTAAAGTCACTGAACCAGAAATACCCACAGTTGCACTTTGCGGAATAATTTCTAATATTTTATCTACTGCCTGCTCCTTAGTATCGCAATAAAATCCCAAAATATTTCTCTTTTGCCAATTCTTAATAAGATTATCTATTTTTTGCTCCATTTATTGCCTTTTCTTTAGTTGATGAATCAATGCCTGCCTTAAAGCATTAAGTTTTGGGCTGATTACAACTGGATATTTATACTTAGAGTAAACTTCCATTAATTCTTGCGGAAATCTAGCCAGATTATTCTTAGTAAACAATTTTATTTTCTCTAAAGATGGCGGCTTATAAATTATCTTACCTTTATCTACAACTTTTATTAATAAAGGCTTGCCCTTTATCCTCTCTTTCTCAAGGCCTAAAATATCTTTTATGAATCTGCCTTTTCTATCCTGAATCCTATAAACTTGTTTCCTTCCCGGATAAGTAACCTTGCCTTTGCTTAATTTCATCGTCGGTAAGAACCGGGACTCTTCATCCGTAACCTCACTGAGCTTATAAATCACATCTAAACAAGGCGCATCAATACTGGTGCCCATGTTCGTGCCCACGCCAAAACTATCTACTAACGCGCCCTTATCCAGCAAAACCTTAATCTTAAACTCATCAAGATTGCCGCTGGCAAAAATCTTAACATAATTTAACCCTGCTTTATCCAGCATTCTTTTGGCTAATTTAGACAACTTAGCAATATCGCCACTATCAAGCCTGATGCCTTTTAGTCGGTATCCCTTTTCTTTAAGATATAAACCCGTGGTGATTGCATTTTCAATTCCCTTTTTAGTATCATACGTATCTACAAGCAGGATTGTTTTGGCTGGAAAAATACTGCTATAGGCCAAAAAACTATCAATTTCCTGTCTAAATGACATCACAAATGAATGCGCCATAGTTCCCGCCAGCGGTATCTTATATAACTTGCCGGCTAATACATTGGATGTGCCGTTAAAACCTGCAATATAAGAGGCGCGCGCTACTTTTATTCCTGCCTGCGGACCATGCGTTCTTCTTAAAGAAAAATCATAGACCTTCCTTGCCTTGGCAGCGCAAACCACGCGCGAAGCTTTACTGGCAATCATACTTTGTAAATTTATGGTATTAAGTAAAAAACTTTCAATAATTTGTGCCTCGATAATAGGGGCGGTAACTCGTATAATCGGCTCATTAGCAAAAAATATTGTTCCGGAAGGCACAGCCCAGACATCACCCTTAAATCTAAATCCTCTTAAATATTCAAGAAAATCTGCTGAGAAAAGCTCAAGCCTCTTTAAGTAATCCAAATCCTTCTTGTTAAATTTTAAGTCTTTTAAATAATCTAAAACATCCTCTACGCCACAGGCAAGCAGATACGCGCGGTTCTTAGGCAGTTCTCTGATAAATAAATCAAAAGTAGCAGATGTGTCTTTTTTATAGACAAAATAACTCTGCGCCATAGTTAATTCGTATAAATCAACTAATAAAGAAAGATTACTGCCCATAAATCAGCTCTTTATATTTTTCTTTGGGAAAATAATTATCGCGAAAAACAATGCGCCCTTTTTTATCAATCAGAACATAGGTAGGCACACCTAATATATCATAGGCCTCTGCGACATTCGTATCTCTGTCTATCAGAACTTTAAAATTTAGGGCATAACTTTCTGCAAAGTTCTCTACTTTGTAATTCGGTTCTCCCACTGCTATTGAGAAAAGTTCCAGGCCTTCCTTCTGCAACTGCGGATATAATTCTTTTAATGCCCTTAATTCTTTTCGGCAAAAATGGCACCAGGTTGTCCAGAAGAATAAAATAACCGGCTGCTTATCTCTATAACTGCTTAAATTAAATGTATTCCGGCCTAAGTCCTGCAGGCTAAAATCCGGGGCAAGGCTTGTTTCTCTGATAGGCGGTTCATTAGCCTGCATACAGGAAACGGCAAAAAAAGAAATCACCAGAAATACAAGGGATGTCTTTAAATAATTGCTCATTTCAGATTCTTCGAAGTCCTGTGTAGATAAAGTATATTCCCATACCTATCAGAATAAAAGAAAAAACTTTTTTTATGTAAAGCATCCACTTGCCTGATTTAGGAAGATTAACCAATAGCGCGCTGAATGTGCCGATAAGAATTAGTATTAAACCTATACCATAGGCAAAACTAAATAAAAGGGTTGCCCCGTAAAGTAAATTTTTTTTAGTAGCCAAATGGAGTAAAATCGAGCCTAATACCGGGGTAAGGCAGGGAGAAACTACTAATCCGGAGCTCAGGCCCAATAGAAGAACAGAAAGATAATCTCTTTTTTTTAAGGCTGCGGGCTTAATTGTGCGGGGTAAATTTATTACAAATAAATCCGACATGGAAAGCCCAAAGAGAATAATTATAATTCCCACTAATAAGTAAGTTATCGGGTGAGAACCAATCCTTCCAAAAATCGTCCCGGTCAAAGAGGCAAATAAACCTAAAATAGAATAGGTAATAGCAATTCCTGTAACATAAACTAAGCTTAAAAGAAAACCTTTAAATTTAGAACCACTGGAACTTGCTCCAATATAACCGGCAGTTATTGGTATAAGCGGGTATATACACGGCGTTAAACTTATTCCCACTCCACCTAAAAATGCCTTGAGATAATCAAGTGAGTTTACTGACGGATTCATCTATCCACTCTAAATAAGGTTTATAGCCATCAATTATGGGCAGGGCTATAATCTCCGGCACCTCGTAACTATGCAAGGATTTAACTAATTTGATAATTTTGGCTAATTTTTCCTTCTTTGATTTTATAATTAAAAGCACCTCTTTTGCTTGAACAACTTTGCCTTTCCACCAAAAGAATGACTCTATCTCATCCGCAATATTCGCGCAGGCGGCGAGTTTATCTTTGATTAATCTGTGCGCGATGCGTTTTGCTTCTTTGTTATTTGCAGCAGTAATAAAAACTACAATGTGCATATTTATCATTAGCTGTAAAGTTCCTTCGCCAGCTTCGCAATCCGCGAACCTAACCTTAAACATTCTTTTGCAGCCCTATCATCAGGCGCGCCTATGGCTACTGGTCCGTAATGGTCTCCCTGAGGATCGCCTTGGATAATCATACCATGAATAAGCATAGCGTTCAATATGTCTAAAACCGTGGTCTCATTACCACCACCTACATTGGCACTAGAGGCAAATGCTGCGCCAATTTTACCCTCAAGTTTACCATGAAATTTAACCGAATCATCCAAAAGCTTCTTGATTTCGCAAGCCATACTCCCGTAATAAGTGGGTGAGCCGATTATAATTACGTCGTAATCGAGCAGCTCTTCTACTTTTACATCTTTTACGTCTTTAATAAAAGCCTTGAACTCTGCCTTTCCTTCTTTTTTTATTCCTTCTAGAATATATTCGGCCATCTTTTTGGTATGACCTGTTCTTGAATAATAAATCACCAGTGCCTTTGCCATTCCTGCTCTCCTTTCTTCATTTGACCTTTACTGACCGAATTCTTCCAATCTGACCACATATATCAAATATAGCTGTGGGATCTTCGGTATTCATATTAATTTTGAAATCTCTTCCCCTAGCAGTATTCTCCAGTAAAAATTCTGAAACCTCTAAGCTATCTCCAAATTCACTTAAAGAATTTTTTACTACCTCTAGCGAAGAATTCTGTGTGTGTAAAATAAATTCCAGGTTATATTTCTGCATAGATTTTTAGAGGTCTCTGATATAGTTTTTGGATAGATTTTTGGAGACCTCATTTTAGCATTATCACAGATATCATCCTGCCACAACTGTCCCCTTCCTTACGGTAGGAAAAGAATTCTCTATTGCGACAGGATGTGCAAATTCCGCAATCAGAAATATTACTTTCTTTAACTCCCAAACCCAAAGACTGTTTTTTATTTAGGCCTATTAAATCAAGATAAAAACGTTCGTTTTTTTTAATTAAGAATTCTGCTGGGAAAAAATCCTTAAAATCCGCGCCCACTTCGTAACAACACTGTCTTATAGCCGGGCCAAAACCTAAATGTATATTTTCTATTTGCGTATTAAACTCTTTCTGCATTAATTTTATTGTCTTAGCAGTGATCTTTTTTTGGGAACTCCGCCAACCCGCATGGACTAAACCCACCGCAGGCGTCTTAGAGTCATATAAAAATATGGATAAGCAATCGGCAGTAAATACCGCCAAGGGTAATTTTTTTTTATCCGTCACCAGTGCATCGGTATCGGCTAAAGCAGTGTCATAAGATAAGGCACCTTTACCCTTGTCTTCTTCTTTAACATACCTTACGCCACTGGCATGAACCTGCCTAGCGCAGACCAAATCCCGATATTCAATACCGAATCCTTTCAAAAAATCTTCGCGATTCCTTAAGGCACCCTTGGTATCGCCATATAATAGAGACATATTTCCTTGTTGGCGGATACTTGTGGCGCAAATAAGATCATCCTGTTGTCGCAGCATCAATTTCAACCAGCTTATTGCGGGACTTTTCACCTTTAATAATCTTGACCTGATATTTTTTTATCTTTAGATAATCGGCTAAGATCTCGATTAACTGCATATTGGCAAGGTCATCTTGGGCGGGCTTGGTTAGATAAACCTTGAAAAGACCTTTTTCTTTCTTGACTAAATTCCTGCTTGCTTTGGGTATTACGCGAATATTTAAAATCATTTCTTTACGGCAACACGGTAGGCATCAAGGATGCTGTATATGCCTAAAATGCAGATAGAGACCAACCCCATACAAAATAATACTAAACCACAAATCAATAATTTAATAGAGAGAATTTTCCCCAATAGCCAAAGTCCGATAAGAACGCTTCCGATGATGAAAACCAGCATACTTACAGCAGAAAGAAAAATAATTACCAGTCCTTTGAGTATTTGGCCGTTGTAGAGCTGGCCCAAGCCATTAAAAATAAAAGAAAGAACCGCGGCAGTCCCCGGATGGTTTTTTTTATCTTGCTCCATCACCTACCCCCTTTGTCCACAAGGACAACACCGGCGCAATTCCAATAAGCGCCGGGTGTCTATTTTTTTTCTATGGATTTGGTATCCTGGATATTTGTCAGCCGGTCTGAAAATCTATCCAGCCTTTTCTGGCTATCTTCGTATTTACGGCTGGCATTACAAAGGTGTCCCCCTAAAAGATCAAAATCTTCCTTGAGCTTGCCGATTTCGTTTGAGAGCATACTTAAATTCTTTAATATGATTTTGGCATTCTCTTCTATCTTAAGACCTTTAAGCCCCAGACATATTACCTGTAGATATGCGTAGAAGGTATTGGGAGAAACGGGGATAACTTTTTTGGATATGCCATAGGAAAGCGCATCTTCTTTAATAATTATCTCATAATAGACATTTTCCGCAGGGATATACATCAGCGCAAAATCATAGGTATTCTCCTGCGGTAAAATATATTTTGAGGCGATTTCATCAATACGGTTCTTTATATCCTGGATGAATTTCTTGCGGTAGGTATTTTTTTCCTGCTCATCCTGCACATTCAATGCCTTCTGAAAATTCTCTAAACTAAATTTGGCATCGATAGGAACAAGCCGCTCGCCCAGTCTAATTACCGCATCCACGGTGTCAAAAGTTTTAAACCGGTATTGCATCTGGTAATAATCCTTGGGCAGGACTTGCGATAACAAATTTTCCAGGAGCGTCTCACCCATCTGGCCCCTGAATTTTGGCGCGCGCAGAAGCTCCTGGAAGCTGGACATATCTTTGCTAATCTCAACAATCTGTTCGTTGGTCTTTTCTAATCGGCCTAATTTCTCTTGGACATTGCCGAATATATTGGTGGTGCTGCTTAAACTCTGGCCGATGATTTTATTCGCCTCTTGCAGGGACTGATTCATCTGGCTCAGGCGCTCATTGACCTGAGAAGAAATCTTCAGGACTACGCTTATAATAACTATAGATAAAAATAGAAATAATATTCCTGTAATCCAAAGCATTCCTTTCTCCTTATCTTTAGTATACCACTATCCATCGCTTTCTTAAAGCAAATAATCTTTTTGCTGTTTAGCGGGTGGCTTGGCTGTTTCTCGCCGCATCACGCGGCTCGAAATCAGCCAAGCCACCCGCTAAAAAGATATTTATAATTTTACGGTCTTTGCTGGAGCGCACATAAGAAAATTTTCGGCCCAGCTAATACGTTGAGTGCGCGAGGAATTACGACGAGCGTAGGACTGTGACCGGGATAGAGGCTGACCGGAGCGAAGTCGTAAACCGAAGCGCACGGCAAAAATTTTCAGCGCGCGGAAGCAAAGCCGGAAAATAAACACCTATCTTCTTCCAGAATCCGCAATCAGCTTGCGGATTTCTTTGTTTATTTTATGTTTTAATAACTCCTCAAGGGGAATGGGGATTCTTAAAGACCAATTCTTAGGGCTGATTGTACCGGGGGTATTAATTCTATATTGATAGGGATCGCCCTTAAAAATGCCGGCAAGATACAACCAATCAATAATGGTATTAATGCAGAATATCGCAGAAGAATCTAAGGTTATCTTTAAGGCTGCTTTAACAATTTCTGCGTCAGATTCCTTTCGCATTGACCCCTTAATCCCTAAATGTTTCCAGAGTTTTTCTTTCTCTCTGAATGTGTTCTCATACAGCTCAATAAAATCTGCTAACTCTTCTTTTCTCTTGCCTAAAATAGATATTAACTTATTAGCTGTATTTATGCTATTTAACCAACGTAATCTGCCATATCGAGAATGACTGAAATCAAAAAGTTGAGCTTTTACTCTCTCAAAACCAATCTGGCGATGATCAGAGCATCTTCTGAAAAATAAATCCTCATCTACGGTTCCTGCCTCATTTTCCCACCAGGCTGGCCAGTTAGTGGTATCATGAGTAGATAACATTGCTACTGAAAGGGTGCGATAATCCTTTTCCTTTACCCAGCGCTGCACATCATTACCGAGAATACCTAATTCTTTTAGAGTTTCAGGACAAATCTTGGGGATAACTCCCAAATCTTCAGCGCAAAGAAGCATATTTGTATTATTAACCATAACCGTTAATAAATTTTTGCCGTGTTCCAACCATTTATTTTCGTCTCTGGGGTCAAAAAAACCATTTAATCCCTTGTTTTCCAAAGGCTCGTGATAAGGAATACTCCAGATACGAAATAATCCTACTACATGGTCTATCCTTAATAGGTCATAAAAATTTTGCGCATACTTTAGTTTTTCTTTTAAATACCTATATCCATCGTTTGCGATATTTTCCCAGTTATAAGTAGGCATTCCCCAGCGCTGGCCCAAAGCAGCATACATATCAAGAGGCGCGCCACTTACAAACTCTAATTTAAAAAATTCAGGATGGCTCCAAACATCTGCGCTATCTCTTGATACTAAAATAGGTAAATCCCCTTTTAAAAGAATTTTTTTGGATTTAGCGTAGGGTTTAACCTCTTTAAATTGCTTATAGAGTTGCCATTGAACCCACATTTCAAAAGTAATTTCCCGGGAATGCCCTTTTTGAAAATTCTCTAAAGCTGAATTATCACGCTTTTTATACTTATCTTCCCAATCATACCAAGTGAACCCTTTGTGATGAGCCTTTAATACCTTATAAAGCACAAAATCCGGTAGCCAGTAACTGTTCTCCTCTTTAAATTTCCTAAATTCTTCGGGTTCCCTATTTGTATTTAAACAAAAAAGCTGCCGGAGTATTCGCTCTTTTTCTTTTCTTACTACATAATCTACATGGCTTGCTCCGGAGAAAAGTCTCCTTAAATTATTTATTTCAGCGGCAATATTTTTATTTCCAGGAGAAGGGATTTTATCTAAACATATGTATACCGGCTCTAAGGCAAAGGAACTTACTGCATCATAGGGGCAATTAAGAGGCCCCATTTCATTTAAAGGCAAGAATTGGACTATGGAATTACCGGTTTGCTCAGCCCAATCTATAAGCAATTTTAAGTCTCTAAAATCTGCGATGCCGATACTATCTCTGGAATAGACAGAAAATAAGGGGACTAATACGCCTGCCCTTTTTTGCGTGCCGATTCTTTTCCATTTATCTTTTGAAATTGTGCCTAACAGATATTTATTGGGATTCATGCTTAGAATAGTTCTTATTTCTAACGCAGTAAAAATAAACCAATTATCTTATCTGCCCAGAATAAAGATAGAATTGCCGCTAGAGATAAAAATGGACCGTAGGGTATGGTGTGGTCTTTTTTTACGATAAGGTTTATTACGCCAATAACTACTCCAAGAAAAGGGGCAAGCAGAAAAGTTACCACTGCCTTCTGCCAACCCAAAAATGCACCAATCATCGCTAATAATTTTACATCGCCTCCACCCATAGATTCAGTTTCCCCTTGGATAGGTGGCCTTTTCAATAACTTAAAGTAAATTAGGTCAAAAATTTTACCCGTAAGATAGATAATCCCTCCTCCGATAATAATTCCCAGAAATGAATCGATTGTAGGTTTTAAGTTATAAGTTATAGGTTTTAGGTTAAAGCCCTTAATCGCACTTAAAATAAAACCAAGAATCATCCCGCCGAGAGAAATTTCATCAGGTATTATACGATGCTGGATATCTATGAACGTAGCCACAATTAAAGCGCAAACTAAAATCATATAAAAGAAAAAATCATAACTTAGGCCAAAATGAGCAAATAGCGCTACGAACATAATAGCTGTTAATAGCTCGACTATTATGTACCTAAAGGATATCTTCTCTTTGCAGAAACGGCATTTACCTTTTAAAAGTATGTAACTGATAAAAGGGATATTGTCGTATGCGGGGATTCTTTTTTTGCACTTAGGACAATGAGAACCCGGCCAGACTACAGACTCTCCCAAAGGCATCCTATAGATACAAACATTTAAAAAGCTACCCATAATAGAACCGAAAATAAAAGCAATTATATTTGCTATCATACTTTCTTTACTCCTTCTTTGAGGGCCTGCTTCATTACTTCAATAGGCGCAGGCATACCTGTCCAATACAAAAAAGCAGCCGCACCTTGATATAAAAGCATACCTAAACCTCTAACAGCGGGTATCCCTTTTGCTAAGGCCTCTTTTACCAATTCCGTCTCTGTGTTATAAACTACGTCATATACAGATAATCTTTTATGAAGTAAATCTCTATTTATCACACACGGATCTCCTTCTTTCATGCCTACAGAAGAGGCATTAACCAATAAGTCGCATTTCTCTATAACTGAGGGAATATTATTACTAGGAATAAACTCGAGTCTTTCCTTTAGGTCTTCTCTGCCTAGACCGAGAAAATATCCTTTTGTTGCCTCTAATACGTGTTCGTCAATATCGTTTATATATATATTTTCCATTTCCATATTCTTCCAACTTAGCGCCGCCACAACCGCTCTCCCTGCCCCGCCTGAACCAATCACCAACGCGGACTTGCCTTTTGATTCAAAACCTAAACCCCAGCCCTCCTCTTTTTTATCTTCCAGAGATTTCAGAAAACCCCAGGCATCAGTATTACAATACAACAACTGTTTGCCTTCTCTTTTTACCGTATTAATTGCACCGCTAAGTTTAACATAATATAAATCTTGTTCGGGATATTCACCTAAAGAAAGCGAGAATTTTTTCTCTAAAATTTCCTTCGCCCTTATTTTATAAGGTATGGTTATATTAAATCCGATAATATTCTGAGAATAAAATTCTTCGCCTTGGGTATCTAGAACTTTAATATTGTCAAGCAAAAAGGCTTCTAACTTGGCTGGCTCTACCTCAAAAAGTCTATATTCGGCATTTATTTTAAAGGCCCTGAATGCTGCATTGTGCATAAGAGGAGAGAGACTATGTTTAACCGGATAGCCTATTAAGCCATAAATTTTCTTTTGGGGATTCATTTTCTTAGAATAATACTAAAAATTATCCTCCAGTATTCTTCTTTAAAATAGGAAAAGGGATTAGGATATAGCGACATTAACTCAAAGGCTATCTCATCTGTAGTTAACTGTCTAACTCTTTTAGGTAAACCTGGTTTCTCAGTGATTTTTTCCGGAAATATACCGTATATAAGATTCCAAAATTCTCTCCAATCCTTCTGACTAAAATCAATAAAGGGCTGTCCTACATAAAGCTTCAATTCTGTCTCTTTTTCTATAAGAGAAAGCGGCCGGCGTCTTTCTAATCCGGAGCCTTGCGCAAAGAAAAAATTTTCAAAATAAATCTTAATTTTTTCTAGATTGAATGACCAAAATTCCTTTATTGAACTTTGATATTTAAGGATTAAATATAAGGCAAGAAAACCGGCGATTAATAAAATCTTGGGCAGGATTCTTTTAGAGCGCATACTTATTTACAGCATTCAGATATGCTAATATGGATGCTTCGATAATATCAGTGCTTGAGCCTCTGCCGGAGATGAGTCTGTTTTTTATCTTGATTTTTAGATTAACCTCTCCAATTGCATCCTTTCCTTGAGTCACTGCCTCAAGCCTATAATCAAGAAGTTCGCCTTTTATACCAATAATCTTATCTATACTTTTGTAACAGGCATCCACTGGCCCATCACCAAAAGACTCACCCACAAAGGCCTTTCCTTTCTTTTTTAATTGGATGCTTGCTTTTGGTTGGATATTAGTTCCGGAGTTTACTTGGAAACTTTCTAATTGCCATAAAGGCCTGATTACTCTGATTTCGTCTTCTACAATTGTTCTCAAATCGTCATCAAAAATATTTTTCTTTTTATCTGCAAGGGCTTTGAAGCGCTCATTTATTTTATCTAATTGCGCAGAGGTAAGATTAAATCCTAATTCCTTTAATTTTACGCCAAGGGCATGCCTTCCTGAATGTTTACCTAAAACGATTCCTGTGCCGGTAAAACCCACATCTTCGGGTTTTATAATTTCATAAGTAGAGCGTTCTTTTAAAACGCCGTCCTGATGGATGCCGGACTCATGCCTGAAGGCATTACCGCCTACGATTGCCTTATTAGGAGCGACAACAAAACCTGTCAGCCTGCTTACCAAACGCGAACTTTTATAAATTTGGCCCTTATTTATGTTCGTTTTCAGTTTAGCAAAAACATCCTTCCTTGTATCAATGGCCATCACGATTTCTTCTAAGGAGGCATTGCCTGCGCGTTCACCTATGCCGTTAACCGTGCATTCTACCTGACGAGCTCCGTTTTTTACAGCGGCCAAAGAATTAGCCACTGCCAAACCCAAATCATTATGGCAATGAACCGAGATAACCGCCTGAGCAATATTCGGCACATTTTCTTTTATGGCTTTAATGAGATTACCGAATTCTTCTGGTTCAGCATAACCAACTGTATCCGGAATATTCACAGTAGTAGCGCCTGTATCAATAACTGCTTCAATCACTTTAAAAAGAAATTCCCTCTCGCTGCGCGTGGCGTCTTCAGGAGAAAATTCTATATCCGGGCAATATTTCTTAGCATACTTTACAGATTGAATTGCCAAACGCAATATTTCATCCTCTGCTTTCTTTAATTTATATTTCATATGAATCTTTGAAGTTGCCAAAAATACATGTATGCGTGGCCTCTTAGAAAATTTTACTGCCTGATAAGCTGCGTCTATATCCTTGTCAATTGCGCGTGCCAAACCACAAATGACAGGACCTTTGATATTCTTAGCAACTGTCTTTACTGCCTCAAAATCACCCTTTGAGGAAATAGGAAATCCTGCCTCAATGATATCAACACCTAAGTCGCAAAGCGCAGAGGCAACTTCTAATTTTTCTTTTTGATTTAGAGAGGCACCTGGTGCCTGCTCCCCATCACGTAAAGTTGTATCAAATATAATTATCTTTTCCATAAATGAGCGCATAACTTACGGAGGCGATAGCCGACATAAGTTATCTGCGCGAATTTATCCTTGCCGCCGCAGGCGGCGAGGATCTTCTATTTCCTCATCCAGGGCATCATTTCTCTTAGCTGTTTTCCTACTTTTTCTATAGGATGCTCATCGCCTGCTTTTAATAAACGGTTAAAATTCTCACGGCCCATTTCATTTTCTTTAATCCATTCCCGCGCAAACTTTCCGCTCTTTATATCTTTAAGCAACTTCTTCATAGTTTTGCGGGTCCTCTCATTAATTATCATGGGGCCACGCGTTAAATCTCCATAACAGGCAGTATTGGAAACTCTCCTACGCATTCCCGAAATCCCTGTTTCCTGAATTAAATCTGTAATGAGTTTTAACTCATGCAATACTTCAAAATAGGCAATCTCGGGCTGATAACCTGCCTCAACTAATGTGTCAAAACCAGCTTTGATTAATTCTGTAACGCCACCGCAAAGAACTGCTTGCTCGCCAAACAGATCTGTCTCAGTTTCTTCTTCAAATGTGGTCTCAATCACACCTGCTCTGGTTGCACCGATTGCCTTGGCATAAGCTAAAGCTAATTTTAAGGCATCACCAGTTGCATTCTGATATACAGCTACTAAAGAAGGAACGCCCTTGCCTTCCTCGTACATCCGCCTTACCAATGCCCCTGGTCCTTTGGGAGCAACCATAAATACATCCACATTCTTCGGCGGTTTGATTTGTTTAAATCGGATATTAAAACCGTGCGAAAAACACAGGGCTTTACCTTTCTTTAAATTTGGCTTGATATTCTCTTTATAAACTTTTGCCTGAACGTGGTCCTGGGTTAATATTTGAATAATATCGGCGGCCCTTGCGGCTTCTTCTGCAGAAACCGGAACAAAACCATCTTTTTTTGCCTGTTCAAAATTGGGCGTACCTTCTAATTCTGAAACCACCGCCCTTAAACTCGAATCGCGCAGGCACAAAGCCTGGCCGCGACCCTGAATACCATATCCAATAATTGCAATGACCTTGTCCTTTAAAATTTCTAAATCTGCGTCTTTATCATAGTAAATCTTTGCCATTCTCCTCCTCCGTTTCTCTAATAGCTTATTGCCAATCTACCTGTCCTTACCAACTCTTTAATTCCAAAATTCTTTAATTCTTCAAGGAATCCCTTAATCTGGGCCTGTTCGCCTACCATCTCAATAATCGCCGTATCTTCTTTGCGTTTTATTAATTTGCCGACATATTTATCTATGATGTTCTCTAACTTTGCTTTATCTTTGGAAGAATAGTTCACTTTAACCAAAACAAGTTCCCTATCCACGTGTTCCTTCTTGGTAAAGTCGGTAATAGTAATCACATCAATAAGTTTATTCAACTGCTTTTTTATCTGCTCTAATACTCTCTCATCCTCTGCCTCAACAACTATGGTCATATAAGAAATAGTTGGATCCAGTGTTTCTGAAACTGCTAAAGATGCAATGTTATAACCCCGCGCGCTAAATAATCCTGCGATGCGCGCAAGCACTCCGAACTTATTTTCCACTAAAACAGAGATTGTATGTCTCATTATGCCATCCCGCCGATCATTCTATTTATTGCCTCTTCCCTCGACTTCGTCCCTCGCTTCGCTCAGGACTCGAGGACGATTCTGAACGAAGTGAAGAATCTCGCTCGGGACTACGCCATTCCACCTATCATACGATTGATGGCTTCGCCAGCTGGAACCATCGGATAAACATTCTCTTCCGGCTCCACGCGGAAGTCAATAAACACGGTATTATCTATGGAAAGCGCCTTCTCTATTGCCGACCGCACTTCTTCTTTTTTGGTCACACGAATACCCATAGCACCATAACTTTCTGCTAATTTCACAAAATCAGGGTTATAAAGGCAGGTATGTGAATAACGCTTTTTGTAAAATAGCTCCTGCCATTGTCTGACCATTCCTAAATAACCATTATTTAATATAGCCACTTTAACATTTATTTTATTACAGACGCAAGTAGCTAATTCCTGGATGTTCATTTGAATTGAACCGTCTCCGGCAATATCAATAACGGTTTTATCCGGGCAGCCCATTTTAGCGCCCATTGCCGCAGGAAAACCAAAACCCATAGTACCTAATCCGCCACTGGAGATAAAGGTGCGGGGATAATCGTACTTGTACCACTGCGCTGCCCACATCTGGTTCTGGCCGACTTCAGTCGTAACAATTGCTTCGCCCCTGGTAACTTCGTAAATCTGTTCAATAACATACTGCGGCTTGACTTTGCTACCATCGTCTTTATAAGTTAAGGGGTATTTTTTCTTCCAGGAATCAATGGTCGAAAGCCACGCTGCTGTATCAGGAACCTTTTTAATTTCTTCTAAAATTTGGCCTAATATATTTTTAGCATCACCCACTATGGGCACATCCACTTTCACATTCTTACTAATAGATGCAGGGTCGATATCGACATGGACAATTTTGGCATACGGAGCAAAGGCATCAAGCCTACCCGTAACCCGGTCATCAAAACGCGCACCCACGGCAAGAATCAAATCTGACTCCATAATAGCATGATTAGCATAGGCTGTTCCGTGCATACCCAGCATTCCTAAAGAAAGTTTATGCGTGCCGGGAAAACCACCTAAGCCCATAAGCGTCATAGTGACAGGTGTTTGAATCCTCTCAGCTAATTCCTTCAACTCTTGATACGCTCCAGAGCTAATCACTCCTCCGCCGGCATAAATAATGGGTTTTTTAGATTGTAGAATAAGTTTAACTGCTTTTTTGATTTGGCCCGGATGTCCAAAAAGAGTGGGTTTGTATCCGCGAATTTCAACCTCCTTGGGCCAGATAAATTCTATATCTTTCTGCTGCACATCAACCGGGATATCAATTAAAACTGGACCTGGACGACCAGTGGAGGCGATATAAAAAGCCTCGCGCACAATACGGGCCAAATCTTTAACATCTTTCACCAGATAATTATGCTTGGTGACTGGCCGCGTTATGCCGGTAACATCTGCCTCCTGGAAAGCATCATTGCCGATTAAGAAACTCTTCACCTGTCCGGTAATCGCAACTATGGGGATAGAATCCATATAAGCATTGGCAATACCTGTAGTAAGATTGGTTGCACCTGGACCAGAGGTGGCAAGACAGACGCCAACCTTACCGGTTGCTCGGGCATAACCATCGGCAGCATGCGCCGCACCCTGCTCATGGCGTGTGAGAATAAACTTTAAATCCGCATCATAAAGCTTATCAAATATAGGTAAGACTGCGCCGCCCGGATAGCCGAACATCACTTCCACGCCTTCGCGCTTTAAACACTCAATTAAAATTTGTGCACCAGTCATATCTTTAGTTTGTTAGTTTGTTAGTTTGTTAGTTTGTTAGACCTAACCATCTAACCAACTATCCAACTAATACTGCTCCTTTATCCGCCGAACTAACTAATTTAGAATATCTTGCCAAATAGCCTGTCTTAATTTTCGGCGGAACAGGTTTCCAAGTTTTAAATCTTTTTTCTATTTCCGATTCGCTTAATTTGACCTCTAATTTCCTATTCGGTATATCTATGCTGATTATATCACCGTCTCTTAAGATTGCAATTGGTCCGCCACTAGAGGCCTCCGGAGAAATATGCCCGATACAAGGACCTTTGGTACCGCCAGAAAATCTTCCATCGGTAATTAATGCCACGGATTCAGCCAAACCCATACCCACAATCGCAGAGGTAGGCGCAAGCATCTCGCGCATTCCCGGCCCGCCGCTGGGGCCTTCATAGCGAATAACAATGCAATCGCCCTTTTTAATTTTTCTGGACAAAATAGCCTGCATTGCCTCTTCTTCCCGGTTAAACACACGCCCTCTGCCAGTAAATTTCATCATTTTTGGACTTACTGCTGACTGTTTCACCACAGCCCCGCCTGGAGCAAGATTGCCGAATAAAACCGCAATTCCTCCTTGTTTATGATAAGCTTTATTAAATGGACGAATCACATCTTCATCAAAAATCTGTGTCTCTTTAGCAATATCATAAATTCTCTTTCCGCTCAGAGTCAGGGTATTGTGTAATTTTGCTTTTAATCTTTTTAACACTGCAGGAATTCCACCGGCATACTCTAAATCCTCCATAAAATAGGGCCCGGCCGGCTCTAAGTTTGTAATATGTGGAGTACCCTTACTTATTTTATCAAAAGTCTTAAGCTCCAATCTTATCCCTGCCTCATGGGCAATTGCCATTAGATGTAACACTGTATTGGATGAACCGCCCAAAGCCATATCCACCACAACTGCATTTTCTAAGGATTCCTTATCAATAATATCTAGCGGCTTAATATTCTTCTTCGCTAATTCCACAATGCGTTCGCCGCTGGCCTGGGCAATTCTACGTTTCTTTGCTGAAACAGCTAATGCCGTGGCGCAACCCGGCAGAGACATACCTAAAGTTTCTGTAAGACAAGCCATAGTATTAGCCGTATAGAGGCCCTGGCAAGAACCTGCGCCCGGACAAGCCTCCATTTCTAAGCATAATAATTCTTCTTGGGAAATCTCGCCCTTTTTTGCCCGCGCCAACGCCTCATAAGTATCATGCACAAAAGCAAGTTTTCTTTGTCTGTAACGACCGGATAACATTGGCCCTGCAGTAACCACAATTGCCGGAATATTTAGACGTGCGCAACCCATAAGCATACCGGGTGTGATCTTATCGCAATTAGTTAAACACACAATTCCGTCTAAGCTATGGGCATTACAAACTGTCTCAATACTATCGGCGACAATTTCACGTAAGGCCAGGGGATAGCACATCCCTAAATGCCCCATAGCCAGGCCGTCGCAAATCCCGGGAACACCAAAGAAAAACGGCACGCCGCCGCCGTAACAGATGCCGCGCTCAATAAAACGCTCTAAATCCCGCATCCCGATGTGGCCGGGGATTAAATCCGTAAAAGAAGTAGCCACGCCAATAAAAGGCCTATTTAAATCTTTTCTGGAAAGCCCGGTAGCGTATAGAAGTGCGCGGTGCGGAACCCTCTCTAATCCTTTCTTAATCTTATCTGAACGCATTATTTTCTCCCTTCGGTCGAAAAAGTGTACAGTGAACAGTGTACAGTTTACAGCGTCGTGCTGTACACTGTAAACTTTATTTAACCTGCTCCTTCTGTATCATGCACAACCTGTTCTTTTTCTTCGCGCTTACGCCAGATCACGCGTTTTAAGATTACATACTTATCTATTAACTCTTTATTATTTATGGCGTTCAGCTGCCTAAAAAGAAAATCAAACTTCTCCTCTATCTCTTTGGCAATCGCATCCCGTGCTTCTTGTGAAAGACCCATAATCTCTTTTTTAAACGGGCCTAATGCCTTTTTGCGCGTCTTATAAATAAACTGCTCTTCAGTCTCGCCTTCTTTTCTTTCCGAAGCGGCATTAACCTTTAGCCAATCATAAATTTTTACCCTTAACTCTGTTGGAAAATGTTTCGATTCATAAATCATATTCTGAAATTCGGTTGCCAGATGCACCTCTGCAGTCTCTGTCTCAGCAAATTTATGAAACGCCTCAGCAGGCAAAGTTGAAGCACCGTGCTGCACTGCTCCGGCAAGGCCATATTCTTTCTTGGCGATTTCCGAGAGCGTCTTTAAGGTATCAAAATCCAATTTTACCTGGGCAATAGTTCCATCGGGTAAAACCACGCCACCATGCGAGGTGCCAGTCTGCACACTTATCTTACTAATTCCTGTCCTTGCCTTACGTAATCTCTCTTTATAACCTTGCATAAATGCACGTAACTCTTCAGGTGTAGAATTCTTTCCTCCCACTTCTCCAATTTCTCCGCCCACAGAAACCTCTACGCCGCGTGGTTGAATCTGACGAATAAACTGGGTAAGTTTTGCGCAAACCTCATAATTCCAATATTGTTGTTTCTTCACATCTGGTTTTGATAAATCCACCAAAGTTGAAGAGTCGATATCAATATTATAAAAACCCGCTTCAATTGATTCACTAATTAGGGATTTTAAACCCTCGATTTCTTTATCAGGACTTTCTTGAAACTTTTTTGCATTCAGTTGAAAATGGTCACCCTGAATAAAAACCGGGCCAGAAAAACCTTCTTTTATGGCTGCTGCCAAAACTGCGCTGGCATATTCTAAAGGTGGCTGATTAGTATAGCCCATTTCAGATTTGGCAATTTCGAAAATAAAAGTACCGGAATTATTTTTCTTTGCTACCCTGAAAATTGCTTTAGCTAAATCATAAGTCATACTTCTTAAATTTATGGCTGGCACAGTAAACCCCGTTAGAAACACCTTACCTTTTTCCTGACTACCTATAGTCTCTAACGGGGTAAACCCACCGAATTCGCCCTTGCCGCGCGCCAGATAGAATTGATGTATACTCGAAGGATAAATCCCTTTTTTATAGGCGATATCAAATATTTTTTTGGCTAATTTTTTCTTTGTTGCCATATCATCGCTCATAATCAATTCCAAAGCAATTTTTTCAATATCCAGCGGCCTTCTTCCCATACCACTACTCCTCTCTATTGATTAAAAATTTTTAGCAAGATCTGTCTTTAGCGGGTGGCTTGGGTGTTTTCGAAGCCGCGTGATGCGGCGAGAAAATACCCAAGACAGGACCCGCTACTTTATAAGACGGCGAAAAATTTCAAATTAAGTTAATATCTTAATTAAATTATATAACCTATCTACCTCTAATTCTTTCTTTTTTATCGCGGTTTCAAAATCGACGGCTGTTATCTCACCGCAAGAATAACCCACGGCCCTATCCGATTCGCCCCTAAGCAGGCATTCCACAGCTTCTTTTCCTAAATTAACGGCTAAATGTCGGCTGAAAGCAGTGGGACGGCCTCCTCTTTGAATATGGCCTAAGACCGCGGCTCGCGTTTCTAAACTGGTCATTTCCGTTATCTTCTTAGCGATATCCTCGGCGCTGCCTGCGCCTTCAGCCACCACGATAATCCAGCTGACCTTGCCTCTTAAATTCCCCTCTACGATCTCATGACAAACTGACTCTAAATTGAATTTTCTCTCCGGAATAATTGCCTCCTCGCAGCCTCCAGCCAAAGCCACCTGCAAAGCAATATATCCAGAATCTCTTCCCATAACCTCTACCACAAAAATCCTCTCCAGAGAGGTAGCAGTATCACGAATATTGTCAATGGCACAAAGCGCTGTATTTATGGCTGTATCCGAACCAATTGTTACATCTATCCCATTAATATCGTTATCAATGGAAGCAGCAATGCCAATGCAAGGAAAATTATATTTATTGCCGAATTTGTGCGCGGCGGTAAAACTGCCATTGCCGCCGATAACAATCAGACCATCAATAGAATTCTTCTTTATGGTTTTAAAAGCCCTCTGGTATCCTTCATCGGTAAGGAATTCTTGACAGCGTGCAGTTTTAAGTATGGTTCCACCCTGGTTAATGATTCCTGATACAGAACGAT
>Ga0315282_10001165_pt1 | contig 50468 bp, 40 predicted proteins | sample YL17G07_20_MG_FD_203693 | JGI IMG/M metagenome (GOLD analysis project Ga0315282, IMG submission 203693) | Sediment microbial communities from Yellowstone Lake, YNP, Wyoming, USA - YL17G07_20 | ecosystem: Environmental > Aquatic > Freshwater > Lake > Sediment | place: USA: Wyoming | collected...
CCCCGGCCCTGCCCTTTTTTAATCCCCCCATGCCCCCTTTACCCCCCTCTTGCCCCCCCTTGGTAAGGGGGGGATGGGGGGGTACGAAGGTATCTAACCGTTGTCGTTCCATCGCCTTCCTGACAGTCATCATATTTTCCCTCATCTCTTGTATCGTGGAAGGGTAAATGGTAAGTATGATTTCCGAAATTCCATAAGATCCCAGTATTTCGGCTATTCTGAGGATATCGCCTTCTGTTGTTGATCTTGTATCGTAACCGCCTATGCCATGGATATGAACATCAATGGTTTTCATTTAATGATCCTCTCTGTCAACAGTTTTAACGCCTCGACATTCAAATAGGTTATCACAAACTTGCCCATATCAATCAATGTGTCCACAGCGCTTCAACAATATTCATACGTGATGCCCTGAAGGCAGGGAGCACACCTCCAACAAAACCCATGATCAGTGCGAACAGAAGTGCCAAATAAATTATTTCGAAAGTGAGGGAAAAGGTAAAGGCAAGTTCGGAAAAGGTCTGGAAGTTCATCGTAGAAACAGTGAAGAGCTGTAAAAAAGATGCAAGAAACAATCCGACCAAGCCACCTGAAAAACCAAGGAGGAGTGATTCCAGAATAAAGGATATGAGAATACTACTCCTTTGAAAACCGAGGGCGCGTAATGTACCGATTTCACTGGTGCGGTTGGCAACGGCTGCATACATGGTAATCATAGCGCCAATAATTGCCCCGAGGGAAAATATTATGGTCAATGATATCCCCAGAATGCGCAGAAATTTTGCCAGCATCTCTGATTGGTCTTTATAGTATCTGGTTTCACGCTTAGCTTCAAGGGTTAAGCGCGGGTCACCTTCAATGCGTTCCTTGACTTTTCCAAATTCTGAAGAATCGCGCAATTTGAAAATAATAGAAGAATAAACTGGTCGCCTAAAAGACTGCATGAGCTGGTCAACATCTCCCCATATCTCTGAACTAAACCCAGTGTTTCCAGCATCGAATACTCCAACAACCGTCCAGTCCCTCATTGCAAAACGGAGAGTTTCGCCGACACCGCCTCCTTTGAATCTTTTAGCAATGCTCTGTCCCGCAATTATCTCGGACGAACCCGATCTCGGCATACGTCCCTCCATAAGTTTAACCTGCGGTCGCAAACTCATTGAACTCTCTGAAATTCCTCTGATGACCACATTGGAGGGTTTATTACTCCCCCGCTTTGGCATGGTGATAAGTACCACTAACTCTTTTGCCAATAGTCGCTGGCCTTCTGAGCCAATTGCCACTTCAGGTTGAGTCTCTACGATAGAGGCTTGCAAACGCTCAACACTGCTCTGGACCTCAGATACAGCCGCTTTTCGGATTACAACAACATTGTCATATGAACCCGTATCTACCAGAGTCTTCTGAAGACCTTCAGCGAGCATTAAAATTGATGCAAAAACAAATACTACCAGTGCCATCCCTGAGGCTGTGAGCACCGTGGTAAGCCGACGAGTCCAGAGATTACGAAAACTATACATAAAAGGAATTTTCAACTACCCGACCCTCCTGAGGCCATCAGCTATACGGATCTTAATTGCACGCCATGTTGGGAATATTGCCGCTACCATACCAACCAAAATTGAGGCTGCTATATCCATGTAAATAGTTTCCCTTGCCACATTAAAGACAGGGAAATATGTTTTCAGGGTGCTACTGAATATATCAGCTGCCGGGAACGTTAAGGCAATCCCCAGAGCACAGCCGATCATGGTAATGAAGAGAGATTCACCGAATACTAATATGGCAATATGCCATCCACCGTATCCAAGGGTTTTGAAGATAGCATATTCACCTATCCGCTCACGTGCAGTCATAGCCATCGTGTTAGCCACTACCGCCAGGATTATGAAGATTACGACAAAGGAAACGATCTTAATGGCGATGACAATTGCCTCGCTCATGGAAATAAAGCTGAGCTGGAAGGCCTTTTCTGTCTCTGTCAAGGTCTCTGCCAGGGAATTCTTGAAGGCTTTGTCTATATTAACAGCGACTTCTGCCGCAAGGTTCGGACTGGTTACTCCGATCATATACCAACCTACCTGGTCTGCTCTCAGGGGCATGGTCTTTTTCAGGGTTTCATTCAGGTAATCCCAATGGAAGACAAATGCAGACTCGTCAACGGTTTTATCTCTCCCTGTATAGATGCCGCGAAGCACAAAGTCCCAGTTGCCAGGGAAAATAGTTCCTTTTAAGGTTATGATGTCTCCAATCTTCCAACCATATTTTTCGATAAGGATACGGCCAGCCACAGCAGCTTTCCTATCCTGGAAAAATGTTTTCTTCTGTTCCTGGGGGATTACAATTTCCGGGTAAAGTTCGAGATAACTCTTCGGTTCAACAGCATAATTAGCAAAGAAGTTCTTTTCATCAATGTAGATACCTCCAAACCAGTTTCCGAAGGAAACGAGCTTCACACCTTCTATCTGGCGAATCTTATCTTTATAGGAAAGAGGAAGGGGAAAGATAAGGGATATTGAGTTTCTTGTTACAAGACGACTTGCAGAAGATGCCTCGACCCCGGCATACCATGCACTTATCACCGTCCGCAGAAGTCCAAAGGCAAGTATGGCTATTGAGACACCGAGAATAGTCAGAAAGGTACGGAGTTTGTGGCGAAATGCGTTTTTAGTGATAAGCTTGATGATGTTCATTCAGAACACCTTTATCAAGATGCTTAATAATATGAGCTTTATTTGCAGCCCGTGGGTCATGAGTAACCATAACGATAGTCTTTCCAAGATCGTGAACGAGGCGTTCCATGAGTTCCAGTATGTCTTCAGCAGAAACACGGTCAAGGTCTCCTGTCGGTTCATCAGCAACCAGTATAGCAGGATCAGTGACAACAGCTCGAGCTATAGCAACGCGCTGCTGCTGACCACCTGAAAGCTGGCCAGGAGAATGATCCAGCCGATCTTCAAGGTTCACCAATCGGAGGGCTGTCTCCACATGCTCCCGCCGCTCCTTCCTTGAAAGACTGGTCAGGAGCAACGGTAATTCAACATTTTCAAAGGCCGTGAGTACAGGAATAAGATTGTAAAACTGGAAAATAAAGCCTACATTGGTAGCACGCCACTGAGCAAGCTCAGTTTCAGAGAGGGAGGTAATATCCACACCACCTACCCTGATGATACCACTGTCTGCCCTGTCAATCCCGGCAATCAGGTTTAACAGAGTGGTTTTACCTGAGCCTGAGGGACCCATCATCGCCATGAATTCCCCGTCCGCAATATCGAGAGTGATATCCTGCAAAACAGGAAGAACCTGATTTCCGCGACGATAGGACTTGAACAGATTTTGTATTTCGACAATAGGCGGTCTGTTTTCCATCTACTTTTCTATAACTTTTATTCTGGTACCGTCTTTTAATTTTTCAGGTGTCTTCATCACTACCCTGTCTCCTGCCTTTACCCCATCAAGAACCTCAACCATGTCGCCAAGGTGGTTTCCGACAATAATTGGTGTCTCCACCACGCGGTTCCCCTTTACAACATAAACCACATTTTCCCCTTTGCGAACTACCACAGCAGCAGGATTAATGACCGTGTGAGGCTTCTGTTCTTCAGTTTTCACAGGCCTTGAAAGAAAAGCAAGCTTAGCACTCATCTCAGGTAATATGCGATCATCTTTGTCTATAAATCGTACCTTGACCATAACTGTTGCTTTGGTTCGGTCAGCAGTTGGGACAACCATATGAACTTCCCCGCGGAAACGGGATTCAGGTAAGGCGTCAAGCTGGATTTCGCAAGGCTGCCCTACTTTCACCTTCCCAAGGTTAGATTCAGAAACATCCACCTCTACCTGGAGCGAGTTCATGTCAGCAATAGTAACTACAGCAGCCTTGGCTTCAGCAGCAGCGCTTATAGGAGTAACGATGTCACCCACATCTGCATTTTTTGTTAATACAACAGCATCAAAAGGTGCACGTATAAGGGTATATCCAACAGAAACATTGGCCCCCTGAAGCACTGCTTCATTCGCTTTAACAGCTGCTTCTGCAGCATGGACCCCTGCAACTGCTCTCTTATACCGGGCTTCAGAAGTATCATACTCTGCTTGTGATACAAAATCATTGGCCAGTAACTCTTTATTCCGATTAAAGGTAAGGGTAGCATCGTGCAATTCGGCTCTCGCCTGTTCAAGATTAAAACGGGCTGCATTCAGGTTGGCTTCTGCCTGATTCCTTGCAGCCATAACATCATTATTTTCCAGCCGTGCAATCACCTGCCCTTCCTTTACCCAGTTTCCTTCTTCGACCGTTAACGACACAAGAAGACCTGTGACCTTTGGCGCTACAGCAGCTTTTCGTTGAGCCACGACATAGCCACTGGCGTTCAACAGGGAAAAGGTCTGAGACGGATACATCTGCACAACATTGGCAACTTCTACGCGAACAGCAGGCGTAAAAATCCCTCCGAAGTAGAGGATTCCCACCAAGACGATAACGAGAAATATCACCAACCAGTAAACCTTCTTTCTGCGCCTTCCTGACCGTACGGTCGTTGGAGATTTGTCAATCTTTAATTTTGAAAGGTCTTCATCTACCAATACATTATCCTCCACAGGAAAAAAATTTATGATGGACTACGAAGTATTATTATATCAAACTCTATGATAAGATGATTTATATCGATGATATGTAAACAGCTCACACAATCTGTTTGAAGCTCATAGAACATTCTGTTATAGTTTCTCTTATCTATGGAAAAGTATCCCTCTCCTAACAACGGTCTCATCCTTTTAGGCAAATGGACGTCGGAGAAATTGGATGCCCTTCTGCATGAATCTTCCAAACTGAATGACATAGGCAGCCGGATAGATTTTCTTTCAAGACATTTCCTTGAAACGCCATATCAAGAATCCACGTTAATAGGAGACATCAATACACCGGAAGTCTTTGTTATAAATCTGGAAGGCGTTGATTGTTTCACCTTCCTTGATTATATAGAGTCAATGAGATTGTCATCCTCTTTTCAGGAATTCAAGGAAAATGTAAAAAAGGTGAGGTACCAAAAAGGAGAAACGGTGAGTTTTGAAAAGAGGAATCATTTCTTTACTGACTGGCGTGAATTTAACTCAACCCGCATTGATGATGTTACTGAACGGATCGGTGGTGAAACGGTTATAAGGGTTAAGAAATTACTTAACAAAAAAGAGGATGGAACTTGTTCTCTCCCAGGAATTCAACCCAAAGAGCGATTCATTCATTACATTCCCGTGAATGCCATTGATAATGGAATTATCGATAGGTTAAAAACAGGCGATTACATCGGTATATATGCAACAGAAAAAGGGTTGGATGTTTCTCATGTTGGAATCTTCATTCAAGAGGGAGAGAAGATTTATCTAAGACATGCGTCATCTCTTGAAGAACAGAGGAAAGTAGTTGATCAACATTTCAAAGATTATATAGTTGGTAAACCAGGGATAATTGTATTGAGGAGTAAAAAATTGTAATCTAGGATGTCAGAGCAAATGCTACTCACAGGAATTTTTTTCTTGACAAATGAAGGAATTTTATTGTTTCTTTAAAGTTTAGAAGGTGGGAAATATGCCCTACTCGGAAAAACGTAAATATGAGAGAAAACCATATATTAAACCTTTAAGATACTATTTAAATGCCTTACATATGGATAAATTAAAAACAAAGGAAACTGAATATGAAGGGGTTGCTGTTGACATCTGTGAGGGAGGCATTGGAATGATAACAAACTATCCTCTCAATAAAGGTGATATTTTATTCTTTAAAGATGAGATAAGGGTGAACAATTTCATAGCAACTTCTGGTGTTGTAAAATGGTTACAAAGACTTGCGGATACTTCATACCGTTTAGGATTAGAGTTTTCTGATGTTCGTTCACACTCAGAAGGCACTGTTTAATCTTATAGTGAAGCAGCTGATGACCTGGTAGAAATGATTTTAGATTTGATGGATATCCCTTTTATAAATTCTAAAAGGAGAATTGCGAAAGGATAATTACTAACTTTCTAAATCTGAAATTATATTCTTCAGTCGCCATAATAACCATAATCCAGGTAGAGCCGTTAAAGCTGTTATAAAAAAGAAGCTGGCCCAACCGAATGCCTCAGCCAGATAACCTGATGTAGGGCCAATAAAAATACGTCCGAGGGCAGCGAGGGATGACAACAGTGCATATTGTGTTGCTGTGTAACGGTGATTGCACATTGCCATAAGGAGTGAAACAAAAGCTGCCGTTCCCATCCCACCACTCAAATTTTCAAAAGCAACAGCAAAAACCAGCATCCCGTAACTTTTACCTATCCACGCAAGAACCACGAATGAGAGGTTCGATACTGCCTGCAACATCCCAAAGCTTAGTAAGGAACGGAACAGGCCAAGGCGTACCATTAAGGAGCCTCCGAACATGGCACCCACTATCAGTGAGACAAGGCCAAAACCTTTGTTTATCGTGCCCACCTCGCTTGCTGAAAACCCAATGCCCTTTATAAGAAAGGGTATAGTTAATACACCGGCATAAGCGTCTCCCAATTTGTAGAGAACTATTAAAAGGAGCAGTGGGATGGCAGCGTTTCTCGAAAAATAATCCTTCAACGGGCCGGATACTGCCTCTTGAAGACTGAAAGGAGGAGTGACTTTTTCCTCTGGTTCAGGTCCCAACAAGGTTGTAATCATTCCCACCACCATTCCTGCTGCCATGAATAAATAGGTGTTCCGCCAACCGATATAATCAGACAAAATAAGTGCCAGCGCACCAGAGATAAGCATCGCAATACGATAGCCCATTACAAAAACAGCAGCCCCAGCCCCACGCTCTCTTTCCTTCAACACATCAGTCCTGTATGCATCAATAACAATATCCTGTGAGGCAGAAATAAAAGCCACTGAAACGGCAAGAACAGCTAACATCCAGGGGAATTGCTGGGGAGAACTGAAGGCCATTGCTGATATGCCGAACAAAAGGATACATTGGGTGATTAGTATCCAACCCCGGCGTCTCCCTAACCATGGAGGCACAAAACGATCCATGAATGGGGACCAGAGAAATTTTATGGTATACGGAAGCCCAACCAATGAAAAAATTCCTATGGTACGCAGATCTACACCAGCTACTGCCATCCATGCCTGCAAAGTACCGCCGGTCAAAGCTAATGGTATCCCTGATGAAAAACCGAGGAATGTTACGACAGCAATACGACGGCTGCTGAATACTTGAAGATAGGGGGCGATATTAATTTTTGACTTCAATCTTCAGTCCAGTGGCTAATAAGTCCTTGTGACCCTGAACTGGATTCAGGGTCACATAATGCATTGATTTTAGATGCTGAAACGAGCCTGCCCCGAAGAGATTCTGAACCAAGTTCAGAATGACACTTCCGGGGTTCAGCATGACACATAATAAATAAACATTTAGCAGATATTCATATCTTCACATATCCTCAAAAATTATCGATAAAGTTAAATGTAACAGGTAACCGGCCTTTGAAATCCAGCTCTCTTGTTAAACAGTTTACCACAGCCCTCTGGGCCTGCTCTGTCGTTTCATAAGCCGCAACGAGCACATCGGCTTCCTTAAAATGGCGTAAAACATAAGGACACCCAAAGGAGATGACCATAGATGTTTTTGTCCCTTTGATGAGTTCAGAAATTTGTTTTCTTTCCATATCATCTATCCCTGAGGTACCTTTCCATGCAGCAATACTTGTAAAAATAGCGAACAAAGCAATTTTAGTTTTTAACTTCGTTGTATCCGAAATGGTTGAGACATGTTTGAAAGAGGTTTTTAAGGGAGAGGATTCAAAAAATTTATTTTCTCCTGCCAACACAACGTGGACTCTGCTTTTATCTGCAATCGGCAGTCCTTCTGAATCTTTCAAGAGGGTTATAGACTTATCAGTAATTTGTGATGAAAGGATTTTGTGACTTTTATAACCAACTCCATCCCCTTTTAATTCCCCCCTTACCAAGGGGGGACACAGGGGGGTGGTTATATTTTGAATTTTTGCTTTCGCTTTCAAGATTCGGCTCACAGTAATATCTATATCTTCTTCAGAAATCATATTCTCCTCAATGGCTGCCTTGAGTTCTTTCACGCTTACATCAGCATCCAGAGGGTGTAATAATATGTCAGCGCCTGCTTTTATACATTCCATGGAAACATTTATAAAACCCTTCAAGGCCTTCATATTCAGGGCATCCGTGAGTATCAGTCCATCATAACCAAGCTTCTTTCTCAGAAGATCGTCTATGATCCGTTTTGATAAACTTGCTGGCTTTGAATCAATGGCTGGAATACTCAAATGCCCAATCATAATACTTCTAACCCCTGCTTTGATGGCTTCAACAAAGGGCATTACATCTATTTTAAGTAGCTCGTCGAAAGATTTGGTAATAACAGGAAGGGATATATGAGAATCTATAGATGTATCACCGTGCCCGGGGAAATGCTTGGCACAGCTTATAAGGCCTGCACCCTCAAGTTCTCTTATGTACTTTGTGCCGAACCATACCACATCTTCGGGTTTGTCAGAAAAGGCCCTCGTACAGACAATAGGGTTGTCAGGATTTTGATTAACATCCAAGACCGGAATGAGAGGCATATTTATTCCGACATCTATCGATTCCTCAGCTATAGCCTTCAGTGCAGTTTCAAGGATAACAACATCTGATGCTTTATCCTTATCGATAGCCGCTGCCATAGCCATCTGGCATGGAAACAGGGTTGTATCCTGGATCTGTCGCCCTACTCCACATTCAACATCAGAAGCTATGAATAAAGAAATCTCTGAGACGGACTGGATTTTATGAATGAAATCTTTTATCTCATTCCTTCTTCCACCAAAGATAATAAATCCACCAATGCCTCTTTCGACGAGTTGAAATATCTTTTCCTCATATGCCTGAGAATGGATATTGAAACCGTCAAGCCTGCTGAGTATTAACTGGTATAATTTTTTTTCTAATGTAAGTTTAAGGGCTTGATTATTGAACATAGGGAAGTTTATCAGATTACAGTTCATGAGGACAATAATTCTTTAAAGTACATAAGCATCTCTAAATCCGTGATGGCAGGATATAATATCTGAGCGGTTTGTCGAAGCGACCCTCGGAGGGCGATAGACCGAGAATGAGCGAAGATACTATATCCTGCCTTTATACTCAGCGCTTACAAAAATCAATTTTCATTACGGAGAAAGAGATACTTCCTTCGAGTACCTAAATGCTTGCCTTTGACGATGAAAGGTTAGTGTGTTAAGATTTATTGCATAAAATCATCAGGCCTTTTTGTTAGCTGGTGAAAAGAGAGGTAAGAGTTTTTATATGAAAAAATACAGACCCGTATCGCTGAAGCAAGTTAAAACCTATTCCATAACCAAAAGAAAAAGTAAGGTTTCTATTCCCGGCCTCGCAACTCCACTGGTAAGGGGAGATACCTTTAAGAGCTTTGTCAATAAGCTTCCCCATATCCTTGCTGTTAATGACTTCAGGGCCACTGTCAAAGCTATTCTCAGGGCAAGACAGAACAGAAGGCCCGTAATCATTGGTATGGGTGCCCATCCAATAAAGGTAGGCCTTTCACCTGTTATCATTGACCTCATGAAAAGAAACATCTTCACCGCAATAGCAACGAATGGTGCATGCATTATCCATGACTTTGAGCTCTCTTTTATAGGCCATACATCCGAGGATGTTGGAGAAGAACTGCAAAAGGCAACCTTTGGCATGGCAAGGGAAACAGGAAGGTATCTTAATAAGGCAATAAAAGAAGGTGTAAAAAAAGGATACGGAATAGGAAAGTCCGTTGGCGAGCTGATATCCAAGAGCAGATTTAGGTTCAAAGGAAAAAGTATTTTTGCTTCAGCCTATGAGCTTGATCTTCCCGCAACTGTGCATATCGCTATAGGAACAGATATCATTCATATGCACCCTGATGCAGAGGGTTCGACAATCGGAGAAGGCAGTTTCACTGATTTCAGGCTCTTCACCTCAGTCGTCTCTGATCTTGAGGGTGGTGTTTACATTAATCTCGGTTCTGCTGTCATTATGCCGGAGGTATTTTTAAAAGCCCTGACCGTGGCGAGGAACCTCGGTAACAAAGTTGAGAATATAACAACAGTAAATATGGACTTTATCCAGCACTACAGACCGAGAGAGAATGTCCTCAAGAGGCCTACCATAAACAAGGGATCTGCTTATGCCCTTACAGGACACCATGAAATCATGTTCCCGCTGTTAGCAGCAGCGATCATTGAAGAGATGGGATGATGTTATGTGCTGTAGGAGGTGGCAAGAAACTACCCTTTCGCTCATTCTCGTTCCGACCTTTGGTCAGAACTCCGAGGTAAATTCTGCCTCTGACAGAATTCAAAACCGCTCAAGGGTAATTTCCTGCCTCATTTAAAGAGACCTATCAGTTGGAGAAGATCACGGTAAAATGAAAAACCGGGAGATTGCAAGAATCTTTAATGACATTGCTGACTTGCTCGAAATAAAGGGTGAGAATCCCTTCAGGATAAGAGCTTACAGACGTGCAGCACAGAATATAGAGGGACTCGCAAAGGATGTTGCGGAAACACCAAAAGATGAACTTATGAAGATCCCAGGAATTGGACAGGACCTCGCAGGCAAGATAGAAGAATATGTCAAGACAGGGAAGCTGCAGTTTTACGAAGACCTCAAAAAGGAAGTGCCAGAGGGTCTCAGCACGCTCCTTTCTGTACCGAGTCTTGGCCCAAAAACGGCAAAACTTCTTTTCGAAAAATTAAACGTAAAGGATATAGAAACCCTCGAAAGAATTGCCAGGGAACATAAGCTTATTGGCCTGCCAGGAATAAAAGAAAAGACAGAGGAAAATATACTCAAGGGTATTGAGATGCTGAAGAGGGGCTTGGAAAGGCAACCCTTGGGAAAAGTTCTTCCTATTGCAAATGATATACTCGAGCACCTGAGAAAGAAAGCCTCTGTTAAAAAACTGAGCATAGCAGGAAGCATAAGGAGATGGAAAGATACAATTAAAGACATAGACATTCTTGCCACATCAGAAAACCCTAAAGAAGTAATGAAGGCCTTTGTTCACCTGCCTCATGTCAAGGAAATACTTATGCAGGGACCAACAAAATCAAGTGTCATAATACATGAAGGACTACAGGTTGACCTGCGTGTTGTTGAAGAGGAAAGCTTTGGTGCTGCCCTTGCCTACTTCACTGGAAGCAAGGCTCATAACATACGATTGAGAGAGATGGCTGTGAAATCAGGCCTCAAGATAAATGAATACGGTATTTTCAGAGAAAAGGATGACAAGAAACTTGGAGGAAAAGAGGAAGAGGACGTATACAGGATTCTGGGTCTCCCCTATATCCCTCCGGAGATGAGAGAGGACACAGGCGAAATAGAGGCCGCACTATCTGGGAGACTGCCAAAACTCATTGCGCTTGCGGACATCAAGGGTGATCTCCACGTCCACAGTAAATTTAGTGATGGAAGCCATGATTTTGAGGAGTTGGCAGCAGAAGCTCGGAAGAGAGGATACCAGTATATAGCCATTACAGACCACTCAAAGGGTCTCGGTATCGCAAGAGGACTCACTGCAGAAAGGCTGTTGGAGGAGAAGAAACAGATCGACGCATTTAATAAAAAATTAAAGGGATTCAGGCTTCTCACTGGCATCGAGGTAGATGTCAGGAGCGACGGGAAATTGGACCTCCCTGATGATGTACTGGAAAAGATGGACATTGTTGTTGCTTCGATCCATTCAGGTTTCAAGCAAAGCAGAGAACAGCTCACAAAAAGATTGATATCTGCCATGAAAAAACCTTTTGTGTCCATTATCGCCCATCCAACTGGTAGATTAATTGGAGAAAGGGATTCCTATGATATAGACATAAATGAAGTCCTCAATAGAGCAAAAGAAACAGGTACAGCTATCGAGATAAATGCTTACCCCCTTAGACTGGATCTGAATGATGTACATGCACGGATGGCAAAGGAAAAGGGGATACCCCTGGTAATAGGCACAGATACGCATATAATCAGCCATTTTGACTATATGGCTTATGGAGTTTCTATCGCAAGGAGGGGCTGGCTTGAAAAGGAAGACATACTGAACACCTTGAATTATGATGCTCTTATAAAGGCACTGAAGAAAAGGGTATGACATAATAAAAGATTGAATGTTGAAAGCTGATTGTTTTTTTCGTTTGCAAATAAGCAGAGCATTTGGATAAAATTTCTAACGATGGGACACAAATGAACATTAACATTGACTCGGGCATAGCTCTTGCGATTTTCCTGGGTATCGCGCTGGTCTTAGTGGTTATGTGGCTTGCCGTTTACAGCGCTATTCGGGAAAGGGCGAAACGTAAAAAGGCGGAGGAAGAAATCCGGAGGTCTCACCAGGAACTTGAACAGCGCTTTATCAAGCGCACTGCCCAGCTCGAAGCTACCGCCAGAAAACTCGAAGAGGAGGTCACCAAGCACAAGAGTGCGGGAGAAGAAATTCGCAAACTAGATGCAGAACTCGAACAAAACTTCATCAAATGTACATTACAACTGAAAGACACCAAAGACTACGTAGAGACTATCATGTCGACAGTGCGAGTGCCGCTGGTAGTTTTAGATGCTGAACTAAGGGTTGTTTCTGCCAACCTATCTTTTTACCAGACATTTCAGGTAACACCTGAAGAAACCGAGAAAAAGTTGCTGTATGAGTTGGGCAACCACCAGTGGGACATTCTTCCTTTGAGGAAAATGTTAGAGGAAATTCTTCTCAAGGACATCCAGTTCAATGACTTCGAGATGGAACAGGATTTTCCTACGATTGGACACAAAGCTATGTTGCTTAATGCCCGCCAGATCCTGCATAAAGAGAATCAAGCGAAGATGATTCTCCTTGCCATTGAAGATATCACCGAGCACAAGCGGTGGGAAGAAATTCTTCGAAAGAGGGATGAACGTTTTAGGCAGGTGGCTGAAAATGCCGGTGAATGGATCTGGGAAGTCGATGTAAATGGTCTCTATACGTATGCAAGCCCTGCTGTGGAGAAAATACTTGGCTATGAGCCAGAAGAAATTATCGGAATGAAGCATTTTTATGATTTTTTTGCTCCTGATATGCAGGAGGAGTTTAAGAAAATAGCCTTTGAAATTTTTGATAGAAAAGAAGCTTTTAAAAATTCCGTTAGACAATATGTACATAGGAATAGTAACCTTATTTTTCTGGAAACAAGCGCTTCACCGGTTTTGGATGATAAAGGAAATCTTCTTGGATATCGAGGAGTAGATAAAGACATCACCGAGCGCAAGCAAGCGGAGGAGGAGATCAAAAGACTGAATGAAGACTTGAATCGTCGCGCTGTAGAACTTGAAGCTGTCAACAAAGAGATTGAGTCATTTAGCTACTCCGTCTCTCATGACCTGCGCGCACCCTTAAGGGCAATTGATGGTTTCTCCCGTATACTATTGCAAGATTACTTAGATAAACTTGATGATGAAGGCAAACGCCTTCTGAATATTATTCAAGGCAATACGCAGAGAATGGGAGAACTTATTGATGATCTTCTTGCCCTCTCCCGAATAGGTCGCAAAGATATTGAGCTATCGGATATAGATATGGATAAACTGGCAAAGGTAGTGTGCGATGAAATCAAAGCCGCTAACCATGAAAGGAAGTTACAATTTGACATTAAACCCCTTCCCCCTGCCTACGGCGATTCAGGAATGATTCACCAGGTCTTTTTTAATTTCCTGTTTAATGCCATCAAGTTTACGAAACATAGAGAGACTGCAATTATTGAAGTTGGTGGCTATGTCGATGGTTCAGAAAATGTGTACTACGTCAAAGACAACGGAGTCGGCTTTGATATGCGGTATAAAGATAAATTGTTTGGTGCTTTTCAAAGACTGCACAGTGAAACGGAATTTGAGGGGACAGGTATTGGGCTTGCCATTGTGCAGCGCATAATTAACCGACACGGTGGAAGGATATGGGCTGAGGGAAAGGTGGATGAAGGGGCAACATTTTATTTTACATTATCAAACCAAGGTAAGCGTTCAATTGTTGAACAAAGCAATACTTGACTTTGTCTATTCTATCTCCCTACAATTATATCTAATACTTATGAGGACTTTTACTTGCAATTATTAACTCCTTTCTCACAATATTGAAAGAAGGAGTGGATAGAATACAAAAAAATAGTCCGTTATTGGACAACCTTAATCTCGATATCCAACTCGCAGAAGGGAAGAAAGTCAGTAAAAAACAGTTAGCAAACACCCTGAACTACATAAATTTTCAAGACGGCACTATCCTCATAAATTTCAAACACCTAAAATATGACAATATTGTATCCCTCCGAGCCAAGCCACAGCCATGTCCTGGAGATACTTTAGACTGTCTCTGGGTTCAGACAACAGGACTTAGCCAAAAATTAAGTTCCTATAAATTTCTAAATTTTTTTCTCAACGGTGGTCAGGAAATGATCCTCGTTAAAGCAGATGTTAAAAGGATAAGCGAAGAAGGGATAAATTTCGATCTTCCCGAAACTTGTTATGAAGTCAGCTTCCGGAAGGTGAAAAGGCATCCATGTGAGGATATCCAAGTTGAACTTATCCAAAATAGCGTAATATTCTATGGAGTCCTTTTGGACTTTAGTGCTATCTCCTTCAGCATAGAAATATCAACCGAACCACCCCAATCATTTCAATTTATTAATCCCGAATCCACAGTGCATATTATTTTTAAAAATGTGAAAAACATTCTTTACTCAGGGGAATGCAGGATAATCAGACAAACCTTTGGCCAAAAAACAAGAACCTTAGCACTAGAACCTGTAATTAATAAGTTATCCAGATTTAAGCATAAGGAATACCGGAGTTCAAGACATAAACTGTCCCCTTCACCAAGTATTATCTTCAGGCATCCTCTTATCCAGAAGACGATTACTCTTGAGGTTGATGATCTATCAGGTTCTGGTTTCTCTGTTGAAGAATACCATGAGAATTCTGTGCTTTTACCAGGGATGATTATCCCTGAGCTTTACATAGAAATTGCACATGACTTTAAGATAAGGTGCAAAGTTCAGGTCATCTACAGAAACATCTATAAAACCTATGAGGATAAAATGTATGCAAAATGTGGCATGGCCATTTTAGATATGGACATTCAGGATCAAGTGAGACTCTCAAGTCTTCTGCATCAAGTGGCGAACAGAAAATCGTATGTCTGTAATATCGTAGATTTAGACGCCTTATGGAAGTTCTTCTTTGAAGTAGGCTTTGTCTATCCTGAAAAATACGCCTTTATACATGCCAATAAGGAGAAGTTTAAGGAGACTTATGAGAAGCTTTATGTCCAGAGTCCTACGATAGCGAGGCATTTCATATATCAAGACAAAAGTATAATCCAAGGCCACATATCCATGCTCCGTTTTTATGCAAATACATGGTTAATTCATCACCATGCTGCTATCAGGTTAGGATACAGCAGGGCTGGTTTGGTTGTGCTGGACCAGGTTGGACGCTTTGTAAATGATTTTCGCTGTTTATATTCAACCCATATGGATTTTCTCATCTGTTATTTCAGGCCTGACAATGCGTTTCCTAACCGTGTATTTGGAGGCTTTACAAGAAAATTAAATAACCTGAAAGGATCCTCGGTCGACCCTTTTGCTTATTGTCATTTTCCAAGGGTTATTGAACGGGATTTTTCAGAATCATGGACACTGTCAAAAGCTCAACGTGAAGACCTTTTAGAACTGGAAAATTTTTATGAACATAAATCCGGGGGGCTCATGCTTCATGCCCTTAATCTGGAGCCTGATATGATTGACAGTGAAGATCTCAATAAAGAATATCAGAGATTTGGTTTTAAGAGGGAAAAGCACCTCTACTCACTCAAAAAAGATGAAGATATCAAGGCAGTTATCATGGTAACTGCCTCAGATATTGGTTTGAACTTGTCTAATCTGACAAATTGCATCCATGTCTTTGTCCTTGATTCGGATAATCTCAGCCATAATATACTTTGCTCAAACATATCTCAGTTATCTCAATATTATGAACAAGATGAAATACCTGTACTCCTTTACCCTGTCAACTATGCTGAACTTCAATCTATACCGTACGAAAAAATATATAATTTTTGGGTTATTAATACCCAGTACGGCGACCACTACCTCAATTACATGGAAAATTTACTGAACAGAACTCAACATGAATAAAGATGTCACATTATTTTATAGATAACGCACTAAATGCTGATACATTGTCATTGCGAGCCCGAAGGGCGTGGCAATCTCATTCTCTCGGGGTTGCTTCGTTGCTCCGCTCCTCGCAATGACACTTCATTTAATGCGTTTATATTAGTACTACCATGGAACACTCTGAGATAAATAATAGACCTCTCTATAGTAGCAGGGGATTAAAAATCTATATCGATCTTCTTAAGAAGAAATACAACTATGTAAATATAGACGAGGTGCTGCAATACGCCAAAATAAAACCCTTCGAAATTGCCGATGAAGGGCACTGGTTTACTCAGGAGCAGATAGACCTTTTTTACGAAAAGGTTGTACAAGTAACTGGCAATAAGAATATTGCCCGTGAGGCAGGCAGGTTTGCTGCTTCAACTGATGCCTCAGGTGTATTGCTGCCTTATGCCCTCGGCCTGCTGAGCACAGCAAAAATTTATGAAATGATAGGAAAGTTAGCTCCAATTATCACGAGATCTTCAAAGTTTGAATATAAAAAATTGGCCCCTAATGAAGTTGAAATCATCGTCACCTTGAAAGAAGGAGTCAACGAAAAACTATACCAATGCGAAAACAGAATTGGATATTTTGAAGCTGTTGCCTTGGTATTTAAAAAAAGACTACCAAAAGTAGAACATACTGAATGCATATTCAAAGGGCGAGAGGCTTGTAGATATGTAATTTCTTGGGGTGAACCTCGCTCTGCTTTTTGGGAAAAAACAAGAAATTATGTAACCTTGCTTCTTGCTGCAACATGCTTAATTTCTTATTTCAAATACCCAATGATTCCGCCGACAGCCCTTGCATCCGTTTCAATCCTTATTGTTTTACTTTTGACATTTATCACTCAGTCCATAGAAAAAAGGGAATTACTTACAACCATAGACAACCTCAGTACAAGCATTGAGACCATCAGAGGAGCTTCGGATCAACTCTTAGAGAGCATTGAGGTAAATTACAATAATGCCCTTATGATAAATGAAATAGGACAGGCTCTAAGCAAACAAGTGGACATTGAGACTATTTTTGCAAAGGTGATGCAAGTTTTAAGCGAACGGCTCGATTATGATCGTGGCATGGCCCTTTTAGCAAATGAGGATAAAACAAGACTAATTTTTCGTGCTGGTTTTGGGTATACTGATGAACAGTTGAGCATTTTGAAGGATGCCTCTTTTCATTTAGATAGACCAGAATCAAAGGGAGTTTTTGCCATCTCCTTTCGTGAACAGAAACCATTTTTGATAAATGATATAAATAAGATAAAAGAAGATCTTACGCCTCGCAGCCTTGAATTTGCAAAAAGAATGGGCACCAAATCTTTTATCTGTTGCCCTATCGTCTATGAGGATGAATCTTTGGGAATTCTTGCGGTAGACAACATAAAAACAAAAAGACCCCTTGTCCAGAGCAATATAAATTTGCTGATGGGTATTGCCCCACAAATTGGCATAAGCATTCATAATGCTATGCTTACAGAGACTAAGGAGCGTCAATTCAGATCGATACTGCAGGTCTTAGCAGCCAGCATCGATGCCCGTGATCCCTTGACGGCAGGACATTCTGAAAAGGTTACAGAATACGCTGTAGGGATCTGTAAAGAATTGGGCACGCCAAAGGATTATTGCGAGATGATTCGGGTAGCAGCGTTACTTCATGATTACGGTAAGATAGGTATCAAAGATGATATTCTGAAAAAAAATACTGCTTTGAGCATCGAAGAGCACGAAGAGATAAAGACCCACGTTGAAAAAACTAAGAAAATATTGCAACAGATAAACTTTGAGGGCGTCTACAAGGAAGTTCCTAATATTGTAGAGTGCCATCACGAAAAAATTGATGGGAGTGGTTACCCAAAAGGACTTAAGGAGAATGAGATTCCCCTCGGAGCCAAGATAATTGCTGTGGCTGACTTTTTTGAGGCTATTACTTCAAAACGACATTACAGGGATCCGATGCCCCTCGATACAGCGTTTGAACTTTTAATGGATAAAAGCGATATACACTTCGACAGAAGGGTTGTTGAAGCATTTATGAAATACTATTCCAAAGCACATTCAGGTAAATCTACGACCTTGGCTTAGCCTATATTATTTCTTTATCGGGCTTGATACCTTTACATGAGATTACAGGCGTATAGATAAATATCCGCGGATTAGCAAAAGAGCTTTTACATTCTTCAAAAAACTCTTCAAACCCTCCTCGGTATTCTTCAAACCGATACCCTGAACTTCTTGCAGCAACTTCCAACTTTTTCATCCAGTCGAAGACTTCAGTCTCTTTAAATTTCCCCAAAATTAAGTGATGCGGAGCAAAATTTACATCAATATCTTGATATCCAAGGTCATAGAGGAAAGAATAGAGTTTTCTTCCCGCATACGGATCAAAATCGGCATGCTTTTCTATGGTGCTCATTACTCCGCGGATGGTTCTTTCAAGCCTCTGAGAAAACCCGAAATGATTTAAACAGTTGCAATCTAAATCTATGAGACAGAGAATCCCCTCAGGCTTGAGAGATTGAGAAATGTTCTTAACGATATCAAAACTCTTTGAACGGTAGTATTCGAGAACAAAGCGAACCCAGACGAAGTCAAACATCCCCAAATCGTCAAGAGGCTCCCGTATATCTTTACACGTAAATTCTATCCCATCGACACCGTAATGTTTTTTAGCATATTCAATTCTCTTTTCAGAACCATCCACTCCGATAACAGCACCACTAGGTTGAACCAATCCATGTAATACAAACGTCGTTTTTCCTGGACCACAGCCAAAATCAGCAACTCGCATACCAGGCTTTATTCCAGCCCAGAGGGCTTGTTTCTCAACAACCTTGCTATCTGTTTTTATGTCAAGGCGATACGACTCTTCATCATTTTCCATGAGATAATTAATTTCCTTCATGCCTTATTTATATCATGATGTTGTTTTTTATTCAATATCTAAAAGAGATTAATGAAACTTTTTATTGACAACAATAATAGACATCTGTTTATATAGCTGAATTTAACATTTTATACATAGGAGGTTACATGAGGCAAAAAAGTTTGCAGAAGGGTTTGTCAGTCTTATCAGTCTTAATAGTTGCTTTTTGTATCTTTTGTACATTCTCCAATACCTATGGTTCAGGTTTCGCAATATATACACAGGGTGCATCAACCTTAGGCCAAGGAGCTGCTACGATTGCACATACTGATGACCCATCAGCTATTTTTTGGAATCCTGCATTGATTAATAAGCTCGCAGGTACGCAGATACAACTTGGAACGACTTTAATCTTTCCTTCACGTAAATTCGAAAGCGATTTAACAGGAGAGACATTTAAAACAGAACCTGATATGTTTTATCCATCAACTTTTTTTGTAACTCATAAGTTCAATGAAAATATCAGCGCAGGATTAGGTGTTTTTAATCCTTTTGGTTTAGCAACAAAATGGCCTGATGATTGGGAAGGAAGGTACATAGCAACCAACTCAGAGATGCGCACCTACAATATCAATCCTGTTGTTTCATATCAGATAATACCCCAACTCTCCTTTGCAGCAGGTTTGGATTTCCTTTTGCTTGATGCAACATTAGAGAAAAAGATAAACATGCTTTTCTTTGGTATCCCTGCTGATGGAAATCAAAAATTTGAGGGTGATGGAACTGGAGTTGGATATAATCTTGGGATTCTCTTTGAACCTCATAAAGATATCTCTATTGGTGCTTCATACCGAAGTGAAATCAAAGTTGATATTGATGGTGATGCAACGTTCGACTTACCCTCCGGTACACCTTCACTCATCAGCACGTTATTCCCAGATACCCCTGGTAATACAGACATTACACTCCCCCCACAAGTTCATGTAGGAATATACTATAAAGGTTTTGATCCCCTGACCTTTGAGGTTGCTATGAGATGGGAAGGCTGGTCATCGTATGACCAATTAAAGATAAAACTTGATAAGCCAGTTGTCGGCAGTAAAACATCCGTCTCAAAGAAAGACTGGGAAGATACATATTCCGTGAGTCTTGGAGCAAAGTATCAGCTTAATGACTCAGTTGCGTTGCTTGCCGGCTACCTCTATGGAGGAAACCCGATACCTGACAAGACATTCGAACCGGCTATACCTGATGCAAATACACACCTTTTCACCGTAGGGACATCTATGAAGCACAAGCAATTTAAAGTTGATTTGGCTTACGGATATCAAAAGTTACAGGACAGGAACAAGAACAACAATGTAGGTGCTGAGTCATCTATTCCAGGAATTTTGGATGCGAGAGCTAATGGGAAGTATAAATCATACCTTCACATGGTTGGTGTCAGCCTGACATATACATTCTAACTACCAAAATTCATTACGGGCTTAAGCCGAGATAGCAAGGTGCACTCCTTCAAGAGATATCAACACTTTTTATCTCATTGTTGAATAGATTGCAAACAACAGTTCTGTCTTTACCCGTAGACTTCGCCTTATAGAGAGCTATATCCACACTTTCTATCAGCTCGTCGATACTTCTGCCATCCTGAGGAAAAGATGCAATACCGATACTCACTGTTATGCTGGGACGGAGAAATTTTTTATATCTGTTCATGAGGAACGCTTTAATGTTTTCTCTTATCCTTTCAGCAACCACAAATGCCTCTTCTTTATCTGTCTGGGGCATGAGAATGCCGAATTCTTCTCCTCCGAATCTGGATAAAATATCATATACCCTTATACACTCGCGCGCTATTCTGGCAATCTCCTTTAAAACATTATCTCCTGCAAGGTGTCCTTCTGCATCGTTGAAGAGTCTAAAATCATCGATATCTGCTATTGCGAAAGAAAAGATATCCTCATAACGTCCTGAGCGATGAATTTCCTCTATAAAACGCTTCCGGAAATGTTTCCGGTCAATAAGCCCTGTCAGCGGATCAGTAATAGAAAACTCCTTCATCTGCTCCGCCAAAGTGTGATAATCGGATATTTTTAAGGCAATTGAGGTATGGGATGCAAAATGGTTCATCAAATGAAAATCCCGTTCTGCAAACTCCTGTCCTGTTATTTTGTCTGCGATATTGAGAACTCCTATTGTCTCAGAACCAAATGTGAGTGGCACACTCATAAAAGAACCTGTTTTATAATGGCTTTTAGGTTTGATACGAGATAATTCTAATTTTTCTATATCTTGCGAAAAAAAGGGTTTGCCATCCATGAACACTTTTCCTGCGATCCCCTCGCCTTTCTTTATCTTCATGTCCTGCACAAGCCACCTGTTGATACCCTTTACGGTCTTCACGACAAGGCTGTCATCCTCAGGCAACATAAGGGATCCCCTTTCTGCCTTTGAAAGTTCCATGGCTTTGTACAAAATTGTTTCACAAAGGGCTTCATGGTTGTGAAGGTGAGGGATGAGTTTTGTTACCGCTATATTTAAAACGTCCATGTCAGTCACACATTGATCATATGCGTTTTGAACAGCGAGGTTCTCAAGGACAAGAGTCACAAGTTTGCAGAACTCTAAAATACTATGAGATTCATCTCTTGAAATATTGGAATTATAGAGGACTACCAAACCGGAAACGTTACCCTTGCGAGAAAGGGGGAAAACGTGTATTGACGTCATGTCACCTGAAAAACCGAGCCTCAGGATTTTTACAACATCATTCGTGAACACTGGTATGAACTCTTTTATAGAGAAAGAAAGCAGCGGATGGTTATCTTCCAGACAGAAATGCTTTACGTCATTTCTCAACCTTCCTGATGCCATAAGGGTCTTAAAAACATTTTTTCCCTTTACCATGATAGAAACGGTGTCCACATCGAAAAGCAACAGGATTGTATCCAGTACGAGGGAATAGACTTTTTCTGTCGAAGCAGGCAATTGAATGCTTGACAGGACATCTGTGATGGTGTCAGTCAACTTATAGCTTTTATAGCTCATATTCTTTTCATAGTTACTCCTTAGGAACTTTTCAAGCAGGTATTGTATATGGAGTGCCATTTTATGAACAGTTTGGTAATCTTCTCTCTTCATTGTCTCAAGCCATGATTCAGGATGCCATGTAGAAAGGTCAGAAAGCTCTCCATTTATAATCAAAAAATCCTCACATTCAGTCCTTGCAAGGCAAAATGCATTGCTTACAAAAACAACTTTGAAGTTGTTGGCATGAGCAGGAATAAAAAGGCGGTACCCCTTGGCATGCCCTTTAAATAAAAAGGGATCCTTTCTCATGACCGCCCTTACAACCCCATCACGAATAAATGCTTCATGCTCCTCACTCTCCGAGGTATGCGATTTTCTGTAAGCAGTCAACCTTTCTTCACTCTTTGAAGGCATCAATAAAACGCCATCCCTATCATAGATTGCAAAGGATAGGTCAGTTATCACTGAAAGGAAATCCAGAATATAAGACAATAATTGCGTATCGATAAGTTTAATGAGAGGCATTCAGTTTTTCAAAGTAATATCCCCTATGAATCTGAGGGTCTATCACAAAAAGTATTAAGATTCAAATCTACCACTGGGCTGTCTTTTCAAAATCCATACAAAAATACCGTTAAGCTTTGGAGAACTCCCTACATCTCAAAATAAGTTTCAAAAAATGTATATCTCAAAAAGAGGCATAGACAATCATCTCTCTGAGAACTGAGATAACAGACACCTCAAAGAGCAATGAAATCAGCAACCAAATCTATTTAGCTTGTTACCCCTGTCAACCTTTTTAACTCTTGTAATCTGTCATTTGTTTCTTTATTCAACTTCCTGATCGCCTCCAATCTCTCGCCCATTTCCATAAGAAGATAACTGACTGAGGTACTCTTTACCTCCTCCAGTAATCCATGTTTTGATACGACATTAAACACATCAAAAAAGGTTTCTACACAGGCTATGTGCTTGTTCATCTCATTATACCGATCCATGTCTTCCATTTTTTCCTCCTTCGTTTCAAGAATATTTTCGATTATATCGTAATGTCTCCTTAATGTTTTTTCGGATTGGACAAATTAATTTACTTTGACTACGAATCAAAAATCAAGACATTTCTGTTTATCTGACATTTCTGTTTATCCACGTGTAACATTCTTAATGGTTTGTTTTTCATATCTCACTTACCCTTTTTCACAACAATTTTCAAATGAGGCTTCATATGTCCCTCAACCCAACCTTACGTTTCTGGTTCTTCGAGTTCATTGGAATGGAAGGCTTATTGTCAGGACGCCGAAAGAGTTTACAAAAAGTCATAGTGATTCTTATCACAGAAAAAGAGGGGTCTACGTGAAAAAATTATTGGACAAATGCGAGGAAATTTGTAATAATTTCGTGTGAGATGAGATGAAAAGGGAAATATTCATTTACGAAGATGACAGAGAAGTTCTGAAGTTCCTGAAGTCCTTCTTTAGAGGAAGGAATGATTATACAGCCCGCTTCATCAATAAAAAAGATGAAGAGGGCCTAAAGAGGGAATTGGAAAAGAAAAAACCTGCTGCCCTTATTATTGGTAGCCCCAATGCCCTTGAGTGCATAAAGCCTTCAGAGAGTGAATTTCCTATAATAGTCTTGATATCACCCGGTAATACCATTAACGGGATCCGTTCTGTCGTCAAATCAGGTGTGGAGTATTATTTACTTGCTCCTTTTTATAAGGAAGACCTTGAAGACAGACTAAGGGTTGCGATAAAGAGAAAAAGCTGGTTAGAGACCCTCCATAAGGAAAATAAAGATCTCGAGGCCCTTATCGAACTTACACACTTTATTACATCAACCCTCGACCCGAGAAAGGCACTCTATCTCGTAGTGAAAAAATTATCAGAGATAATACATGTCACGAGATGTTCAATAATCAGCATAGATGCTAAAGATAAGAGATACGCAAATGTCGTCTCAACCTTTGAAGATCCTAACATCACAAATATCAGGCTTGATCTCCAGAAATATCCTGAGATAAGGAAAGCCTTATCCCTTAAAAAATCAGTACTGGTAAAAGATGCACTGAAAGACCCAATGATGGAAGAGGTAAAGGATATCATAGAGCCTATGGGCATTCGTTCTATTATGGTGATACCGATAATCTTCCATGATGAGGTAATAGGTACGTTATTGCTGAATATAGCGAAGGCAGAACGAACCTTTACAGAAAGGGAGAGAAAGCTCTGTACGGCTATTGCCAGTGCATCAGCGAACACCCTTTACAATGCCTTCCTGTATGACAACCTTGCAAGAGAAAAGAGAGATCTCGAAAGGCTTGCGATAACTGACTACCTGACAGGAATCTACAATGTGAGATATTTCTATAACAGACTTGATGAGGAATTCAGCAGGGCTGAAAGGCACAGGATACCTTTATGTTGCATGATGTTCGATATCGACAATTTCAAAAAAATAAATGATACGTATGGTCACAGAGTCGGAGACATAATCCTCAGAGAATTTGCACAACTCGTGAGGGACCATACAAGGAAATCTGATGTCTTTGCAAGATATGGTGGTGAAGAGTTCATCATGCTCCTGCCTCAGACATCTCTATCTGGCTCTGTAGCGGAGGCAGAACGGTTAAGTAAGATAGTAAAGAAATATCAGTTTTATGCCCTCAAGGATGGGGAAAAAATTACCGTGAGTGTGGGAATAGCCTGCAGTTCTGATACAAGGATCAAAAAACCTGATAACCTTATTACTTTTTCTGACGACGCCCTCTTTACTGCTAAGAAAAAGGGGCGAGATCAGATTGCCATATATCCTTCCTTGTAAAGAAAATTCATCTCCGATTCACTTTACAATGTGAAAGGGTTCAAGGATTTGTGGGTTCGAGTTTTTTTTATAAAGTATTCACTTGAATCTTGATCCCTTGAATCCTTTCTATCAGTCCTTGAGAGGAACACCGTAAATAACCCCTGGTTCGCATCACGTTTCTCCCATTCTATCTGTTAAAATACATTGTGGACGTCATTACCTCTCACATCAATGCTGATTTTGATTCTCTCGCCTCGATGGTGGCTGCCAAGAAGCTGTACCCTGGAGCAAAGATGGTCTTTCCAGGTTCTCAGGAAAAAAAACTGAGAGATTTCATGGAGGCTTTTCACCCTGTAGAGATAAAGCGGATAAAGGACATTGACCTTTCAAAGGTTACACGGCTCATCATTGTTGACACAAAGATACCGAGTAGGATAGGTCCTTTTGCAGAACTACTTTCTCAGAAAGGGATAAAGATACACATCTATGATCACCATCCATTCAATGAAGGCGATATACGGGGAGATGTCGAGAAGATCGAAAATGTCGGGGCTACAGCAACCATCTTTACAGAGATACTGAAAACCAGAAAAATACATCTGACGCCAATGGAGGCCACGATACTCGCCTTAGGCATATATGAAGAGACAGGGTGTCTGCTTTTTCCTTCTACGACAGAAAGGGACGTACTTGCTGTTTCATATCTTCTAAGAAGGGGGGCAAACCTTAATATTGTCTCGAGCTTTTTAAAAATGGAATTGAGTATGGAAGAGCTTGACCTCCTGAATGAACTTGTACAGTCATCAAAAGAGATGGTTATAGGAGGGATAAGAATAAAGGTAGCAAAGGCATCTCGTGAAAGCTACCTCGGAGATGCAGCCTACTTTGCCCACAGACTAATGGATATCGAAGACATTGATGCTGTGGTGTTACTGCTGAGCTTGGAAGGAAAGATATTGATGGTCGCAAGGAGCAAGGTTCCAGAGCTCGATGTATCAAAGGTGATGAAAGAATTTGGAGGTGGGGGCCATCCTACTGCAGCATCTGCCACAATTAAAGAAGCATCCATAGAAGTTCTTGAGGACAGATTGACAGAGTTACTCCGAAATACGGTAAAGCCCTTTAAAGTTGCCTCTGATGTCATGACGAGTCATGTTATCACTATCCAGGGAGACACCTCTATCAAAGATGCAGAGGCAATGATGACTCGTTATGGTGTCAACGTCCTGCCAGTCTTGAAGGAAGAAGGGTATACCGGCCTTATATCGCGAGAGATCGTGGAGAAGGCCCTTTTCCATGGTTTTGGAAAAAGCAGGTCAATCGATTTTACCACAACAGATGCCATAACCGTTAGCCCAAACGCTCCGATCAGAGAGATAGAGACTTTAATGATAGAACAAAACCAGAGGTTTATGCCTGTTTTAGAGGATGGCAAGATCATCGGTGCAATCACAAGGACAGACTTGCTGAGGACCCTTTATGAGGAGTTCCTCAGGCGCAGGAAGATAGAAAAAACAGCGATAAAAGAAAAACCATCTATGGGGAGAAGCCTTTCTTCTTTACTGAAGGATAGGTTTCCTTCAGAGATTTACAATATTCTTAAACTTTCTGGTGAGGTTGCAGAGGAAGCAGGTTTTAATGCCTATCTCATTGGAGGAACAGTAAGGGATCTTTTGAGGGGCGAGGAAAATCTTGATATAGATATTGTCATTGAGGGTGAAGGGATTCCCTTTGCAAAGGCATTAGGTGAACGACTGGGTGCACGGGTAAAAACACACCAGAGGTTTAATACTGCCCAGGTAATTACGGATAAAGTAAAGCTCGATATTGCAACAGCCAGAACTGAATACTATGAGTCACCCGCAGCCCTTCCAAAGGTCGAGACTTCATCAATCAAGAAAGACCTATACAGGAGAGACTTTACCATCAACACCTTAGCAATAAAATTAAATCCAAAGGACTTCGGGCTCCTGATAGATTTTTTTGGTGGTCAGCGTGATTTACGAGAAAAATCGGTCAGGGTCCTCCATAACCTGAGTTTTATTGAAGATCCGACAAGGGCGTTCAGGGCAATCAGGTTTTCTGAAAGGTTCGGGTTTCGAATCAGTAAACATACAGAGAATCTTATAAAATCAACAATAAAGATGAACCTCTTTGAAAGGCTCTCAGGACCGAGATTGTACGAAGAACTCCTGCTCCTGTTTCAAGAGACCGAACCGAGCAGAACACTCAAGAGACTTTCAGATCTCGGCCTCTCAAAGGTTATATACCCAAACCTCATATTCAATGAGGAACTTGAGACAACCATGAAATCAATGCATGAGACCCTCTCATGGTTTAATCTGCTTTTCCTCGAAGAAAAGACCGACAGTGGAATTTTGTATCTCATGGCCACGTTGTCAGGATTGAAGGATGAAGAGGTGAAGGCCACCATAGAAAGATTATCACCACCCCCAAAGATCAAGGATATGATTATCAAGGGGATACCGCATGCGAGGGAAGTTCTGAAAAGACTACCCCTTGATGATCCTGTAGAAACATACAACCTCCTGAGCAAACTCAAGCTCGAAACAATTCTACTATCGATGGCAATCAGCAAGGATAGGCAGAAACAGAAGGTAATATCTCATTATCTGACAGAGTTACGGAAAGTAAAAACAACACTCAAGGGAGAAGACCTGAAAAATATGGGTGTTAGGCCTGGGCCTATCTATTCGAGAATTCTCAAAGAACTCCTCGAAGAAAGACTGAGAGGACATCTCAAGTCGCGGGAAGACGAGGAGAAATTCGTAAGGGTTCTTGCAACAAAGCCTGCAGAAAAATAATCCCTCTCCCTTATTTCTTAAGAGATTTTCCAATCCTTCTTTCTATCGACCTTACCTTCTCCTCTATTCTGTTTGGCTTTCCCTTCCTGTCGTCGATGATGATCGTTGTAAGTACTCTCTCACCAGTTTTCATGACAGCCCTATGGCATTTTTTTATAAGCTTCATGATTTCATCCCATTCACCTTCGATAACAGTGCCCATAGGATTAACCTTATAAGGAAGCCCGCTTGCATCAATTATCTTTAATACTTCAGCAAGCTTGTCACCGATACTGCTGCCAATACCAATAGGAATAACGCTGAGCTCGATGAGCATAACCCTCCTTTCTTCATTATTCTAACTTGTGTTTATACGATACGGTTAGCAAAAAGGTATAGACAAGAAAAGGGGCTTTATGCCCCTTTTCCTTATTCTTAATTCTTAAGATAAATTACACAAAGTTTATCGTACTGCGTCTTTAAGTGCCTTGCCAGATGTAAACTTCGGTACCTTTGCAGCAGGTATTGTGATAACATCGCCGGTCCTGGGATTACGGCCTTTCCTGGATTTCCTTTTCACAACTAAGAAAGTCCCAAATCCAACGAGGGTAACCTTTTGTCCTTTCTTTAAAGCTACCTTTATGGAGTTTAACGTAGTATCCAGCGCCTTCGAGGCATCTACTTTACTTAATCCTGCGCCTGAGGCAACCTTGTCGATGAGCTCTGCTTTTGTCATTCCTCTTCCCCCCTTTCATATACAAGTTTTTAAGAAGTTGAGATTAACAGTATCAAGAAGAAAGCCTTTTGTCAAGCCAAAAATTTAATATCCCTATAGAAAAGTTTATGCCAGTTTATTGTTTACTCTGGTATCCAATGAAAAATGGATATTTATGAAATCTTCCTTTCTTAAAAAGAAAGAGTAAACATCTCTATTCTTTCTCTGATCTCTCAAAGTCCCTGTACCATTCTCATGCAATTCGAAAAGAAGGAATAAAGAGTTCTCAATATATAGTTATTCCACTCTATCTGACATACAGTATATAGGATTTGCAATTTTTTTCTTGACATTCGTTTTTTCTCTCTACTATATTGTGGAGGAAAGTGGAAGAAAGTGGAGGGAAATTTTGCCGTCTTTCTCCGGAAAATACTACTATAGTGTAGACCTAAAAGGAAGAATTATCATTCCCGCTCCTTTCAGAGAAATCATTACAAGTAATTATAGCACAAAACTTTATATTACAAACGCTCCCTTTGATCGCTGCCTTTATATCTATCCTCTCGAAGAGTGGAACAGGCTTCAGGAACAAGTGCGGCAAAAACCAAGATCCGATGAAGCTGTCAGATTTTTTATGAGAAGGGTTATTGCCTCTGCCGTTGAGGTAGATATGGATAAACAGGGTAGGATCCTCATCCCAGCGGCGCATAGAGAAGATGCAAACATAAATAGTGATGTTGCTATCGTGGGTCAGATAGAGAGGATTGAGCTCTGGGACAGAAATGAATGGGATAAACTTTCTGATCCAAGAGCGATAGACAGGAAATCTGTCGAAGAGAGACTGACAGCCTACGGCATTTAGAGACAAGAACGGAGATTGACTGTGGAGATTGTTCATCTCCCGGTTATGGTGAAAGAGGCAATTAAGGTTCTTAACCCGATACCGGGGGGAATATATATGGATGCAACGATTGGGCCCGGGGGACACGCAGAAGAAATATTAAAGCTGATCGGCTCAGAGGGCAAGCTTATAGGCATTGATCGGGACGATGAGGCTTTGAGAGTAGCTCAAAAGAGATTGCTCAATGAAAGGTTGATTCTCAAGAAAGGGAATTTTTCAGATATGGAAAACCTGCTCCACAGGGATGGAATCTCAGAAGTCGACGGTATTATTTTCGACCTCGGTGTTTCCATGATACAGATGAAAGATCCTGAAAGGGGATTGAGTTTCAACTCTGATAAACGTCTGGACATGAGAATGGATAGGGAACAAGATTTATCTGCATGGGATATCGTGAACAGATATCCTGAGAAGGAACTTGAGAAAATACTCCGCGAATTCGGCGAAGAACGTTTATCGAGAAAGATATCAGAGACGATAGTCAGAAAGAGGAGGATAAAACCAATTGATACCTGTTCTGAACTTTCAGGGATTGTAGAAAGATTGTACAGGACAAGAGGAAGAGTTCATCCTGCAACAAAGACATTCCAAGCCTTACGGATAGAGGTAAATAATGAGCTTGACGAACTGACGAGAGGGCTTGATTCTTCTTTAAGGCTTCTGAAAAAGGGTGGAAGGTTGTGCACTATCTCCTACCATTCACTCGAAGACAGGATAGTAAAACATTTTATGGCCCAGAGTTCAAAAAGGGGATTACTCAGGGTGATGACAAAAAAACCTATGACCCCAGGATCTGAAGAACTCAGAACAAATCCTTCTTCAAGGAGTGCGAAACTCAGGGCAGCGGAGAAAATATGATTCGATTAGGTAGAAAGAAAAACATGATGTCTCTTATTATTAAGCCATTGTGTATTGTTCTTTTACTTGCTGGTCAGTTCAGTCTTATATGGCTCAAGTCAAATGTTCTTACCTTGGAATACAAAATCGGTCTCCTTGAAAAGATGAAAACTGAGCATATTAAAGAGAGAAGGTTACTGCTTGCTGATAAGGCAGGTCTTCAATCTCTGGAAAAACTGGAAGCATCCTCAATGGAAAACGATGGCTTTGTCTTCCCTGACAGGGTCAGGGTAATCCATATAAAGAGACAGAGGGGGCCCCTACCCCATAAAGCGTCTCTCGAGAAGAGACAATTGGCTGGACCCGAATTGTGGTGAGGTGAAAGGCTTTGAATAAAAAACGGTGGGTCATCTTGAATACGATAATCATTTTTAGTTTTTTTGCATTATTTTTGCGCTTAACAGATTTAATGATCCTCAACCACAAGTTGCTTTCAGAGAAGGCTAAACAGCAACATATAAAGGTTGAAGACATACAGGTGAGAAGGGGAATAATATTTGATAGAGAGGGAAGGCAACTCGCATTGAACCTCGAACTGGAATCTCTCTATTGTGAACCTGAGAACTTTCACCTTGATAACGAGAACATAAGGAAACTCTCTTTTGCTCTGTCAAAGGAACCAGAGGTTATTCTCACGAAGATACCAGAAGAGGGTAAATTTGTGTGGATTGAAAGAAAACTTGAGCCTGATATTGCAGAGAGGATAAAAGACCTTAATATTAAAGGTCTGGGTTTTATGAATGAGGCAAAAAGGGTTTATCCGAAAGGAAAACTTGCTTCACACATAGTTGGCTCTGTTGGAGTTGATAACCAAGCACTCGAAGGGATCGAACTCCAATTTGACCGGTATCTGAAAACAAGGGGTGGAAAGGTATTCTCTGAAAGAGATGCAGGTGGAAGAACACTTTCATCAGGAGTAAATAAAGAAGCAAAGGGCAATAATATTGTACTCACCATCGATGAAGGGCTTCAGGGTATTGTAGAGAAGGAGATAGAGAAGGCAATGGTAAAATGGAGGGCTGCTGCAGCATCAGCCATTATGATGGATCCTTTTACCGGCGAGATCCTTGCCCTCGCTAACATGCCCTCGTATGACCCTAACAACACGGGAAAGGCTAAAGATTTCGAGAAGAGAAACAGGGCTATAACTGATTGCTATGAACCTGGTTCTACATTCAAAATTGCTGTTGGTATCGGAGCACTTGAGGAAAACATAGCAACACCGCATTCACTCTTTGATGTCAGCAAAGGAGCTATTGAGGTTGGAAGAAAAACTATTCACGATGTTCACAGACATGGGGTACTGACATTTAAAGAGGTTATCCAGAAGTCCTCCAATGTAGGTGCTATTATGATTGGCATGAAGCTCGGAAAGGAGAGGATATATAAATACGCAAAACTGTTAGGGGTTGGTGAAAAAACAGGGGTAGACTTACCAGGTGAGGTCTCTGGATGGATACACCCACCAGAGCGATGGTCAGGGACATCCATTGGCGCAATATCAATTGGTCAAGAAGTTGCAGTAACACCACTTCAGATACTACGAGCCTACTCTGCAATTGCAAATGGAGGATTCCTCGTAAGACCCCATGTCGTATCTGAAATAATCTCTCCCGAAGGCCAGACGCTTTTTTCGTCCATAGATAATGAAAGGAAACGCATACTTTCTTCAAAGACTGCCGAGATATTTAGAGAAATTCTCAAGAGTGTGGTAGAAGGAGGGACTGGCGAAAAAGCTTCCATTGAGGGAGATGAGGTTGCAGGCAAGACAGGGACAGCCCAGATGATAGATCCGAAAACAAAAAGATATTCGAGAGAAAAATTTGTCAGCTCCTTTATTGGGTTTGTACCTGCTGATAAACCGAGGTTTGCGCTTATAGTTGTTGTTTATGAACCCAAAGGCCAGATTTACGGAGGGGTAGTAGCTTCACCTGTTTTCAGGGATATTGCAAACCAAGCTCTATCATATCTCAATATACCGAGGCGGGATGTCCCTTACGAAACCACTTTACTGGTAGCGAAATGATCTTGAAAGAACTTCTTCAAGGCTGTGATTCTGTAAACAACTCTCTGTCAGCGGATAGAGATGTCAAGGGTGTGGCTTATGATTCACGGAGGGTAAAAGAGGGCTATCTGTTTGTAGCGATAAAGGGTGAAAGGTATGATGGACATGATTTTATCACAGAGGCGATCAAAAAAGGGGCGATCGCAGTAATAGGGGAGAGAGATTTGAGAGATATAGAGAGTGCTTACATCCGTGTCAAAGACAGCAGAAGAGCCCTTGCTTGCATTGCTCATAATTTTTACGGAATGTCATCAGAAAATCTTTTCCTCATCGGTATAACAGGTACAAACGGGAAGACGACGACAACGTATATCCTCAAGTCCATACTCGAATCCTGGGGAAAGGACGTTGGCCTGATTGGCACGATACACTACATGGTAAAAGACAAGACCTATCCTGCACCTTTCACAACGCCTGAATCTTTAGAGTTCCATGGTCTGTTAAAAGATATGCTCTCCTCCGGTTGCACCCATGTTATTTCAGAGGTCTCCTCCCATGCCCTTGAACAGCACAGGGTGGATGGGGCTATTTTCAGGGTTGCTGTTTTCACCAATCTCACGAGAGACCATCTGGACTTTCATAAAACTATGGAAAGTTATTTCAGGGCAAAGGAGAGATTATTCAGGGAGCTCCTCGACAAGGATGGAACCTCTGTAATAAATCTGGATGACTCCTATGGGAAGAGATTAACTTCAGAGCTTGGGTCTGCCTCAGGCGGACAAGACTCAGAACCAAGCAGGATATTGACATACGGGCTTGAGGATGGAGCAGATATCGTCGCGAGGGAAATGAATCCATCCTCTGAAGGACTGAGATTTAAGCTATCTTTCCGCGGCAGGAGTTACGATGTCTCATCCCCTTTGATAGGTCTGCCCAATGTATACAACATCATGTCTGCAGCTGGCGTATCAATCTCTCTGGGAGTCCCTTGGCAAATAATCCTTGAAGGCATAAGAAAGACAGGTGGTGTTACAGGAAGGTTCGAAAAGGTTGATCTTGGTCAGAACTTCCTTTGCCTTATTGATTATGCCCATACAGAGGATGCTCTTGAGAGGCTGATATGTACAGCAAGGGAACTTGTCAAAAACTCATCACACATTACGCATTGCACATCACCCCGCATTATCACCGTCTTTGGATGTGGGGGAGACAGAGACCGTGGTAAGAGGCCAAAGATGGGTGCAGTAGCAACAAAGCTCAGTGACCTTGTTATTCTGACTTCTGATAATCCTCGGTCAGAAGAACCATCCGATATCATCAGAGAGATCGAAGATGGCGCTGTAAGAAGAAACTACATGAAAGAGCCCAATAGAAGAGAAGCAATTAGAAAGGCAGTAGATTTAGCATGTGATAGAGATATCATCCTCATTGCAGGTAAGGGTCATGAGGATTACCAAGAAATCAAAGGCATGCGGTATCGATTGAATGATAGAGAAATTCTCGAGGAAGCGATTAAAGATAAATTACGAATTCAGGGAGTGAATGAGCATTGTGGATGCTCGGAAATAAGATTAAAGGGGTTTTGAAAATCGAAGATATCATTGCAGCAACAGGGGGGAAGGTTATCTGTGACAATGCTCATACCTTCACCGCTGTGTCAATAGATTCAAGGTCGATACAAGAAGGCGAGTTATTCATTGCCCTCAAAGGCAAGAGATTTGACGGGCACGATTTTCTTCAAGAGGCATTACGGATAGGAAGCGGCGCTCTTGTAACATTTCCTCCTGCGGAACTGATAGAGGGGAAAACCATCATCTCTGTGGAGGACACACTCAAGGCCCTTCAGGGGATGGCTCATTATATGCGCTTGAAAAGAGCCATTCCTGTCATTGGCATCACAGGATCGAATGGCAAGACAACCACAAAAGAACTCATAGCATCGATCTTGAGCTCTACATACAGGGTACTGAAAAATACAGGTAATCTGAATAATCATATCGGGCTTCCCCTGACTTTAACAGGGATAAATGAAAAGGATGAGGCTGCTGTTTTAGAGATGGGTGCAAGTGTACCGGGTGACATAAAGGAGTTATGCGAAATAGCAATGCCAGATTATGGTGTTGTAACAAATATCAGTCCCTCCCACCTCGAGGGTTTTAAGGATATGGAGACCCTGAGGAGGACAAAGCTTGAAATCTTGAATTACATTCGTGTGGCTGTTGTGAACGCTGATGATTCCTTCTTGATGGAAGGTATTCAAGACTCAGGGTTCAAAGGGAGAATGGTCAGATACGGGATAGACAATGATGCCGAAATCTATGCAACGGATATCAGACTTCATGAAAAGGGTTCTACCTTTCTCTTACACAGCGGCAAGAACAAATCTGTAGAAGTACATCCGAAAATATCAGGGAGATTTAATATTTATAATCTCCTAGCAGCCGTCTCAGTTGGTCATCTCTTTCATATTGAATTGAGGGATATAAAGAATGTGATAGATTCTTTTAGTAGCATACCGATGAGATTCGAGATTAAAGAACTCAAGGGCCTTCAAATTATCAGTGATGTATATAACGCAAACCCGGCTTCTATGGAGGAGGCCATAAAAGAGCTTGTCAGGCTCAAGAAGAAAAGGGCTATTGCTGTTTTGGGAGATATGCTGGAACTCGGCTCTTATGGATATGATGCCCATAGAAGACTCGTCAGGTGGATGTCAGAACTGCCGATTGACATCTTTGTGGCAATAGGGCCCTTGATGTCTTCTGCGGCATCAGAATTCTCAGGAAAAGTCTATGCATTTCAGAATTCTCTTGAGGCAAGGGAAACGATTAAGGGTATCTGCAAAGAAGGAGATTCCCTTCTGATAAAAGGTTCAAGGGGTATGAGTATGGAAAGGGTTCTGGAGACAGAATAAAATGTTATATAGCCTTCTATACAATTTACATGACTGGTTTTCGCCTCTGAATGTCTTCAGGTACATTACCTTCAGGACCTCCCTCGCAGTGCTTACGGCACTATTGTTTTCCCTTCTCTTGGGACCATGGATTATAGGAAGAATGAAGAAATTCAGTATGACCCAGCAGATTCGGGATGACGGTCCAAAAACCCATATAAACAAGGCAGGCACTCCTACAATGGGCGGGGTCCTCATCATTCTGTGTATACTCTTTTCGATTTTTCTGTGGGGAGACCTGAAAAATATGTATGTCTGGGTCATGATTATCTCCCTTGCAGGTTTTGGACTAATCGGTTTTCTCGACGATTATCTCAAGATCATAAGGAAAAATCACAAGGGTCTCCGGGTCCTTTCCAAGTTTAGCAACCAGATAGTCCTTGCCCTCTTAATCGGCATCTTCCTCTACATGAATCCAAAAGACCCATATGCAGATATCTTAAGCGTTCCCTTTTTTAAGAAATGGCTCTTTGACCTCAGCTTGTTCTATATACCATTCTCAGCAATTGTGATTGTAGGCTCATCCAATGCAGTTAACCTCACAGACGGTATCGATGGACTTGCAATAGGTCTTGTTGCCATTGCCGTCCTTGCCACAGGTGTACTCGTCTACATATCAGGACATAAGGGATTAGCCCAGTACCTTCAGGTCCTCTATCTCCCCGGCACTGGAGAGTTAACCGTTATTTGTGGTGCCATATTTGGTGCTTCCCTTGGGTTTCTTTGGTATAACTCTTATCCGGCTGATATTTTCATGGGTGATGTGGGTTCTCTCGGGCTCGGGGGTTCCCTCGGTACCCTCGCAGTAATAACAAAGCATGAGATAGTCCTTGCAGTAGTAGGAGGAATCTTTGTTATAGAAACAATCTCTGTCATGCTGCAGGTAGTATCCTTTAAGCTCACGGGTAAAAGGGTGTTTAAAATGGCACCTATCCATCACCACTTTGAATTAAAAGGGTGGCCTGAACCAAAAGTCATTGTAAGGTTCTGGATAATAGGAATGATGCTGGCTTTATTAAGTCTGGCAACACTAAAGGTGAGGTGATCATGAAACAGTCGTTAGTCGTTAGTCGTCAGTCATCAGTCGTCAAGCAAAAAAAATTATCTTTCATTTTAGTCCTTATCCTTTTCACTTTTCACTTTTCACTTTTCACTGTCGTACATGCTGATGAGTTTAATTCCCGGGCAGCAGTCGTGATGGAGGCATCAACAGAAAGGATCCTTTATGCAAAGAATCCGAATCTCAGGCTTCCTCCGGCAAGTACAACAAAGTTGATGACAGCAATTGTAGCCATAGAAGAGAAAAATCTTTCGGATATTGTAAGGATAAGCAAAAATCCCTCTCTGGTTTCGCCTTCAAAGGCAGGGTTCAAAGAGGGAGATGAGGTAACCGTTGAAACACTTCTCTATGCCGCACTCCTGAAGTCTGCAAATGATGCTGCTGTTGCTCTCGCAGAAGCTGTAGCTGGTTCTGAGGAGAACTTCGTTTACCTCATGAACAGAAAGGCAGAAGCTATTGGGTTAAGGGATACTAAATTCATAAATCCTCATGGGCTCCCTGGCCAAGACCAGTATACAACTGCCTTTGATTTATCACTCATGATGCGGTATGCCCTGAGATACCCAAAACTGAAAGAAATAATCGGAACTCGTGTGGCAGAGGTCTCGACAGAAAAGGGAAACGGCTTATTTCTCAAGAACACAAACAGGCTATTATGGTCTGATGAAGACCTTATAGGAGGAAAGACAGGATATACACGCGCGGCAAGGCATTGTTTTGTATGTGCAGCTGAGCGTGAGAAGGATACAGTGATTGTTGCCCTTCTCGGGAGCCCGAGCAGGGTGAACCTCTGGAAAGAGACAGAGACCCTCATTGATAAGGGATTTAACATTATGTCCAACAAAGAAGAACCTGTTATCTATTTCACAAAAGCAGATTACGATGTTTACAATGTGAGAAAGGCAACCTATAAGAAAAATTCAAAGGTTCAAGTTAAAAGTTCAAAGTTGAAAGCAAAGACAAAATTAGCAAAGAAAAAAAGGGGAACAAATTCCATTGCAAAGAAAAGGAGTAAGACAAAAACACTTGCAAAGAGTAAAAAGGGGAAAGATTACAGAGTCCTAGAGAAACATATAAATGGAAATACAGGGTAAAAGAATTACGGTTGTGGGCCTTGGCAGAAGCGGTATAGGAGCAGCAAATCTGCTTTCCGAACTCGGTGCAGATGTGACGGTAACAGATAGAAAACCAGAAGAGGAACTTATGGATTTTAGAGAAAAACTTAAATCTTCGGTCAGGCTTTCTCTGGGGAGTCATCCCGAAGACTTATTCGTGTCAGCTGATATGATAGTAATCAGCCCTGGAGTTCCCCTCAGTGTTCTCCCCTTATTAAAGGCAAAGGAAAAAGGTATTCCCATCATAGGGGAGCTCGAACTTGTTTACCAGATAGCAAGCAACCAGACATTGCGATTCGATACCGAGAGATCAGCGGCCAAAAGCCAAATATCGTTTCTTGCTGTTACTGGAACAAATGGTAAATCCACAACAACTACCCTCCTGAATGCAATCCTCAGAAAGGGTGGTTTCAGGACAATCCTCGGAGGCAACATAGGGAATGCCCTGTCCGATGAGATACTGAAAATGGTCAAAAGCCAGAAGTCGGTAGTCAGCAGTCAAAAAACTATTGACTATATTATTGCTGAGGTATCAAGCTTCCAACTCGAAACGATAAAGGATTTCAGACCCAAGGGGGCTGTGATTCTCAACATCACACCTGACCACCTTGACAGATACCATTCAATTGAAGAGTACTCTGAGGCAAAAGCAAGAATATTCGATAACCAGAGGGAAGGAGATTTCCTGCTCATCAATGCTGATGACCCAGCAACAGTAAAGGTTGCAAGAGAAAAGTTAAGGAGTAAACATGAAGAACCAGGTATTTTTTACTTCAGCAGGGAAAAAGAAGTTAAAGGTATCTATTTTAACGATGGAAGAATCTACTGTAATTTTCCTGATTCGTCACTCATCACACGTCACTCATTACTCATACATGCTGACGAGATAAAAATCAAAGGAGTCCATAACCTGGAGAATGCCATGGCCGCCTCGGCCATGGCTCTCCTTGCAGGAAGTCCCTTGGGGGCAATAAGGGATTCCCTGAGAGAATTTCCTGGTCTAGAGCATAGGCTCGAATTTGTGAGAGAGATAGATGGCATCAGGTACGTTAATGATTCAAAGGGGACGAACGTAGGTGCCGTAGTCAAGTCCCTCGAGAGCTTTAAGGAGCCCGTCATCCTGATTGCAGGAGGCAGAGACAAGGCAGGAGACTTCTCGCCCCTGAGAAGTTTAGTAAAAGAGAGGGTAAGGGCCCTTGTCCTTATCGGTGAAGCCCGCGAGAAGATAAAGAGGGCTCTCGGAGACCTTACTGGGACGTTTATGGCTAAAGACCTGAAAGAGGCTGTACATATATCGCGTGGTATAGCAGGAAAGGGGGATGTTGTCCTCCTCTCTCCTGCATGCGCCAGTTTTGATATGTTTTTGGATTTTGAAGACAGGGGAAGGCAATTCAAAAAGGTCGTTATGGAGCTGACATGATGGATAAAGCAATGAGTAAGAAGCACTTAGCCCTACGATTTTCAGAACTAAACCTGTCACCCGTTAACCGTCACTCGTCACCTTACCCTACCTATGACAAATTACTTCTCCTCACCACGTTTGTTCTTGTTGTCTTTGGCGCTCTCATGATATACAGTTCAACCTCTGTCATCAGACCAGACCTTGCAAAAAAAGGTGTTAGTGAATTTTATTACTTCAAGAGGCATATCGTTACAATCCTCATAGGACTTGGGTGTATGTTTCTTGCCTACAGCCTGACACCTTCTTTTCTCAAGAAGATAGCCATACCCCTTCTGATCTTTTCCTTTTTGCTCTTAATACTCGTTTTCGTCCCTGGTATTGGTATCTCTGCAGGTGGTGCTCGGAGATGGATAAGACTCTGGCCTTCAACCTTTCAGCCATCAGAGTTCGTAAAACTTTCCATGGTCATATTCCTTGCACGGCACCTGTCATCACCTAACTATAGAACTGAAAGCTTCGCATCTTTTATAAAACCCCTTTCTATTATGATTGTATTCCAGGCTGTCATGCTTATGCAGCCAGACTTCGGAGCTGTTATGAGCCTTGCTTTTCTTACGCTCGCAATGCTCTTCCTATCTGGGACAAGACTGAGATACATTTCCTCCCTTTCTGTACTCGCCCTGCCAGTACTGTACATACTCATTATGGAACCTTACCGCCTCAGGAGAGTCATATCCTTTCTTGATCCCTGGAAGGATCCTCAGGGCAGTGGCTTTCAGCTTGTGCAGTCTTTTATAGCCTTTGGCAGCGGAGGCCTCACCGGTGTTGGTATTGGTGGCTCAATACAGAAATTGTCTTACCTGCCAGAGTCACACACAGATTTTATCTTTTCTATTATCGGTGAAGAGTTCGGTTTTATAGGCGTCTCAGTTGTCACTGCCCTTTTTCTGCTCATATTTATCAGAGGAATATCGATAGCAAATAAAACAAAGGATAGATTTGCCTATTACCTGGCTGTTGGACTCTCACTGATGATCTCACTTCAGGCTCTTATCAACTTCGCTGTTGCTACCGGCATGGTGCCTACAAAGGGCTTACCTCTGCCCTTTATCAGTTATGGCGGTTCATCTCTCCTTGTAAACATGGCTGCTATTGGAATACTCCTCAATATATCAAGAGGAAAAGACAACGAGGAGATTGAAGATATAAAACAAAAATTGATTGCAAGAAGAAAAGCTAGGATGGCCATGTATGGAATGAGAAATGAAAAAGGCAAAATGGACAATTATGAAACCCCTTTACGGTGAATTTTTCTTTTGCATTTTTAAATTGAATGTTTTATGAGGGTGATCGTTGCGGGGGGAGGTACAGGAGGACATCTCTTTCCAGGGCTTGCAATAGCTGAAGAACTCAGGAGAAGAAATGAGATGACAGAGGTGATATTTGTTGGAACAGAACACGGTATAGAGGCAAGGGTCATACCGAGGGAAGGATATCCAATAAAGTTTTTACGGGCAGAAGGAATGGTAGGAGTATCTGTTCCAAAAAGGATAAAGGCAATGGCCAAGATGTTTCTCTCGTTTTTGGATTCTTACAAAATTATTAAGGATATGAGGCCCGATATCATGATAGGCGTCGGTGGTTATGCATCAGGAGCAATCATGCTTATCGCAGCTCTTATGTCAATACCAACTATGATCCTTGAACAGAACTGTATCCCCGGATTTACGAATAAGATCCTCGGGAAATTCGTAAGGGCTATCTGCGTAACCTATCAGGAGAGTATACCTTTCTTTCCAAAAGAAAAGACCTTTCTTACCGGCAACCCTGTCAGAATGCATACACTCAAGGGCAGCAGAGAATCTGCATTTAGGCTTTTCTCACTCGAAAAAAGTTTATTCACTATTTTTGTCTTTGGAGGAAGTTTGGGAGCAAGAAGCATTAATACAGCAGTCGTAGACTCCCTTAATTATATGCATGACTTAAAAGACAAGATTCAGTTCCTTCATCAGACAGGTACAAAGGATTATGAACATATCAGGAATGCTTACAGGAAGCTTGGTTACAAAGGGACAATCACCCCCTTCATATATCAAATGGGTGAAGCCTATGCTGTCTCCGACATTGTGATCTCAAGAGCTGGGGCAACAACTCTCGCTGAATTGACAGCTCTCGGAAAACCGTCTGTTTTAATCCCCTACCCTCATGCAGCCGGACACCATCAAGATTTGAACGCAAGAAAACTCTTCGAGATGGGTGCAGCGAGGATGATCCTTGACAGTGAACTGAGTGGTGAATCCCTCGCCCATACCGTACGGGAACTCTATGAGGATGAGACGATCGGGGCAGAAATGCAAAAAAATAGCAGGGCCCTTGGAAGACCTGAGGCATGTACTAAGGTGGTCGATATCGCAATGAACCTTCTTAAGGAAGATAAAAATGCAAAAAGAAAAATTTAAAGATAAGGAATCCCTTTATTTTGAATTTTTAATTTTAATTTTTAAATTCCACTGGAGCCGGAGTGTTTGAGAAATATAAAGTAGTGCATTTTGTTGGGATAGGCGGTATCGGGATGTCAGGTATTGCTGAGGTGCTCCATAATCTCGGCTATGATGTTACAGGGTCTGATGTAAAGGATTCAGAGACAACGAAAAGGTTGAAAGACTTAGGTATAAGGGTCTATATCGGGCATGAAGCAGAAAACATAGATAATGCCCATGTTGTTGTCGTCTCCTCGGCAGTTTCAGGCAATAACCCAGAGATCATTGAGGCAAAGAGAAAGTTTATCCCTGTAATACCTCGCGCAGAGATGCTTGCAGAGCTTGCAAGACTGAAATACGGGATACTCGTTGCAGGGGCTCATGGAAAAACGACAACAACATCCTTGATATCCACTATTCTTGCCCATGCTGGTTTTGACCCTACGGTTATCATAGGGGGAAGACTAAAAGCAACAGGCAGTAATGCACGACTCGGTCAGGGAGAATTTCTCGTTGCCGAGGCTGATGAGAGCGATGGTTCATTTCTGAAACTCTCTCCAACGATAGCTGTTGCAACAAACATAGACAGAGAACACATGGATTTCTTCCAGTCAATGGATTCCTTGAAAGAGGCCTTCCGCTCTTTCCTGGATAAGATTCCCTTTTATGGTGTATCAATAGTATCTATCGAGAATGAGCATCTGCGTGAACTTCTCCCCTCTCTTCACAGAAGATACATTACCTATGGATTCCATAGTGAAGCAGAAATTTATGCAAAAAATATCAGAAAAGGTTTTATGTCCGTCAGCTTTGAAGCAACCTATAAAGGAAGATCCATCGGTGATTTCGATCTCCCCCTGTCAGGAGAGCATAACGTCCTGAACAGCCTGGCTGCTATAGGAGTTGCCTTAGAACTCCAGATAGATATACCAATGATAAAAGAGGCTCTGAGAAGGTTTGGGGGCATACAGAGGAGGTTCGAGTTTAAAGGTGAAGCAAAGGAGATAAAAGTATTTGACGATTATGGGCACCACCCTACTGAGATAAAGGCAACCCTGAAGGCAGCCAAGGAAGGGCTGATACATAACCAAGCATTAAAAGTCGAGGGGCAAGAGCCGAGGAGGTTATTTGTCCTTTTCCAGCCCCACAGATATTCAAGGACAAAAGACCTGATGGATGAATTTGCATCTTCCTTCAATGATGCAGATTTTCTCATCCTTCTGGATGTTTATTCTGCAGGAGAAAGACCTATAGAGGGTGTAAGTTCGGCAACCCTTTTAGAGAGAATCAAAAAAAGATGTTGTAACAATACCTTGTATTTGAAAGATAAGGAAGAAGCGATAAGACATATTATCTCCCATATGAGCAAAGGTGACATGCTCCTGACCCTCGGAGCAGGGGATGTATGGAAGATAGGCGATGAGATACTCCAGAGGTTAAGGAGTAAGGAGTGAGAAGTCAGGGTATAGGTGAAGAACTCGAAGAGATTTTTTCTGAAATCCCCTTCGAGGGGGATGTGAGATTCATGGAACCCATGATGAAACATACATCGCTCAGGATAGGAGGACCAGCAGATCTCTTTGTTGTTCCTCGAGACTTCCCTTCCCTCAAAAATATTTTGGTTATCTTGAAAAAAAGAAGAATACCTTTTTTAGCTCTTGGTGGCAGAACAAATATCTTAGTGAGAGATGGTGGCATAGAGGGCGTTGTCATATCTCTCAAGTTTTTCAAAAAGATTGAGATCATGAGCGAGGATGAGATGAATGTGAATGTATATGTTGAGGCAGGGATACCTCTTCAGAGGCTCGTGAACTTCTCAAAAGAGAAAGGGTACTCAGGTATAGAGGGCCTTGCAGGCATACCAGGCTCTGTCGGTGGGGCAATCTGTGGAAATGCTGGAGCCTTCGGCTATGAGATGAAAGATGTGCTCATCTCAGTATCGATAATGGATGACAAAGGCAGAATCAAGAGTTTAAAGACAGAAGACATTGACTTTGGATATAGAAGGTCGCGTATTTCTTCAACTGAACTGCTCCTCAGTGCAGAGATAATACTCAAGAAAGATAAAAAGGAACATGTTTCTGCAAAGATAGAGGATTTCTTAAAGAGGAAATGGGAGAGCCAGCCTTTCTCAGAACCATCTGCGGGCTGCGTATTCAAAAATCCTCCTGGATTATCTGCAGGGAAATTGATCGATGAGGCAGGGTGCAAAGGCATGAGAATCGGTGATGTTGAGGTGAGTAGCATTCATGCAAATTTCTTTATAAATAAGGGGAAGGCGAAGGCCTCTGATTTTATCAGGCTCATAGAGGACGTTGCTCAAAGGGTAAAAGAGAGATTTGGAGTTGTCCTTGAACCGGAGATAAGGATAGTAGGAAGAAATGAAATTGTTAACAGATAGACGTATAGGTGTTTTGATGGGTGGGAGGTCAGCCGAAAGGGAAGTTTCTCTGAGGAGTGGAAAGGCAATCTATAACATACTCAGAGACTTAGGGTATGATGCTGTTGCAATAGATGCCGGCCCTGACCTTTGCAACGCCCTAAAAAGGAAGAAAGTAAAGATAGCCTTCATCGCACTCCACGGAGGACACGGAGAAAACGGTGCTGTGCAAGGTATGCTGGAAGTTCTCGGAATCCCATACACAGGCTCAGGGGTTCTCGCATCTGCCCTTGCAATGGATAAAGAGGCATCCAAAAAAATATTCCTCTATCACAAAATTCCCGTATCACCTTTTATCGTGCTGAGCAAAGAGCATAGAGCAAAGAGCATGGACTCATCAAAAGTAGACTTTCCGTTGCCCTGGGTTGTCAAGCCAGCGACAGAGGGATCAAGCATTGGTGTGAGTATCGTGAAAGACAAAAAGCAGACCCCATCTGCTGTTAAAAAGGCATTTTCCTCAAGTGAAAGGGTAATCATAGAGAGATACATAGAAGGGAAAGAAGTACACATAGGAATACTCAATAACAGTGCGCTCGGAGGAGTTGAGGTAAGGCCATCTCTTGAATTCTACAGTTATGAAGCGAAATATGAAAAAGGTCTTACTGAGTATATCCTTCCTCCGGAAGTAGACAAGAGGGCTTATGAGAGGGCTAAGGAAACTGCCCTCTCTGCCCATCGTGCCCTCGGGTGTAGAGGTGCTACGAGGGTTGATTTAAGAATTGATGGAAAAGGTAAGCCTTACGTACTTGAGGTCAATACTATTCCGGGCATGACCGAAACAAGCCTTCTCCCTAAAGTAGCAAGGCTTGCAGGTCTTAATTTTTCAGCCTTAATAGAAGAAATGCTCAGAGGCACTCTTTATGAAAGCAAAGAAAAAGAAAAATAAGAGCAGCTTATTAATAGGAATTACTGCTTTTGTGTTGCTTGTCTCTGCCCTTGCAACCGTCGCATATATTTCTTACATCAAAATAATATCGGCATTCCCGATCAAAAGAACTATTTTTACCGGAAACAAACATCTAACAATTGATGAACTCAGGGCACTTGCAGGGATTCATGGAAAGGAAAGTCTGATTGCCCTTTCAGGAAAAAGTGTAAGCCAGAGGTTACTCAAATCTCCATGGATCAGATCTGCAAGTGTGAGTAAAGTGTTTCCCGACATCCTATCAATAGTGATAAGTGAAGTAGTACCCTTTGCACTTCTTGATGTGAATGGTCATATTTTTTTAACTGATGATAAGGGTAACCTCCTCGAGGAGCTTAAAGATAATACGATTCCCTTCCTTCCCATAATCACGGGCGATCCCTTTAAAGAGAAGGAGGGTTTTTCAGAAGCCCTTACCCTTGCAAAGACGATGATTGATATGGGGTTTTCATCAGAGAGAGACCAAATTGAGATAGTCCTATCAAAGCCCCAGGAACTCACGTCAGTCATCGATGGAACTGTTGTCAAGATAGGGGTAGGAGAGTATCGAGAAAAACTCGAACGACTTCTTGAACTGCAGGAAGAGATACAGAGGAGAAAGATACCTGTCGATTACATAGACTTACGATTTGCAAATAGAGTGATTGTAAAACCGATAAAAGAGGTAATTCATTGAGCAGCGGAAGTATTATTATCGGACTTGATGTAGGAACTATAAAGGTCTGTGCCGTTGTTGGAGAAGAAGTGGATGGTGAAATAGAAATACGTGGAGTCGGCACATCTCCCTCAACAGGGCTTAAAAAGGGCGTGATCATAAATATAGAGCCAACAGTGGAATCAATAAAAAAGGCTGTGAAGGAAGCAGAGTCTTCAACGGGGGTACAGATACACGAGGTATATGTGGGAATTACGGGTAGTCATATCAAGGGCTTGAACAGTCATGGTGCTGTCGGAATCAGAGGCAGGGAAGTAACTCCTTTGGATGTAGAGCGTGTCATAGAGTCTGCCAAGGCTGTCTATGTGCCTCTTGACAGGGAACTCCTGCATGTTATTCCGACGGGTTACATTCTCGATGGACAGAACGGTATCAAAGATCCTGTTGGGATGGCTGGTGTCAGGCTGGAGGCAAATGTCCATATTGTCATGGGTGCTGTTTCTGCGTTGCAGAACCTCCTCAAATGCTGCGAGATGGCCGGGCTTGAGGTCATTGAGGTAGTCTTTGAGCCACTTGCCTCAACAGAGGCGATACTCACAGAAGATGAAAAGGAACTCGGTGTTGCCCTCGTGGACATTGGTAGTACAACGGACATTGTCATTTACAAGGATAGCTTGCTGCAACATCTGTCAATCCTTGCCATTGGAGGAAACCATTTCACAAATGATATCGCTATCGGACTGAGAACTCCCGTAGCAGAGGCTGAAAGGCTCAAAAAGGATTTTGGCTGTGCTATAGCGAGCATGGTAAGAGATGATGATGTAATAGATGTTACTCAGGCAGGAAAGGAAAGGAAGATACCGCGCAGGTATTTATCAGAGATCTTACAGCCGAGGGCCGAGGAACTCCTAAATTTAATAAAGGATGAGCTTTTATCCTGCTCTGGATATGACATTGCATCATCAGGTGTTGTCCTCACAGGAGGTGGCTCTCTCCTTGATGGCCTCGACAGGTTGGCAGAGGCAGTATTGGGGCTTCCAGTGAGGATAGGGTCTCCAGATGGCATTAGGGGATGTAGGGGAAACATCAATAATCCAATGTATGCAACAGGAGTAGGCCTTGTACTTTACGGTTTAGGAAAAGAGTCAGGGGAAACCTTCTCTGAGGGTAATCTTATAGGTATATTTGCAAAAATGAAGGGCTTGTTTGCAGGGATCTTTAAAGGTAATGGAGATTCAGATTTATAAATAAAGAAGGCAAGATCAAAAAATCTAAAAGGAGGTGTATATGTTTGAGATTGAAGAAGTAAGAGGGCAGAAAGCACAGATTAAAGTTGTTGGTGTCGGAGGCGCAGGAGGCAATGCAATCAATACCATGATTGCATCCAATCTCCAGGGAGTTGAATTCATCGCCGTTAACACTGACTTACAAGCCCTCGATTCCTCGCTTGCGTCTGTTAAGGCGCAGATAGGAACTGATCTTACAAGGGGACTGGGAGCAGGTTCAAATCCTCAGATCGGAAGAGAGGCAGCACTCGAAGACAGGGCTGCAATTGCTGAGTCTATTGAAGGCTCGGATATGGTCTTCATAACAGCCGGCATGGGTGGAGGCACAGGAACAGGTGCAGGCCCAGTGATTGCCGGCATTGCAAAAGAACTTGGCATCATTACTGTCGCTGTCGTTACCAAGCCATTTTTCTATGAGGGAAGAGTAAGGTGTATGAATGCTGAAGAAGGTTTAAAGGAGATGAAGAAATATGTGGATACCTTTATTGTCATACCGAATGATAAGATTGGCCTTGCTGTTGAAAAAGGGACACCTCTGCTCAAGTCCTTCGCTTTAGCCAACGATGTCTTGAAACTGGCAGTGCAGGGAATATCTGACATCATCCTGATTCCAGGGCTGATCAATGTTGATTTTGCTGATGTCAGGACGATTATAGCAGATAAAGGTCGTGGCGTTATGGGCTGTGGATTTGGAAAGGGAGAAGGTGGAGCCATCGAGGCAGCTAAAAAGGCTATATCAAACCCCCTTCTCGAGAATTCCTCGATCGAAGGTGCAAAGAATATCCTCCTGAATATAACTGGTGGCCTTCACTTATCCTTAGACGACGTTCAGCAAGCAGCCTCTTACATCTATGACTCAGCCCACGAGGAGGTAAACCTCATATTCGGTGCAGTCATAAACCCGGACATAGATGACGAGGTGAAGATCACCGTAATAGCAACAGGGTTTCAGGAGGAGAAGGAGAAGGTAGAGTTGCCCCAGATTAAAAAGTGGACTCCTATTAAGGAGCCTGTGAGTTTTAAAGGGTCAGACAGGGTTCTGGCAAAGAGTCTCGGACGTGATTATGTTGTAAATACAGTAACAACAGATGTTATCTCATATGAGGATCCTATTGATGTCCCTACTTTTATGAGAAAATCATCCTTCAAAGAGATGCATAAAGAGATATAAGATCCCTCCACCGAGGAGCCCCCACCCCCGGGGGCTCCTCCCCCCCCTCTTAAAAAGGCTTTTGTGATACCATAATGCTTACAGACAGAGTAAACATGCCAAAAACAGCTTTTCTATACTCTGATGATTTTTTAAAATTCGATTATGGCCCTACCCACCCTTTTAAAATATTCAGACTGAAACTCACCTATCAACTCATTAAAGCCTATGGACTTTTATCCCTTCCAAACAGTCAATACATTGAGGCAAAAATGGCAGAGGATGAAGAGCTGCTGACGTTTCATGACAGCGAATACATCGAGGTCCTGAAGGCTGCGAATGTTGGCATCGAAGTCCCCACTGCTTATTATTACGGCCTCGGTCCGGGTGACAACCCTGTCTTCAAAGGTCTCTATGACTGGTCTAAGCTTGTAACAGGGGCTTCTTTACAGGCAGCTTCTCTGGTTGAAAATGGCGAAGTTGATGTCGCCTTCAATATATCTGGAGGACTTCACCATGCCATAGCATCAAAGGCTTCAGGGTTTTGCTATGTTAATGATATCGTTGTCGCGATACGATCCCTTTTAAAGAAGGGCAGGAGGGTTGCTTACATCGATATTGACGCCCATCATGGTGACGGGGTTCAGGAAGCTTTCTACACAACAAATAAGGTCTTAACCATATCCATCCATGAGACAGGAAAGATGATTTTCCCTGGGACAGGCTTTGAGAATGAGATAGGCAAAGACAAAGGGGAAGGATATTCTGTAAATATCCCGATGCCTCCTTCTTCTGACGATGAGCTTTTTGTCTATGCCTTCAATGAAATTGTCCCTCCCCTCATAAAAAAATTCAGACCTGATATTGTCGTTACCCAGCTCGGGGTCGATGGTTTTTCTTCTGACCCCCTGACTCACTTAAATTACACAAATAATGGGTATTGCGAGGTTGTAAAGAAGATAAAGGAGATTTCTCCGAAATGGGTTGCCTTGGGTGGCGGAGGCTATGATATTGCCAATGTCGCAAAGGCATGGACTCTCGCCTGGGCAATCATGAATAATGTCGAGGTCCCTGATGAAATCCCGGAAGATTTCCTCAAAGAGTATCTACAAGAACGCTTCTTGAGCAGGAAGATCAGAGATGAGATTTATCTCGAAAAAGGTATCAGAAAAGAAAAAATGAGAGAAGAGGTAGGGAGAGTGATAGTGTTTATCAAGGAGAAGGTGTTTGTAAAAATTGGAATATGAGACGTCTTTAATAAATACTAAAATGCTTTACATAATCAAGAGGGCCAGGATTTGAAACAAAACTTTCGACTTTTCTAAATTTTCTAAAAATAATGTATATTTATATATATTATTAATCAATTGTCATTAGAGATACAGGATATGAAATATAAAGAAAAACAAAAAGTAAAGTAATGAAAAGATAAATTAATAGAAATTGCTCAAGGATCACTGATCTCAAAACAAAAGAATTCGAGCATGAGAGAACAGAAAGGAATCATGAAGGATTCTAAAAAGATTATATCACCACTGTTCATAATAGAGCGTTACATTAAGGTTTTAGTTGTAATATGGACAATCATTGTTGCAACCTCATTAATATTGAGTATAATCCGGATAAAAAAAGAGACCGTGGAAGGAGCACGCATCCAAGCACACATTAGTTATGTAAAAGACATATTATACCGCCGCTGGAATGCCATGCATGGTGGAGTCTATGTTCCAGTGACAGAAGAGACGCAACCTAACCCTTACTTATCAGGTATACCAGAACGCGATATCACAACACCATCAGGCAGACCTCTGACCTTAATGAATCCGGCCTACATGACTCGCCAAGTGTATGGACTGATGGAAGAGAACTATGGTGTTCGCGGACACATTACCAGCTTGAACCCGATTCGCCCTGAAAACTCTCCTGATGCTTGGGAGACTAAGGCACTTCGAGCCTTTGAACAAGGAAAGACCGAAATCAGTTCGATAGAAAATATAGAAGGCAAAGAGTACTTTCGCTTAATGCACCGTTTTATTACAGAGGAAAACTGTCTGAAATGCCACGCCAAACAGGGATACCATCAGGGAGATGTCCGGGGCGGTATTAGCGTTTCGATACCCATGGAGCCACTGAGAGCGATTGAGCACAGGCATATCCTAACATTTTCAGTAGTTCATGGTTTATTATGGGTGGTAGGCTTAGGCGGCATCAGTTTAAGCATGCGAAGGATAAGACAGAGTGAACAGGAACGGAAGCAGGCAGAGGAAGAATTGAGGAAAAGGACAGATGAGCTGGCACGTTCCAATGCCGAATTGGAACAGTTTGCCTCTGCAGTGTCACATGACCTGAAAGAACCTCTGCTGGCTATAACAATTGGTTTAAAACTCCTGAAGAAGCGATACGAAGACAAGCTTGACTCAGAAGGAGATACGTTCATAGCTGAAACAATAGATGAGGCGATGCGGATGCAGACACTCATCAGTGACATGTTGTCGTATTCACGTGTGGGTACCAGTGGCAAGCCTTTTGTCCCGACTGATTCCACTGCCATTCTGAAACGCTCGCTCGCCAATCTAAGGATCCCTCTTAGGCAGAGCGACGCAGTAGTGACCCATGACCCTCTGCCTGAAGTAATGGCTGACCCTATACAGTTGTGTCAGCTACTGCAAAACCTCATAAGCAATGCAATAAAGTTCCGCGGTGAGGAAAAACCGAGT
>Ga0315282_10001166_pt1 | contig 50456 bp, 47 predicted proteins | sample YL17G07_20_MG_FD_203693 | JGI IMG/M metagenome (GOLD analysis project Ga0315282, IMG submission 203693) | Sediment microbial communities from Yellowstone Lake, YNP, Wyoming, USA - YL17G07_20 | ecosystem: Environmental > Aquatic > Freshwater > Lake > Sediment | place: USA: Wyoming | collected...
CTGCCCGTATACGCCATAACCGCGGCGGTTTTCATGGAGAGGTTTTTCAGCCTCTGGATAAACATAATTGTTGGCTCCCTGTGCATGGGCTTGCTAGGAAAAGATAAATAATCCCCTGCGGTTTAATGGAGACCAATGGAGCTGTGTCAAACCTTTAAATCGCTGGTCTAAAATATTTAGAATATGAAATTGCTGGCCTGGTTCAGAAAGACATTCCGGGGGGACAGGATCCTGATTTTGATCTTGCTGCTTGCGTTTTCCATAAGAGTATTCGGCCTGGGAGCAGCGCCGTTTTTTGACGAGGCCGTATGGAGATTCCCTGTCGAAGAGATGCTGAAAGGCTCGCTCCAGTCTTATATTTACTATATACCTCACCCGCCATTAAGCGTTCTCCTGTTTTCCGTCTTCGCCTTTTTTGGCGGGGTATCCATAAACGTCCTTCGCTCGATGCCCCTTTTCATAGGCCTGATAACCATTATCGTTTCATATTATTTCGCAAAATCTTTGTATAACAGAAGGGCTGCGGTCATTTCAGCGCTTATCATGGCGGTTATTTTTTATCCGGTCTGGATGTCCCTCTGGATAGACTCGGACGGAAGCGTCCTCACCTTATTCCTTATTGCATCGCTCTTCTCGTTCCATAAGCTTGAAAAAACTTCTGATAAGAGATGGCTGCTGGCGGCAGGGGTGTTTTTTGGCCTTGCCTTGCTCTCGAAATATGTTGCTGTCCTTCTCATCCCAGTTCTGCTTCTTTATGATTTTGTTTCGAACAGACTCAAAAATTTAAAATTAATAGCGGCCTCCGCCGTAATAGGCCTTGTGGTGTTTTCAATATTTCCCTTATTGGCGTTCATGTTCAATTCGCCTGACACATTCATGAACACGCTTGGGTATGGGGCGCGTAACTTGGGACGCTCTGATGTGCAAAACGTTTTCTACTCTTACGCTTTGTCCCTGGGCAAGCTTTTCGTGTTTTTGTTCCAGTACGGAACGCCGATCCTCTGCTTGCTTCCTCTTTACTCGCTAAGAAAGAGTGAAAAAAGGGAATACATCCTGTTTTCATTTGCAATAATTATTTTGGTCTTCTATGCATTTGTCATTCCCGGAGGGTCGAAAGCGAGGTACATAATGCCCGCTGTCCCTGCTCTTGCAATTCTAGCATCAAAAAGCATCTCCGAAATTTTCAGAAAATTTGATAGGAACGACGCCAGCAAGTTTATTTGCCTTTTCGCTGCCGCGCTTGCGCTTCTGTCGCTGCTCAATGCCTACGGCACGCAGGAGGCCTTCAATTCGCAAAAACTGAAGCCCAGTCTTTTGCTGCAGAACTCGATGTTCTGGTACTCTGGCTTCGCGAGCGTGCCTTTCGCGATACACGTGCACTCCCTGATTTTCGTTATAGCGGCTTCAATAGCCCTGTTTTTGCTCTCCCTTAAATTCGGTAAATTCTTTGTTATCGCGCTTATATCTCTCGGTTTGGCCTTCAACTTTTTCATCCTCTTCCAGTCATTTAACCCGACCGTGGGACCGGATTTTACACGTACTGTGTCCCAGATGGTCGAATATTACAAGGCAGGCAATTTCAACTGTACGCTGTATTCCACTGAAAAGACCTTCATGTTTTACCTGAATGACGTAGAATTTTATGAGACATTGCAGAAAGGCCTGAAGGGTTGCGTTTTAACAATGAACGTGCAGGATTTTTATGAAACAGAAACGTTTAAAAATGCATTCGAAACATGCAAAAAAATAAATCCTTTCTATTCCAACGGATTTGACATTGGCCGCTTCTATATTTGCGGGTGAATCATGGTTTTTCTGCGTAAATGAAAGCTTGTTTCCCGATTAGCCTGTGCAACACAGGCATCTTCAGGTAAATTTTCAGGAGAAACACGGACTTCGGCAACCTGGATTTTGTCGTGTGCGGCAAAAATCTCGGCTTAACTTCCTTTATTCTGAAGCCGCTCAGCTTCAATGCCTCCGACAGGCTTCTGTCGTCCAAGGGTGTTATGTGGTCGAAGAACATGAAATAGTCATTATAACAGAAGCGGTAATTCGGCTGCAAAACCAGCAGTCTTCCTCCTTTTTTCAATACCCTGTATATCTCCCCGAGCGTTTTCTTTATATCCGCCTTTGACAGATGCTCGAGGAAATTGCTGACAAAAACGATGTCCATGCTCGCGTTTCTTATTTTTTTCATTCTGCTTGATTCTGCTATGACGACCTCGACATTGCTGGAAGCGAAATTTTTGACGTCCGGGTTCAAATCCACGGCTATTTTCCTTGCTGCCTTTATGTTGTTTATGAACTCGCAATAGCCTGCGGCAACATCCAGAACTGCGGCGTCTTCAGGGACATATCTCTGGAAGAATTTGCAGAGCACCTTCCACATCCTGTCCCTGAATTCTATATCCTTCCCGAAACGCGTCCTGTAAATCCGGCTCAGCTCATTCATGACAAAAAATTATATTCGGGCTTAAAAAGGAGTGCTGTAGCCCGCTTCTATGAGAAAAAAATCGTCCGCAGCATTTTCAGACCTACCTTAAAGGCCTTCCAGTTGTTGCTGCCCGCGCCCTTGGAAATGCCCACTCTTTCCTTGAAGGTTACGGGTATTTCTATGACCTTAAGTTTATTGTCAAGGGCCACGATAATCATGTGCGGGGAAAAATGGTCCGAGTCCACCTTTAACTTGTTTACTATCTTGTCTAAGGATTCCCTTCTTATCGCCCTCAGCGTGCACCCGACATCGGTTAGCCTGACCCTTCCCCACGTCTTGAAGTTCCAGTATTTGAGCTGTATCAGCTTTGCCAGGAACAGGTTGCCCCAGATTGTGAACCATCCCAGCTGGGTTTTCTGGTTGAGCAGTTCCTGGGTGGTTCTTGTCCCTAGCACCATGCCAACATTGTCCAGATATGGAACCAGCTTTTTTATGTCATAACCGCTGAAGGTCATGTCACCCTCCACCAGAACCACGATATTAGCTTCGGGTGAAGCTTCCCTCAGGGCTCTCATGCACACGCTCCCGTAGCCTGGTGTGGTTTCGGTTACGACCCTTGCACCTGCCTTTCCAGCAAGCTTTGCAGTATCATCCTTAGAATTGTTTTCGACCACAACTACTTCAATCACGTTGTCTTGGTTTTTGAAATCCATGACGGCGTCATATATGGATTTCTCGTCGTTCCAGGCCGTCATAACTACGCTTATCTTGGGTTTCCCTATAGGATCATATCTTACATTCCCGGTCTTGGGCTCGAACATGGACCTCGCAAAATCCGTCAGTATTATTATTATAAAAACGGCAAGCGACGCGAATGAGACAAATAATGCGCTATTCATTAAAGCGGTTAAAAATGTTTCATACGGCAAATATATCAAGCCGCCAAGCCATAAAAAAACCTGCGCAACAAAGCCCAGAAAAAAAGAGAAGCCTGACAGCAGAAGAAATACCAGCCCGTACAGAGTCAGCCTGCTCATACGAATAATTTGAATCAAGGTTTATTAATTTTCCTATGAAAATTCTCTTATTAAAATGGTGATTTGATTGATGGGGAAAATTCTGATTATAGGCGGAACGGGTTTATTGGGGTTTAGACTAACGCAAAGGGCATGCGACAAACATGAGGTGTTTTCAACATATCATGCGCACAAGATAATGAGCAAGGCATGTGGCATGTTTCCATTGGATGTGAAAAATTACAGGGAAACATTGTCGCTGATCACCAGAATCAGGCCGAACGTTGTCGTAAACACAGCTGCACTTCATAATGTGGATTACTGCGAGGAGCACAGAAAGGAGTGCTGGAACATGAACGTTAAGGGAACGGAAAACGTGGCGAGGGCGTGTAAAGCAGCAGGCAGCAGCATCATATTCATATCGACTGATTACATCTTTGACGGCAAGGACAAGGAATATACGGAAAATGCCAGACCGAAGCCGCTAAACTACTATGGTTATTGCAAATTACAGGCGGAGAAAGCTATTAAAAAAACTGGCATAAAGCATGCTATTGCAAGGACTTCAGTCATATACGGATGGAATCCTACAAAGCTTAATTTCGTGACCTGGGTGCTCCAGGAACTTAAAACAGGAAATGATATAAGGGTCGTTGACGACCAGTACAGCAACCCGACTCTTGCGGATGACCTTGCCGAAATGATAATCAAAATAATCGAGCATGACAAAACAGGCATTTTCAACACGACTGGATCGGAGTGCATAAACAGGTTTGAATTCGCAAAAAAAATCGCTGCGGCATTCGCCCTAGATCCGAGCCTTATAAAACCGATTAAAACAAAAGATTTAAAGCAAAAAGCCGTTAGACCTAAAAGGTGCAATATGAACACGGATAAAATAAGTGAATGCCTCGGCAGAATGCCTTTCACGGCTGTGGAAGGCCTTGAAAAAATGCGCGGTGATGTGAATGATTGATGGCGTTAAAATTAAAAAATTGGTTAAGCACTGCGACGACAGAGGTTTCCTTGCAGAAGTGCTCAGGAGCGACGAAAATTTGATGAAAAAGTTCGGGCAGTCAACCTTTGCCAAAACTTATCCCGGTGTTATAAAGGCTTTTCACTGGCACAAAAGGCAGGATGACCTATGGTTCATATTCGAAGGGAATGCGCAGGTGGTTTTATACGACCTGAGGAAAGGCTCACCAACGCATAAGCAAACCCAGGTAATATTCGCCGGCGAGGAGGACCTGAAGCTTATATTGATACCGAAAGGAGTTGCCCACGGCTATAAGGTTCTGGGTCACAAACCGCTCAAAATGATATACCACACGACCGAAGCCTACAACCCAGAAAGACCTGACGAGGAAAGGCTGCCGTTCAATGATCCGGAAATAGGCTTTGACTGGGAAACGAAAAACAGGTGATATGACCGAGGTGAACTATGGCAACAGTTAACAAATTCAACGCGTCGGAGAAGATACTCAAGTACGTGAAGGAGATGGACTATTTCTTCAACTCCCACAAGACCCTGATATCAGTGGAACTGGATCTCACCAACCTGTGCAACAACCGCTGCCCTCTCTGCACCGGAATCAAGGACAAAAAGGTTTCGCTAACCTTTGAGCAGGTCAGGAAACTGGTGGACGAGCTTGCAGATGTGTTCAATGCAAAATCCATAATAATAAGCGGCGGGGGGGAGCCGCTGCTGCACAAGGACTTCGTGAAAATAGTCTATTACATAAAGAGCAAAGGAATCGACATAGGTCTGAATTCAAACGGCCTTGCTCTCAACGAGGAAAATTCAAGGGCAATCGCTGATTGCTGTTCATACTTCAGGATAAGTCTGGATGCCGGGACGCCTGAAATGTACAGAAAGACACACGGCATGGATAAAGAAGCGTTTGAAAAGGTTTTAGGCAACATCAGGATGTTTAACAACATAAGAAAGAAGTTGGGCAGCGACATATCTTTCGGAACGGGTTACCTGACAAGCGAGGGGACCAGAAGCGGCATTTTGGATTTCTTTGCCACCAGCAAGAAATGCGGCGTTGACTTTGCCCAACTTAGGCCCTTTACGAATGACCTGACCAATGTCGACAAGGAATTCAGGGGGGCGAAGAAGCTGGAGGACAAAAATTTCAAAGTTGTCAGCTCAGAGCATAAATACTCAAGATTCGGTGATGACGACAAAAGGCCGTATAAAAAATGCTGGGGTATGTTTTTCAACACGGTCGTAACTGCGGACTTCAGGGTATTCGCATGCCTGCATCATAGACAGAATGAGAAGTATCTGCTCGGCGACCTGAAAAAAAACAGCCTGCGCGAAATATGGCAATCAGCAAAGATGAGGGAGGTTTTCGGGAAAATAGATTTTACCGACTGCCCATATTTCTGCAGGAACGACGAAATAAACAGAAGCCTGGAGTTGGTGAACAGGCCTGTGAATCACGTAAAGTTTTTGTGAGCGCTTATGAAAGGTGTGATACTTGCCGGCGGGAGCGGAACGAGATTATACCCTTGCACGAAAGTCACGAACAAGCATCTTTTGCCAGTTTATAATAAACCAATGATATTCTATCCGCTCCAAACGCTCATTTCCAGCGGCATAAAGGACATACTGATAGTTTCCGGCGTCGGGCATGCCGGGCATTTTCTGAACCTGCTTGGCTCCGGAAAGGATTTCAACGCGAAATTCACTTACGAAATACAGGATGAAACGGGCGGAATAGCGCAGGCGCTGGGCCTTGCACGGGATTTCGCGGGCGATGACAACATAGCCGTCATACTCGGCGACAACATTTTCGAGGACAGGTTTGATTTCAGCGGTTTCAGGGATGGCGCGGAAATTTTCATCAAGGAATTGCCTAGGGGGGAAGCGAAACGCTTCGGCGTGGCACAAATAAAGGGCGACAGTGTTATAGGCATAGAAGAAAAACCAAAAAATCCAAAAACTGGTTATGTTGTCACAGGACTTTACATCTACGACAACAGCGTTTTTGACGTTATAAAGACTTTGAGGCCTTCACAAAGAGGGGAACTCGAAATAACCGACGTCAACAATCATTACGTAAAAAAAGGCAAAATGAAATTTTCATTCGTGAAGGGCAGATGGTCCGATTCTGGGACGTTCTCATCTCTTTTTAACGCATCTAAAATGATAAAGGAAATTGAGGACGGTAAAAATTCGTCGTGATAAAAAAATAAATACAATAGACATCGACTCGGTGCTGTCCTTGATGTCGAGGGTAGCTGCTTCTTTATGGGACGGCCGGGTGTCTGAAAAAAACACGTTTACAGGCGCGATGTTTCCTGCGGTTAGATTTTTAAGAACAGAATGACAAGTCATTTCTTATGAACAAAACCATTCTGGTGACCGGAGGGGCAGGCTTTATCGGTTCTCACCTGATAGACGCGCTCGTCGGAGACAATAAGGTAATATGCGTAGACAACCTGTCCACTGGAAAGAGAAATAACATCTCCCATCTTGCTAGGCACAAGAATTTCAGGTTCATAAAACACGACGCTTCAAAACCGCTGAAAATTGCCGGCAAAATCGACTACATCTTCCATCTGTCATCGCCAGCCTCACCGGTTGATTACCTGCAAAGGCCGATAGAAACGATGATGGTCAATTCTTTCGGAACCAGGAACATGCTTGAACTCGCGAAGGAAAAGAAAGCGAGGTTCCTGCTCGCCTCGACTTCCGAAGTCTATGGCGATCCTGAATAGCATCCGCAGAGCGAGGACTACTGGGGCAACGTCAATCCTATCGGGCCGCGTTCTCCATATGACGAATCCAAAAGATTTGCCGAAGCGCTTGTAATGGCGTATCACAGAATTCACGGAATCGATGTTAGGATAGCAAGGATTTTCAACACCTACGGTCCGAGGATGCGTTCGAACGATGGCAGGGTCATACCCAACTTCATTAATCAGGCACTCGTGAACAAATCCATCACGGTCTACGGCGATGGGAAACAAACTAGGAGCTTCTGCTATGTCTCCGACATGGTCTCTGGCCTCATAAAGCTGATGGAGTCCGATTGCGCTGGCGAGCCTTTCAACCTCGGCAACCCGGACGAGAGAAGGATAATCGATGTCGCCAAAAGGATCAGGGAACTTACAAATTCAAAATCAGACATAATCTTCAACTCCCTGCCTGAGGACGATCCTGAAAAGAGGAAGCCGGACATGAGTAAAACGAAGGAGAGGCTGGGCTGGGAGCCGAAGGTCGCCTTCGACGACGGGCTGAAAAGGACGATCGAGTGGTTCAGAAGATAATGAGATTTCATTAAAGATTTAAAAAATACAATTAATAATTTCCGCTATATTCAGGAATGACAAGTGGTTGAATGGTAGATTTTGATTTGGTTCCCTCGCTCATGTCGAAGCGCGAAAAACAACTTCTTTACGAGACGGCAAGAGCGACTGATGGCGATGCGGTTGAAGTGGGCTCTTGGATGGGCGGCTCAACAATTATAATAGCTACCGGCCTCAAAAATGGGAAGGTGTATGCAATAGATCCGCACAAAGACACTACAAGCCACCGTGCCGGGAAGGTTGAAGATACTTTCAGAATATTCAAGAAAAATATCAAAAATTTCGGCGTCGATAACAAAATAATTCCCGTACATAAAACATCAAAGGAAGCTTTTGATTCATGGGAGGGGAAGAAAGTGGGCATGCTTTTCATAGATGGCGATCACTCATATAGTGGCGTGAGGTATGACATAGAGAGCTGGATGAGGTTCTTGAAAAGTAATGGTTTTCTTGTTTTTCATGACCTCTTTGGCGGGGGCAATGACGGCGTGAGGAAAGCTGTTCTGGATACCAAGATTGTAGATAAAATGCGTTACCTGAAAAGAAAGGGTAGACTTGCGGTTTTTGTCAATGATGGTAAAACCAAGCTGAAAGGAAGATTGACCGTAAGATACGCTTCGGGAATAAAGCGCTTTTTCTGGTACATAACGCAGGCGATGAGACCGAGGGTGTGGAAAAAATATATACTAAAGATGAACATTTGATCAGGTTCAAATTTTAAGAACAATAGTTTAAAATTATTTATTGCACCAATCTGAATTTTATCTATGACTGATGATGATTTTTTGAAGGATAAAGCCCTGAAAACAGTTGCAAAAGTTTCTGGCATAACCTTTGCCGGAATGCTCTCATCACAGATTATTCTTTACATCCTAAGGCTTGTTCTGGCAAGAGCGCTGACGCCATCCGAATACGGCCTGCTTTTTTTGGGCTTGTCTTTCATCGGGGTACTCATGACCTTCGTCATGCTTGGGCTCGGAGGCAGCATAGAAAGGTATGTCCCTTACTACAACGCAAGAAACGACCAGAAAAGAGTGAGAGGAATAATACTTTCCACCTTTAAAATGACGCTGCCCTTTTCCATCATAACATGTATATTGGTTTTTCTCCTTTCAGACCAGATAGCCGCCTCATTTTTTCACGAACCTTCTCTGTCGCTTATATTAAAAATATTCTCATTCACCTTGCCGATTTTTGTCGTATACAAAACATTTTCCTGTTCGACGATGGCGTTTAAGGCAGTCAAATACGAGATGCTATCCTGGCATGTCGGCAGATCCTTGGCCACGCTTTTTGCGGTCATTTCCTTCTGGATTCTGGGGTTTGGTCTGATTGGTTCGACGATGGGGTATGCGATCGGGTTCGCGACTTCGGCCGTTCTCTCGTTCATCTTTTTCGAAAAGAGAATTTTTCCTCTTTTGGGCAGCAAGCTGAAGACTATTCCCGCAAAAAAGGAGCTTCTGGCATTTTCGATACCGCTTCTGTTATCCGGGGTTTTACTGGACGTGATGGACAAAGTGGACACCTTTATGCTTGGCATTCTCAAGACATCCGCCGATGTCGGTATTTACCAGACGGCCTGGCCGACATCAAGATTCGTATATGTCATTCCTGGTGCGCTTGCTTCGATATTCATTCCTGTTGTATCGGAACTTCTGTCAAGAAATAAAAGAAGCGAAATAGGAAAGGTTTACAAGACCGTGAACAAGTGGATTTTGTATATCAACTTGCCGATGCTTCTCGTCTTTATTGCATATCCCAATGCCGTCATAAATATACTTTTCGGCTCGGAGTACCTGGAGGCAGGAATGTGCCTCAGGATATTGTCAATAACGTATTTTATTAATTCAATGAGTATTCTCTCTTCCGGAATGATAAACCTATTTGAAAAGACTAAATATCACATCATTAATGCTGGCACATCGCTGGTCATAAGCGTGTTTTTTAACTACATGTTGATACCTGTCTACGGCATTAATGGTGCGGCCCTGTCCACTCTTGTAACCTATTCTGTTTATACGTTTATGATAATGGCAGAAGCTTATTTTATCTCAGGTTCTTCGCCATTCCACAATGACATGATAAAGGCGATGCTGGCAGGAATCATTTCGATAACCGGTGTTTTTATCCTGACCAAAACTCTGTTCACAGAACTAAACGTGTTTGTCCTGACGCCGATGTTCATAATATTCATCGCTGCATATTCTCTGTTGGTTCTTGTATTCAGGGGTCTCGGTGAGGATGACATAATGATACTGAAGGGAATTGAGGAAAAGACCGGCATCAGAATAAAACCACTAAGAAACCTGATCAAGAGGTTCATTTGATCAGAAGTTCAGATGTAATTGTTTTTTCCGAATAAAACTCGTCTGAGAAAGCATCAATGATTGTGCTGGTTGTTGTGTTCAATGGCATATCAACCTTATCACTTAAAATTATGTATTTTATTAAAAGCGTGTCGTCTCTATCGAGATGTCCGCCAAAATTTGTTTTTGAAAAATCTTCTGTAGTTATCAGAAGCTTATTTCCAGCGAATGTCGCATTATAGTATTTCCTGTTTAACATCTTAATTCCCTTCTTCAGAAGGTGATTGTTTTCTTCAGTAACAAGGAAAATGAAAACCGGTATTTTGTTATCTGTATCAAAAAATTCCTTTTCGATCTCGATTCTATCTAATTGTCTGTGACCCGGTATTTTGAATCCTGTCGGGATTTCATCAGTAATGTTTATCGAAGTTATATCCAAGATGCCGGTATTTTTTATGTTTATTTGAGGGAAGTTGACAGGGGGCAAGTATAACTTTCTGTAAAATCTGATTTCCGAAGGGACGAATTTTTTGTTGGCTTCAAAATCCAAACCGCCAACCTCGAAATACGAAATTCGTGGGCCTATTGTCAAATCATTAGATATAAATAACGCCCTGACCTCGTATGAGCCCATGCAGCATGGAGTAACAGAAAACTCCCGCGATACTGAAGAATTCGCAGGGGTAGTGATGCTTTCGGAAAAGTTCCATGATTCGTTTCCCTCTATCCATAATAGCAGTTCTCCGGAGATTTCACCGTCGTCGCTGAACAGCGTGATTTTAATGTTTTCATTCTGACCAAGTCCTATGTCGCTGGTCTCTAAAAACAACTCCGCTGCCGATTCGTATTCCACCATTATCCTGACTCCTTCGACAAGATTTGTTAACAGTCTGTTTCTGTACAGAATTGCAGGCACATAAACATATACAACTGTCCTGTTGTCGAGCAGTCTTTGCGTCTTGTACCAGTAGCTCTCGTTTGGGTATGGGTAGTTTATTTTTGGTGCGGCTTTGTTCTTCAAGCATTCATAGATATTGGTTTCCTCTTCTCTGGTTGGCTCCGAATTTCCGATGCCAATTCCCTGAATGCATTCGTCCAATAGCATCGAATAGTTCGAATAATAAGAATCATTGTAAATTATTTTTTTATCCAGATTGGATTTTCGTGAATAATCGATATCGACATTCACCGATTCCAGCAAAGCATTTGTAGGCAACAAAAATTCTCTGACAAATATCGGTATCAATGGTTGTTCCTTTTCAACAAGATAGGCATCTGCATTATGGAAAGTTATTTCTCTACCGTCAATTGTATAGTTGCTTTCAATTTCAGACTCGATCGTGAAAGAGTTGGATGTTTTTATTGAATATGTCTGTTCCTTTGAAAAATATTTGTTGGATGTCGGCCTATATGCTGGGTCGGCAAAAAGTATCCTTTCTGAAATGTCTTTTATATACAGGTATGGGCTTTTGGTAAACGAAGCACTTGGGTATATTATTGACATCCCTTGGCCTGCTGGTTGACTGTTTACCATATCTTTAAGTGATTCACCCACTGATTTGCCTGATGTCAGACTGGAAAAGAAGTGTGCGGATGTGATCGCCGTATAAGTGTCATGTATAATGCCGGATGATCCGAGAACGCTGCCGCCCTGTTCCAGAACCTGCTTTTTTATTTCCGAATCAGCTGACAAGTCGTGGTCGTCGTAAAGGAATCCCGAAAAATCTATGTTCGTGAAATTTGCTGAACGGTCATAAGGTCCGAAGTACAGCTCGGCCCAGTTTCTGTCTTGCGGGGGGATCAGCCAATATCTGTCCCCCAAACCGAAATAACCTAACAGAGAGGCCTTGGATATGTTTTCGTTCATATCCTGGCTTATCACGGGAAGGTGGTCCGGTATTATGTTGAGATTGTGTTTTGGCCACTTTTTCCAGTCAAATTCAAAAACAGAGTACATCGTCGATATTCCAAGGTCGGAGTATGACCAGATTTTGCCAATTGGCCCAAGCAATAATTGGATACATTCTTGGGCTAGTTGCCCGTAAATTTCATTGATAAAATCATCAAGATCCTGATTAAGATTCGGGAATTCTATCCTTTTTTCCACTGTTCTCTGTGTCTCGAATCCCTTTAAAACGAAGTTGTCAATAAACCATGCCTGTGACATGCCGCCAAACATGTTCAAGGCATCGATGATTTTGCCGTGCCTGTATTCACCTATAAGGACCGCCTTATTTCCTTTCGGCAATCTTTGTCTTGCAAGATTCAGTGTGATTGATGCCATACCTCCATCTAATCTTCCAACGGCCAATTCCTGCATTCCATCCTTGTTGATGTCGCCATATATCAGGTCTGAATACAGAATATCGCCATCTTTGTTGTTAAGAACTTCGAATGCCGGATCACGGAAATGCCAGAAAGGAACAGATTCGTTGCCGCCAATGATCGCCAGATACAAGGTATCTCCTTTCTTGTAGCCAATAGAGCCCGAAAAAAGGCCCCTTTCCTTCAGATCCTCATTGCTTTCCTCTATATTCTTGTGTATATTTTCTACGCTTTTGTTGTCGATAAATATTATGAAGCCTTTTCTCAGACCTGCGAGATAGCCTGCAAGTGAACTTTCTTCGTTCTCCGTGCTCGTTAGAATCAGGTAATTAGTATCGTCTCCATTCTCTCTGAGTTTGTCGAGATAAAGATCTTGAATTTCTTCGATCTCCATGTTTTCTAGGTTTATGAGTTCGTATTTTGAATCTTCATTGAAAATTATCGGCAGATCAAGATAATACGCCAGATTGGAGCCAAGTATTGCCTTTGTCCTGTCTTCTGTATAAATGGCCTGGGTCGAATTCGCAAAAAATATGGATGAAACTTGATTGTATTCGATCTGATAGGAATTGTTAAACCCAAGAGAAAGGCCAAGCGTATAGATGTAATCCGGGTTGTACTCATTTATGAATTTATAGATTTTATCATCCGGTGAATCGGAAACTATCAATGGCAATTTTGTAGATATTGCTGAAATAATATTTTTCCATTCCTTATTTGTAATAATAAGAGATCTGTCGGTTGGCTGCGGAATTTGTGATTCGGGCGGAGTCATATCCTCGATCTTATACGTCGGTACTTGTGAGGCAAATTTTCTGATTCTGAGCGAATCCCAATAATGTGTACTGGTTGCAGCTTCCCAAAAACCACCAATGCGTAGTGTTTTCGGCGAATCATCGGTCATTGAATCAATGTATACGTTGTCAACGTAAATTTTGTAATCTACTCCATTATATGCTATCGTAAATTTGTGCCAACCATCTGTTCTATCGATACTGGTTGATTGAATAATCGTATTTCTAAAACGGTAAATATATTTATCTGGAACATAACCTTCGAAAACACCTACAATAACTTCATCATCAATTGGAGTGTTTTGATACATGAAAACCTGTGCACTATCACCTTCGAAATGGTCTCTGAACCAAATTTCTGCTATGCCTATTTTAACATCGGTTCTTCCCAAAACTGCCCATGCTTCTGTCCCGTAAACTCCATACGGGTCGAATATTTTAAGCGACCTTTCGCCGATTTTTGCATAATTAGTAGAAGTTTCTATTGTTGTATCTTTGTTTCCATATGTTATCCCCCAGCCATGATTTTCTGGTGTATCCGCATATTCAAAATCGTCAAAATCCAGAAAGACGTTTGAACCGTTGCTCTCGCTTGCCGCATTTTCGTTGCCATAATGCATCTTGACGATTGCATTGGAATTCGCGGGCAGGAAAGGGATTTTAATCCACAAACCGGCATTAAATCCATCAATTTTGTCTTCTATCCAATATGGAATCTCTGTTTCCTGATTTGTTGCCGGATCATAATAAGTAAACCTCAGGTCATCAAAATCAGGCTGCATTCCGGCTTCATAGGTTATGTTTACAAACAACTGGTAATCCGAAAGATCTTCTCCGGAATTTTCAGAAATATTGATTATTTTCACATATTCCCAGTCGGAGTTTGGCCAATCCGTCTGGTCGGCGAGAACGATGTTTGTCTGCAAAATAAACATCAAGGCAAAAAACATCAAAAATTTTTTCATTTTATCTAATTGAATAACTCCTTTATAAACTTTATGCTAAAATGTTTAAACATAACATAAAAATGTTTAAATATTATGGTTGAATATAAGAAACGTGAAAAGTTTGCGTGATGTTTTAAAATATGAGATAAATATAAACTTACTATGTGTGGCATTTGCGGATTTTACGGGTTTGGAGACAAAAACCTGATCAAGAGGATGTGCAAGGTCCTTACGCACAGGGGTCCTGATGACGAAGGTTACTTTTACGACAAGAACATCACTCTAGGGGTCCGCAGGCTCAGTATAATCGATATAAAAGGCGGCCACCAACCGATACACAATGAAAACGAATCCGTATTGATTATTTTCAATGGAGAAATTTACAATTATATCGAGTTAAGAGAATTATTGGAGAAGAAAAGGCATAAATTTTATACAAAATCTGATACGGAAGTAATTATCCATTGTTATGAAGAATTTGGAATTGACTGTGTTAAAAAATTGAGGGGAGACTTTTCTTTTGCAATATGGGATTCTGATAGAAAGAAATTGATGCTCGCAAGAAACAGACTTGGTGTGACACCGCTATATTACACAATAATTGATAAATCAATTATTTTTGCTTCTGAAGTAAAGGCAATTCTGGAGTACGAAAAGATTAAAAGAGAACTTGATTTCGAAGCTCTCCATTACTATCTAACATTCCAGTATGTCCCTTCTCCGCTGACTGCATTCAAAGGAATTAAAAAATTGCCACCGGGTCATATTCTGGTATGGGAAAACGGGAAATGCAAGATTTCAAAATACTGGGATGTAGAAAGCAAGACGACCAGTTTTTCAGAGGATTATTACGCCAAAAAAGTTCTTGAATTGCTCAGAGAAAGCGTTAAAATAAGGCTGATGGGAGAAGTGCCTTTGGGCATTTCTTTGTCGGGCGGTTTGGACTCCAGCTCTGTTGCAGCACTTGCAAATGAATTTGTAAACGAACCACTCAAAACATTTTCTGTAGGTGCGGAAGGCCAGCCAGATATAGGATATGCAAAATTGATAGCGGAAAAATTCGAAACGGATCACAAGGAAATTTTCATGGAAATCGAGGGCATAATAAAAAATCTGAATAAAATTTTCTGGCACATGGACGAACCGATGGGAGACGCTGCCATGGTACCCAGTTTTTTCTTGTACAAACTGGCTGGCGAAAAGGTGAGAATAGCGTTATCGGGCATTGGCGGTGATGAGCTGTTTGGCGGCTATTATAATTATAACAATGTCATCTTTTTTCACAGGATGAAAAAAATCATGCTTGGCCCTTTAAAACCACACGTTCCGAAGATAGTGAAGTTTTTAAATTCGAGTGAGGCTGCCAGTGCATACGCCAATTTTGTTTCATCGAAAAGGAACGATGAAATCATATACAAAACGCAGGCTTATCTTTTCTATTATGATAAGGATTCGTTATACAACAAAAATATGAAAAGTCTGACTTCTGGTGTTGTACCTGAAAACATGATTAAGGATTATTTTTTTAACAATAATTTTGACCTTTTCCACAAATTATCATATTTAGATATGAAGATGTTTGTACCCGACGATTGCCTCAATTCAATAGACAGAATGGGATACGCAAGTTCGGTTGAATGCAGAGCCCCCGTGCTGGATCACAAACTGGTTGAATTTGCATTTGAAATACCTGCCAGATTTAAAATCAGAGGCAAAACCGTCAAGTTCATTCTTAAGAAAGCAATGAAAAATCACTTACCGAAGGAGGTTCTTGAGAGAAAAAAAATGGGATTTCCTGCTCCGTCTAATCAGTGGTTCTGTGATGCGAATTTTAAAGATTTTACGAAGAATTTTTTGGATGGTTCGGAAATTGTGAAAAAATATTTCACTGATGAAAAAATCAAGCAGCTTTTAAAAAATTCAAATAAACCTAAAGAAGGACATCAGCTATGGGGTCTTGTTGCTTTGGCTGCATGGTATAAAAATTTCTTTGAAGGAAACAAGTGGTGAAAAATGAAAATCTGCATGTTCGCGAAGGGGCTACCTGTCCACATACTGGGCGGTATGGAAACTCAGGTGAATGAGATAGTTAACGGCCTAGTTGAAAGAGGGCATAAGGTAACCGTGATAACTACAAAACATCCAAGAGGAATTGAAAAAGAAGTAAGTAAAAATTTAAGAATTTTCTATGTCGGAAACAAGTCATTGAAATACACCAGAAAATTTCACAAAGAGTCAGCAAAATTGTTCAAGATTTTGGATGTGGAGGAAGATTTTGATATAATCCACAGTCAAAGTGTTTCCGGCTTTGGGTTCGTTGAATACGCCAATAGCAAAAAACCCTTCATAATTACCTTGCATGGTTCTTTCAAACGAGAAGTGAGCAGCGCATTTTATGCAGGCGGAATTAAAAACTGGTTTGTATCGACGCCATATCTTTTTTTGAAGTATATTTTAAGCGTAAAAAAGAAAGAAAAAAGAATGTTAGATGCCGCTAAAAAGGTATTAACCGACACCAAAGAAACAAAATTGGACATAATGCAACAATATAAAATACCGGAGGAAAAATTCGTCCTCGTTTACAATGGCATAGACACGGAAAAATTTAGACCGATAAATGTTGAAAATTTTAGAAACAAACTCGGCTTCTCAAGGGAGAGTAAATTTATTGTATCTTCCGGGAGGATAACAAGACAAAAAGGCTATCACTTATTGATTAAAATACTGCCAGATTTACTGAAAAAATTTGATACGAAACTGATTATCATTGGTAAGGGTGAATATTTGGATAACCTTAAAAAATTAACTGAAAAATTAAAAGTTTCAGGCACTGTGATATTCACAGGTAAGATATCGGATAAAGAAATGATAAATTATTATAATTTGGCTGATGTCTTTGCATTTCCAACCTTAAGATGGGAATCTTTCGGAATAGTAATAGCAGAGGCCATGTCATGCGGTAAACCAGCCATATCGACTAATATCGGAGCGATTCCATCTGTTATAGATGACTCCGAAAATGGATTTCTAATAGATTCTGGAAACACAAAACAATTGAGGGATAAAATTTTAACATTATTTGAAAATGAAGAACTGGCAAAAAAAATGGGCAAAAACGCAAGAAATAAAATTGTTGAAAAATTCGATAAAGACAGAATAAATGAAATTATAATTAAATCATATAGAGAAACCGCTAATAACTTTACTTAAACTATTTTAAACATTTTAAACAATGATTAAAAAAGTTAGTGACAAGAATAAATAAAATTTAAAGTTTAAAGGAATAGTCATAATATGAAAAATTATGCTGAAAGTTTTTCTAGAGAATGGGCTTTACATAAATACGCAAAAACGAAAACGTGGGGTTGGACAGGAGAACAAAGGAGAAAATTTTTTCTTAAGCAAATGGATTTGAAATCTAAAAATTTAAAGGGAAAATCTCTGCTTGATGCTGGTTGCGGCAATGGTGAATTAACTATTGCTTTAACTGATTATAGATTGCTTGTTACAGGCATGGATATGTCTAAAAGTGTTTACAGGGCAAGAAAATGGGCAGATGACCTTGGAGTGAATATTAATTTTTTAAGAGGTGATGTAGCTAATCCACCATTCAAAGATAAAAGTTTTGATTATGTATTTAGTACGGGTGTCATTCATCATACGCCAAGTACAAAAAAATCTTTTATGGCACTGGAAAAATTAGTTAGTCCCGGAGGGAAAATGTTTGTTTGGATCTATCTTAAATTTGATCTTACCAGAACAAATTATTCGGCAAAAATGATATGGAAATTCAAATTCTACGATTTTATACGCAATTTCATTTCAAAACTTCCCAGCCCATTGCAAGAAATGTTTTGTTATTTTATGCTCTTTCTTAATATATATAAAAACGTATCCATACGAGAATTAAGAGAAAAATTGATTTTTTTTCATGATGCTTTTACACCAAGATATATTCATAGGCACACCCCTGAAGAAATTAAATCGTGGTTTAAAGAGGCAGGTTTCAGAAATATAAAAATTACTGACATAAGCGAAAAGGGTGGGATAGGAATTCTTGGAACTAAAGAATGAATTGAAATAATGTGAATTTATTAATCTTAGTTTTATTTTTATTAGGTATGGAAAAAATAAAAGTAGCCGTTATCGGTGCCGGTCCGTGGGGAAGTAATCACATAAGAATTTATCAAGAAATAGCGGGTGTTGAGCTCAAGACAATATGCGATCTTGACAAAAAACTATTGAAAAACCACAGGAATTTCAGAACTGTCACAGATTACAAAAATATTTTAAATGATGATGAAATAAAGGCCGTAAGCATATGCACGCCTGCGTCAACTCACTTTAAGACAGCCAAAGACTGTCTGGAAGCAGGAAAGCATGTTCTGGTGGAAAAGCCGCTGACGCTTAGCTCGAAGGAAGCGGAATATCTTATCATTTTGGCCAAAAAAAGAAATTTGGTGTTGGCTGTTGGGCACATATTTCGTTTTGAACCAACAATAAGAAAACTCAAGGAAGAAATAAAGAAAGGTACATTCGGCAAAATTTACTACATATCATTGTCCAGAATGGGGCTGAAGAAACCGAGAAATGATTGCGGAGTATTATTCAACTATGCAACACATGATCTGGACATAATGTGCGATGTGCTCGGACAAAAGATGCCTGAAGAGATAACCGGAATTGCAACACACAGCCTGGGCAGGAAATACGAGGATCTAGGCATCGTGATAGCAAAATTCAAAAACGATATCCTCGGATATTCTCAGGTTAGCTGGTTATCGCCGAAAAAAATAAGAGATTTCTGGGTCATAGGGGAAAAGAGGAGTGCTTTTGTTGATACTATGAATTTCGAGCTTCAGATTTATGATGCCGGCATAGTGCCTCAGCAAAGCGACTTCGGTACATTCCAGTTGGTAACCAAGTCTGGGGAAGTTAAAAAAATAAAGGTTGAAAGACACGAACCTTTAAAAAAAGAGCTTGAACATTTCATAGAATGTATTCAAACAGGTAGAAAACCGATAAACAGCGGTGAAATCGGCCTGAACACGGTGAAAATGGTTGAATACGCGCTAGAATCGGTTAAAAAAGGCAGAAACATAAAAGTGTTATGAAGAACAGCTTTAACGTTCTGATAACAGCGGCAGGCGTTGCGACAGCAGGTAATGTAATAAGCGCTCTACGTAGCCAGAGGGATTTCAATTTTAAAATCGTTGCCGTGGACGCGGATCCCCTTTCTTACGGGCTTTATCTGGCAGATAAATTCTACATAGTACCCAGGGCTGAAAGCAAAAATTATGTCCCTGAAATAATGAAAATTTGCAGGAAAGAGAAAATAGATGTACTGATACCACTCTGGTCGAACGAGATACTGATATATGCCGAGAAAAGAAGCGAGTTCGAAAAAATCGGCGTCAGGATCGCTATCTCTGACCCGGAAACGGTCAGGACATGTATAGATAAGTATAAATTTTACAAATTCCTGTCTAAAAGCGGCATACCGACGGCAAAAACGTATCTTCCGGAAGACGCCGGGCATTTGTCACTCCCTGTTTTCATCAAAATGAGAAGCGGCAGCGCAAGCAAGAATGCCAAAAAAGTTTCTTCGCGAGAGGAGCTGGATGTCGAACTAAAAAAGAACAGCGACCTGATAATACAGGAGTTGCTCGAGGGGAAGGAGTATACCATTGACTTTGTTGCGGATTCGAGAGGAAAAGTATTGTCCATGGTACCCAGGGAGAGGATCGAGGTAAGGGATGGCAAGGCTGTCAAGAGCATGACTGTCAAAAACCGGGAAATAATGTCAGCCGTTGAAAATGCCGTGAACAAACTTAACCTGAAAGGGCCGGGCAACGCGCAGGGCATAATGACGAAATCCGGTTTCAGAATAACAGAGATAAACCCGAGATTCGCCGCGGGCGGCCTGCCTTTGAGTGTCAAGGCTGGTGCCAATCTTCCGGTTTTGATGATAAAGGATCTATTCGACCTGAAAATAACCGACAAGGAAAAAATGTTCAAGGAAAACATATTCATGATAAGATACCTTACCGAAATTTTTGTGGAAAAAAGAAATGATAGGTATGCCTTACTCTAATGAATCTTTTGACGGAAAAAACATACTGGTCACCGGCGGTTTAGGGTTTATAGGGTCGCATGTTGCAGATTTTCTTGTAAGAGAGGGAGCCAAGGTAACGATAGTTGACGATTTTTCGACCGGGAGGAAATGGAACCTGTCGGAAAAACCGAGCAAGATTGTAAAGGGTGATTTCGCAAAAGAAAATGTGCTTAAAAAAATACTGCCTGAAACCGACATAATCTTCCACCAAGCGGCACACCTTGAAATATTTGAATCTGTTTCAGACCCGATAAAGGAAATAGACGAGAATATAATAAAAACCGTCAGACTTCTGGAAATGTCTAGGAAGCACGACATCGACAAATTCATATTCGCTTCTTCCGCATGCATTTACGGGCAGGCCAACAAGTTGCCACAGAACGAAAGCGATGAGCCTCGGCCCCAGTGGCCATACGGCGTCAGCAAGCTTGCAGCGGAAAGGTATTGCATAATGTACCACGAATTATACGGCATGAAAACGGTAAGCCTGAGATATGGCATAGTTTATGGCCCGAGGGAATGGTATGGTAGAGTTTTGCCGATTTTTGTAAGAAGAGCCCTTGCCAATAAGCCTCTTTTTGTTTTCGGCAGCGGAGAGCAGACAAGGGATTTCGTGCACGTAGATGATGTCGTGAAGGCCAACATACTCTCTTTAAACGCAAAAAAGGCCTGGGGTGAGGCCATAAATGTGGGTACTGGAAATGGAGTTAGTGTCAAAAACCTAGCCAAGATGATCTCCTCGAAATTTGCAAAGGTCCAAGTGAAACCTGCAGATCCGAAAGCAGGCGAGATGGGCAGAAAACCGGGGGAGCTGAAGGACATGATCCTCTCCACAAAGAAATGTGAAAGGGTATTTGACTGGAAACCAGCCATCAAACTAAACGAAAAGATGGACGAATACATAGAATGGTTTAAAGATGCTTCAGAAAACAGCAGGATAGTAATACCGAAAAACAAGGGCAAATTGTGGTAATTCCGATTGGAACACCGAATAAACTTTAAAAAAACGCCTATTATATTAAATTCTATGAAACTGCAAAGAGCTAGGCCAATAATCGATAATGAGGAACTGGAAGCCGCAAAGAGGGTGCTGCTTTCTGGAAATTACATACTTGGACCGGAACTGAAAGAATTCGAAAGCCAGTTTGCAAAATATTCCGGAGCGAGATACGGCGTGGGCGTTAATTCAGGAACCTCGGCGCTGGTCCTGGCCCTGATGGCGCTCAATCTCAAAAAGAATGACGAGGTGATAACTGCCCCGAACTCGTTCGTGGCGACTGGCAACGCAATCGTCCTCGCAGGAGCCAAACCGGTATTCGTGGACATAGACCCTGAAACCTACACCATGAATCCTGACCTTCTTGAAAAGGCCGTCACAAAGAACACGAAGGCAATAATCCCCGTTCATCTTTTCGGCCATCCTGCGGACATGGACCCTATAATAGATACGGCAAAGGACCGCAACATAACCGTGATAGAAGATGCCGCCCAGGCGCATGGTTCGGAATACAAGGGAAGAAAAATAGGCAGCATAGGCGATGTAACCTGCTTTTCATTCTTTCCGACAAAGAACATGACAGTCGGCGGTGACGGCGGGATGATACTGACGGACAACGAGGAGATACACAAAAAATGCTTCATGCTCAGGGACGCAGGAAGGTGGGACTCGAAATCAAGATCTGAAATTTTTGGCTACAACATGCGCCTGAACGAGATATCGGCCGCGATTGGCAAGGAGCAGCTCAAAAAACTTGACGGCTGGAATGAGAAAAGGAGGCAAAATGCAAAAATTTACACCAAAAATCTTGAAGGCCTTGTTCAACTTCCGACGGAAAAAGAATGGGCAAAGCACATATATCATCTTTATGTCATAAGATGCAAGAAAAGAGACGACCTCAAGAAGTTCCTGAGCGAAAACGGCATAGAAACCGGAATACATTATCCCATACCTATTCACCTTCAGCCGCCATTCATGAAGCTGGGTTTCAGGCATGGCCTTTTCCCGATAACAGAAAGGTATGCAAACGAAATTCTGTCACTGCCAATGTCGCCAGTGATAAAGAAGGAAGAGATAGAATACACAGCAGACAAAATAAGAGAATTCCATTCAAAAAGTGAAAAAAGATGAAGATATGCCACGTAGCGATAAACAACATATTTTTACCACCCTATGAGGGCGGCGGCGTCCACGAGTTCACCATCGCCAAAAAGCTTTCTCTTCTCGGCAACGAAGTACACATGTTCATAGACAGGAAGGATAGAGAGGAGCCAAAAACTGAAATGATGGAAGGCATCGAGGTTAACAGGTTGGACGTCTACAGACTCAAAAGGAGGCTGTTTGGCGGGAGCAAATCAAGCAGTGGTGGCGGAGATGATCAGAAAAGATCTGGGTTCACGCAAAACATGAAAAGAACCGGAGTAAAAATTCTTGGAGTCTTCTTAGGCCTTGCCGCAGTGCCTTTCATTGTTAAAAAAGCCAGAAAATGCGATATAATATACGAAAGGGCTTCGTCCTTCGGCGCCGGCACATTTACCTCGATGATTCTCAGAAAACCTCTGGTAGTGGAAGTGGTTGACCTGCAAAGGTCCGGATTTTTGCTGAAACGTGCAAACGGAATAGTGGCGCACTTTGATGGTTTGGTGCCTGAATACATAGACAGGGAGAAAATGCTTGTCATTGAAAATGCTGTGGATATCGATGTATTCAACCCTGATATTGACGGCAAAGAGATAAGGAAATTTTACAGAACTGGTAAAAATAAAATCATAACGTACACTGGCGGTTTTCATCCTTGGCACGCGCTTGACAAAATGGTTGCTTCGGTCAGAAATGTTGCAAAAAGATTTCCTGATTTTGTTTTTATGATGATTGGTGACGGTCCAGAAAAGGAGAGAATAATAAAAATGGTGAAGGATTACAAGTTGGATAAAAATTTTATTTTTACAGGCAAAATATCGCATGCGGAAATTCCTGAATTTCTAGCCGCTTCAGATATACTTGTCGTTCTTTATACGGACTCTGCGTATTTGAATGTACAGGTTACAACAAAGCTCTGCGAATACATGGCAATGGGCAAGCCTGTCATTGTTTATGGTATAAAAGAGGGTGTCGTGAAACACGGGGAAAACGGCATGATTATAAGGCGCTCTGAAAACATAGAGGAAAAATTAGGCGAATACCTGATTGAACTCGTCAAAGACAAAAAACTGAGAGAGAAAATAGGCAAAAAGGCGTACGAGACTGTGAAGGGAATTACATGGGAAGACAAGGCAAAATTAACAAATGATCTATTCGAAAAGCTGGTAAGCTAACTAAACAACTTCTTCTCGACCAGATCGCAAACTATATGCAACGCGGTAATGTGAGCCTCCTGTATTCTTGGAGTTTGTTTCGATTGGATTTTCAGGCACAAATCAGTTTTTGTGGCTATGCCATCCTTGCCGGTAAGTGCTATGATCTTGAGCCTCATTTTCCTGGCCTTTTCTACCGCCTTTATCACGTTTTTTGATTTGCCGCTGGTGCTTAACGCTATTAGCACGTCGTTTTTTCTTCCGAGTGCTTCGACCTGTTTCTCAAAAACGTGTTCAAAGCCGTAATCATTTGATACAGATGTCAAAATCGACATGTCGTTTGTCAGTGAAATTGCCGGAAGGGGTCTGCGGTTCATCATGAATTTGTTCACGAATTCCGCAGCAATGTGCTGGCTGTCGGCTGCGCTGCCACCGTTGCCGCAAAGCATTACCTTGTTGCCTCTCTTGAAACAGTCGATGATCATGTCTGCCATCTTTTCTATTATAATGAAATCCTTCAGCAGACGCTTTTTAGCGTCAATGCTTTCGTTGATGTACCTTTCAATTAAGTTCATGGCATCACCTGTGTTTAGTTTCGGAATAGAATTTAAATGGTATCTCCTTTGCTCCCAGCTTCTTGACCGCTTTCATCACGTCTTTCTTGTTTTTGCAAATAAAGAAGGCGCAGCCTCCGGCGCCGGCACCGACAAACCTCCCTCCAAACGCCCCGGCTTCCATTGCAGCTTCGTAAATTTTGTCGGTGACAGAGTTGGAGATGCACGAAGCAAGCTGCCTTTTCATTTTCCAGTCCCTAGAAACAAGCGAGCCAAAATCTTCTATTCTGCCTGTTTCCAGCGTCTTTTTTACCGAAAGCACGTTATCAATTTTTGCGCGAAGTATGTCAATTCTCATGCTGCTTTTTTCCTTTAGTTCGTCATGAACCTCGTGTCCGGTCTTCTTTCTTTTCACATAAACCAGTAGCGTCTTTTTTTCAAGTTCCTTCATGATTTTCTTGTTTATTCTGAGTGGATGAACCTTGACCTCGCCCGGCAGAAATTCCATGTAATTGATACCTGTGAAAGCAGCGGCCCACTGGTCTTGGTAGCCGCCGCTTTGTTTGATTACATCCCTCTCGATATGGTATGCAAGTTTTGCAACGGCATCCGGCGATCTTTTTAGGCCGTTGAATTTGTCGAACGCCTTTATCAGCGCGACCGTGTGCGAAGCCGACCCTCCCAAGCCGCTTTCCAGCGGGGCTTCCGTGCTGGTCGTGACCTCTATTCCAGTATTGCCGTAATGTTTTGCGACAGCCTTCATGAGGTTAAGCTCTCTAGAGCCGTAATGGATTTCGCTGAGCGAACTGAAGACAAGCCTGTGTTTTGTTTCCTTCGATGTCAGGACTATCTTGCTGTCATTCCTTTTGCGTATTTCGCAGCGTGCAAAAAGATTTATAGTAGCATTTATGCAGTTGCCCGCGCCAAGAAGTTTTATGTAATAATCGGTGTCGCCGCCATTTGCAAAGCTGAGCCTCGTCGGTGCCTTCTCCTTTACAGTTAGCGCTTTTTTCATAATTTTCTAATTTAGGGCAATTCTTTATAAAGCATCTTTGTATATCTGTACAATCTTCTTTATGTTGCGCTCCCAGGAATATTGCTGACTGCTTTTGCGGGCGTTTTTGGATACGACAGAAAGGTTATTTTTACTCGTTTTTACGATGAGATTTGCTACCTCTTCCGGCCTTGAAAAATCTGCAAGATAACCGTTATGGCCGTTTTTTATAAGATTGCGAAAGGCCTCTATGTCATTCGCTATTACCGGCACGCCTGATGCCATAGCCTCAAGAACCGATATGCCGAAGCTTTCGTAATCAGACGAGGCGACGAAGAATTCGCATGTCCTAAGCATGGACAGCTTTTTTTTATCCGTTACCCGCCTCAAGAAGAAGACATTTTTTTCAACGCCGAGTTTTCTGGCATACATTTCCAAACCTTTTTGGAGGCCTTCCATATCCTCTCCAGCGACATAAAGTTTTATCCCGGGTATGCTCCTTTTTATTTTAGCCACTGCATTTATCAGAAGATCGATCCTCTTGTTTTTGGCTATTCTGCCGATGTGCAGAAGCGTGTTTCTTTTAGGATTTCTTTTAAGTTTTGAATAGGTGTCTATGTTCACTGAATCAGGCACCAGTTCGATATTGGGCATGCCAGAAAAGATTTTGTAGTCCACCTTTCCGGTCGCCACGATTTTGTCTGCTTTTTTGAGGATTTTTTTCGACCATTTCAGGTAGAAATTTTTAAGCTGCCGCATGTCCTTCGTGTGGAAGAAACCGCCATGCGTAGTCAGTATCACAGGCTTCCTATGGATTTTTTTGGTCAGCAGAAAAATGTCAGAGAAAAAGCCTATTGCATGAACGTTTATGATGTCATATTCTTTTATCATCTTTAGCATTTTAGGTGGAAGGGATATCTTGTAGTATTTCATGTCAAGATATGGAATCCTAGTTATGCCTATGCCTTTGTAGACTTCCGAGTGTTTTAATTTTTTTCTTGATTTGGCACATGTATCCAAACAAAGAACGTCGCTTTGATGGCCGAGTTTAACAAGATGACTGCAGAGGTCTAAAAGATGTGTTTCAAGTCCTCCAACGCATGGGTAAAAATGATGGCAGATATGCAGTATTTTCATAGCTTAATCGCCCCGTATACGAGACCAATGCCGAAAACAGCGGTCCTGAGTATTGAAATGAACGGTGTTAAAATTCCAACAATTTTGTCTTTTCTGAAATTTTTCAGTGATAAGGGAATAGTTGAAACTAACAGAAGTATTGCAAACAACGAAGAAAAGTAAGCAGTGGGTGGCATAAGAAAATAAAGCATCGCGAGTAGAAGCGAAAGAAAAAGAAAAGCTATTTGGACCTTCAGCGTCTGCGGTGTGTAGGATTCGCTTGCCATCTTGTCCGGATGTTTTTTGTAGAGCAGCACACGCCAGTATGCTCTGGAGAATTTCTGTTTGAGATAGGTGCCCAGCGAAGTGACATGATTGTGATAGACGATAGCTTTATCATTAAAAACCATCTTATGGCCTGCTTTTGCAAGTTTGAATGAAAGTTCAGGGTCCTCACCAGATGCCACGGGAAATGTCTCGTCGAAGCCGCCGGATCTAATAAAAATATCCTTCTTGTAGCCAGCTGAATACGAGCCTATAAAATCGATGTGTTTGAATCTCTTCATCCTGTCGTACCTGTCTTCTATTTCTAGCTGCACGAACCTAGCTATAACGCTTTTCTGCGTAGTGCTGTATCTTCCCTGGACGCCGACAATTGCCTTGTCATCGAATGGTTTTGCCATCTCGGAAACCCAGTTTTCATGCAGAGTGCAGTCTGCATCCGTGAAAAGGAGTATGTCGCCCTTTGCCTTTTTAGCGCCAAAATTTCTTGCAGCAGCTGGTCCCTTGTGCATCTGTTCCAGCATAATAACATGCCTGTGTTTTTTGACTATATCTTTCGTCCTGTCACTGGAGCTGTCATCAATCACGATTATCTCGTCTGGTTTCCTTACCTGATTTAATAGCGAGTCCAGGCAACTGCCTATTGTTTTTTCACCGTTGTAAACCGGAATTATAACGGATATCATTTCAGCACCGTTCTGTCCCCATAAAAAGATATTTTGAAAATATCCTGAACGCTTTAAACGTCCTTGTGAATTCCCCTGGATGCATGATAACCTGTGCCATTTTTGAAATTATGTAACTGCTCCGCATGTAATATTCCTTTCTGGCCTGGTCACATAATTTTATCAGCTCTTCTGCAGGCAAATCTGGTCTGGAAACCGTTGTGCTGTGAAAGCCGCTGCTGAGAAGCCATTTGGAAAAATCTTCAGTTGCCAGATACCCCGAACTCCTGGCCCACTCGTAGGCTTCTGTGCCAGGATAGATCATCAATGGATAAAACTGCGCGGTGTCCGGATTAAGTTCTTTCGCAAACTTTATCGTCTCTCTTATGCTTTCTGACGTGTCGCCCGGGAGACCCAGTATGAAACATCCGTTTACCAGCATGCCAGCTTTCTTGGTGTTCCTCATGAAGTTGGTCTGGAGCTCCCTCGTCGTTTTCTTATGAATGTTGTCAAGTACATTCTGTTTCGGTGTTTCGAAGCCTACGCATAAAAGCCTGCACCTCGCCTTGTTCATCAGCCTGAGCGTATCAAGGTCTGTATTCACCCTCGCGTTGCATGACCATTTGAGCCTGTTCTTGTTTTCTATCAGCAATGTGCATATTTTATCAGTTCTTTCCTTGATTACTGGGAATGTGTCATCCTCTATCATGATTTCTTTCACGAAGGGAAGCTCATTCTGTATGTATTCAAATTCAGCTGCGACATTTTCAGGTGATCTATAGCGGTAGGATGATTTGAATGGGATATTGCAAAAGGAGCAGTTATAGGGACAACCTCTCGCCGTCAGAATAGTTACCTGCGGCCATTGGAGCGAAGCGTAAAAATATTTTTTTATGTTCAAGTGTTTTTTGTAAACCTCGGAAACGAATGGCAGATCATCGAGGTTTTTTATAGGAGGTCTATCTGGGTTTTTAATGATGTTGAGACCTTTGCGAAAAGACAGACCACTTACTCTCTTTAAATCTTTTTTCCTTTCTAAGGTCTTTGCGAGTTCAACAACCGTTTCGTCGTACTCGCCTCTGCATACCGAATCTATGTTTTTTGATAACTTCAATGTTTCTTCCGGAAGGCGGGTGGGATGCGTTCCTACGAGAGAAACATGACTGACTCCTAAGGTCTTTATCTTCGATGCAATTTGAACATCATTATAGATGCTTGGCGTACTGGTGTCCATTATAACTAAATCCGGACCTAATTTTCTGACAAATTCCAGCGTTTCTTTTTCACCCCATTCGGTCGCGACCGCGTCGACAAGCCTTGGCGAAAAACCCTGCTTTCCAAGGTTGCCTGTTGCGTATGCTAAATAATACGGATAGTAAAATGTTCCACTTTTGGTTACGCATGGTGAACGCGATTGCCTTGAATATCTAGGTAGGAACGGAGGATTTAGCATCAAAATTTTCATTGTTTTATACTCCTTTTCTTTTCAAATGTTCCTTTAACGTGGTGGTCACCGATTAAGTCAATATTATATCAGTTTATAAAATTTCCATTTATTTAAAATAAATCGACAATTTAAATTGTCAAAGGGTGATAGAATGCCGTGCTGGCATGCGCATAGCAAAATTTACGAGGAATTTATCAGGGATTTTTTGGCTCGGCCCTCGCTGAATCTGGGCTGCGGTGGCTTCAAGATAGGAGATGTCAATGTAGACATGGACAAAGGCGTAAGACCTGACGTGCTGTTCAATCTGGAAGACCTGCCGTTTCCTTTTAAAAAGGATGTTTTCGGAAGCGTGGTTTTGCATCATTCTCTCGAGCATCTTGAAGAGCCGGAAAAGACACTGATTGAATGCAAAAGTCTTATGAAAAGAGGCGGCAAAATAGTTGTTGTTGTGCCAACTCCCACAAACAAAATGTACAGGATGGTTGGTCATAAGCAGTTCTACACCAAAAAATCTATAAAATCCCTGCTCGAAAAACATTTCACGAATGTAAAGGTTTTTGGTTACAAAGGCGATACAAAGGAAATTACGCCTTCTATATGCAGAATATTTGGAATGGTTTATCCCAACCAGTATGTATGCATAGGCGAATGCAAAAAAAGTGAATAGACATGAAAGTTTACATGATAGGCTCCGCAAAACCTGATTTTGCGAATGGTGGGGTCGAGGGCTCGATAGCCAACATAAGCTGGTTTTTGATGAAGAGTGGGCATGAGGTGATTAACTTTTGCTACAACTACATACCTTACACGGAGGAAAACGAATTTGGGAAGGTAATCGCCCTGAAAAAAATACTGAATCCCACCATAAACAAGTTCGTTTATGGTTTCAGGGTTGCAAAGTACTTGAAAGGGCTGCTTAAGCGCAGCGAAGCCGCTGTCGTACACGGGCATGCGGATAACTGTTTCGGTTATGCGCTCAGAAAGACGAAAACGCCCTTCGTATGGACAGTCCAGGGGACAAGCTTCGGAAGCTATTTCAAAAGCAACTACAGGGAACTGGAAAAGACGTATGCCAACAAAAACGTTTTCGTTAAAGCGCTTCTATATTTCACCGAGAGGTACGTGAGAAAGCCTCTTCTCAGTGTCGCTAGGGCGCTGCCGGAATACATGACAGCGAGGAAAGCGGATTTGATCGTCACGTGCTCAAAATCGGTGAAGGAAGAGCTTGCCGGATATTACGGCATAAACAGGGAGAAAATAAAGGTGATTTACAACGGCGTGAATCTCAACATTTTCAAGCCCGTTAACAAAAAGGAAGCGAGAAAAAGGCTTGGCCTTAATGAAAACAAGACTTATGGTATTTTCGTTGGTATTCAGTCAATAAGAAAAGGTCTTGACATAGCTGTTGACGCGATAAGAAAAGTGGGCAATGCAGAATTGCTTCTGGTCGGGCCCATGCCGGCGTATATGAAGAGCGATAATGTCAGGCATATAGGAGGCATACACAACCAGAGAATATTGAATGACGTATACAATGCAGCCGACTTCATGCTTTTTCCTTCAAGATACGAGCCCTTCGGCATAGTAATGCTGGAGGCGATGGCGACAGGGACGCCTGTGATAATGAGCGACAGATGCGGCGCCGCTGAGGTTGTAAGGGACGGCAAGGATGCGATTATAGTAAAAGGCTTTGCACCTGAGGCTTACGCCAGGGAGGCGAGACGCCTTATGGCCGACAGGAAACTTTATGAAAAAATCGCGAAAAACGGGATAAAAATCGCGAGTCAATACTCCTGGGAAATACAGGCTGGAAAATACCTTTCATTATATAAAATGCTAACCAATGGGGGCTAGAATCATTTTTTATTGATTTTCGATCTCAGATAATCGGTTATCATGTGTTCCAGTATCATGTGCATGTCTTCAATTCTGCCGTAATGGCTGCTCGGGACTATAACGCATTTGTCAAGCAGCTTCTTCACCTTGCCGCCGTCGAAGCCTAGAAGGCCCAGGGTTATCGCTCCGCATTCCCTTGCATATTGTATCGCCTTTATGACGTTTTTGGAATTGCCGCTCCCTGTTATCGCTATCACCACATCTCCTTTATGGACGAGATTGCTGAGTTGCTGGACAAAGATATCATCGAACGACAGGTCGTTTGCATAGGCTGTTATGGTGGCTACGTTATCCGTGAGCGAGACGACCCTGAATCTGCTCTCGCTTGAATCATAAACCCTGCTGAGCGTTCCCTTGCCCAAATCACAGGCGAAATGCGAGGCTGTGGAAGCGCTGCCTCCGTTGCCAAGGATGAATATGGTCCTGCCGTTTGTGTAGGCGTTGTAGATAGCATCCGTTATGCCATCTATGTCTTTTGTTGATATTTTATTGAAAATCTTCTCCAGTTCCCTGAAATATGACGACGCGAAGTCTTTCATGTCAATCCCTGTATACTATCCTAGTGCCTTGGCTTTCGAACCTGAAAGGAACATGCCTTAGCGGGCTTAAATTCTTTATGAGGGCATTCTGTTTTCTTGGCTCGCAATAAAACAGCATGAAACCCCCTCCGCCAGCGCCGAGTACCTTTCCGCCAAGCGCACCGGATTTAATGGCAATGTCGTAATATCTGTCTATTACCGGATTCGTTATTTTAGAGGCGAGCTTTTTCTTGTATTCCCAGTTCTTGTTTAGCAGCTCTCCGAATCTGGTTATATCCTTTTTAATGAGCGAATCCTTGAGCTCGAATGAGAGATCCTTCATCTTATCCAGGAAAAGCTTTTTGGTTGAGGTGTTTTTCTTCTGCTCGAAAAGTATCTCGCTGGCCTTTCTTGTGATGCCCGTATATAAAAGTATAAGATTGCTTTCAAGTTCTTCTTTTAGCGATTTGGGCAAAACCATCAGCTCCAGATTCACGGTCTCGTCGGGATTAAATGCTATGTGGCGGAAGCCGCCATACGCTGCAATATACTGGTCCTGCTTGCCTATTGGCTGTTTTAGAATGTCTATTTCTATCCTGCATGCTTCTTTAGCCAGCTGCTCCGGAGATTTGTGCTCGTCCAGATAGGCATACAGGGCATTGAGCAGGCCGACAGCAAAAGCGCTGGATGAACCGAGGCCAGTAGCGCTGGGTATGCCTGCCATACTGGTTATTTCAATCCCTCTGAGCACGCCTGTCATCTTGAGCGCTTCCCTTATTATCGGGTGTTTAACCTTGTCAACTTTTGAAACCAGCTCTGTTCTTGAATATTTCAGAAATATCTTGTTGGTGTCAAAATAATCCTTGGTTGTTACGTACATGTACTTGTCTATAGCCGTCGATACCACCGAGCCTTGGGTCTTTGAATAGTATTCCTTAAGGTCGGTCCCGCCTCCGCAGAAACTTATCCTGAACGGCGTCTTGGAAATAATCATACTCTCATCTTGGCTTATGGGTTTTTATTATTAATTTGGCCGCCTCGAGAAGGTTTTCGCATACGTAATCCGGCCTGACGTCGTATTTACCATCGGCGCCACCCTTGCCGGTTTTGACCAATATGGTACTGCAGCCGGCGTTCTCGCCGGTCTTTATGTCGGCCGTTCTGTCGCCGACAAATACGCATTGCCTTGGATTGATGCCGAAATCCCTTGAAGCGCGCATTATCATGCCTGTCTTAGGCTTCCTGCATTCGCACTCGATCTTGTATTTCGGGTTCTCTTCAGGGTATCCCTTGTCTGGGTGATGGGGGCAGTAATAAATTCCGTCGAGCCTCGCCCCGTTTCTGGCGAGCATCCGTTTCAGCTTTTCATTGATCTGCATGACTTCCTCTTCTGTGCAGAGGTTTCTTGCAACGACCGGCTGATTGGTTATGACGATGGTAAGGAAGCCTTTCTGGTTGAGCATTCTTATGCCCTCTGCAGAGCCTTTTATCAGTCTTAGCTGCGAGGTTTTGTAGACGAGATCGATGTCCTCATTTATCACCCCGTCCCTGTCAAGGAAGACGGCGGTTCTCTCCAGTATTCTTCCGCTCTCGAAATCTCTCCTCACCCTTTCGAGCCTTTCCGGCGTGCCCATGTCCTTTATGTATTCGCTGGTCACGTAGCCGTAAATTGGCAGCCCGGACTCTATTAGTTTAGGGAAAACGTCTCTGCTGAAGTCGGAATTGCCCTTACCTACGTGTTTAAGGACAGATTTCTTCATAACGTGGACAGCGGCATTGGCAAGGTTTCTGAATTTCTGCCCTGACTTGGGTTTGCCGAGAAATCCTGTCACTTTGTTTTTAGCGTCAATTTCGACTATGTCGCTGTCGTAGGGATGATCAGACTCATGCACGACCAGCGTGACCATGCTGCCCTTTTGCCTGTGATACCTCGCAAGTTTTGCAAAGTCCATGTTGAGCATCACGTCGCCGAAAAGGAGGATAAAATCGCCTTTTATCTTTTTCTCCGCAAATTTTACTGCACCTGCCGTGCCAAGAAAATCCTCCTCTATGGAATAGGATATATGCACGCCAAAGCGCCTTCCGTCGCCGAAATGCTCCCTTATTTTTTCCGAGAAATGTTTGACGCAAAGGACGATGTCTGTGATGCCATATTTTTTCAGCAGCTCTATCTGATGCTGCAGGACCGGCCTGTCGCCTACCTTGACCATCGCTTTAGGGATATCCATCTTCAACCTGGTGCCCTTACCGCCTGCAAGGATGACAGCCTGCATATAATCACGTATTTTTATTTAATCGGCCGTTTTTAAATAAAAGCGATAAAAAAATCATTATCTACCGTGATTTGCATGGACAAGGTCAACCTTTCGGTTGTCGTGATAACCCTCAATGAGGAAAAACACATAGGCGAATGCTTGGAAAGCGTTAAATGGGCAGATGACATTATAGTCGTCGACAGCCTGAGTAGGGATAAAACAAGGGATATCGCTAAAAAATACACGGACAAAATCCTGACTGCAGAAAAGATAGGGACCGGCAAGATAAAAAACATGGGCATAGACAAGGCCAAAAACCTCTGGATACTCAATCTCGATGCTGACGAGAGGATTACTGATGAGCTAAGAAAAGAAATAGAAGACGTCATAAAGAATCCCAAGTATGACGGTTATTACATCCCAAGGAAAAGCTTCGTCGGGAAGAAGTGGATAAAGCACGCGGGCCAGTGGCCTGATTACCAGCTGAGGCTTTTCAGGAAGGACAAGGCTAGGTTCCAAGAGAAACTGGTGCATGAAAGGATAATCCTGAGGGGCGACACCGGAAAGCTCTGCAACCCCATGATACATTATAATTATGATAGCTGGCATCACTATTTCAACAAGAGCAACTGGTACAGCACTAGGGAAGCGCAGGACCTGCTGAACAAAAAATTCGTCTGGGTGCATCCATGGGGGGTGATAAAAAATTTCTTCGGTAAATACAGGGATAACAGAAGAAAGAAGAACTCCGTAATAAATTCATACGTGATGGCGAGAACAGCGATAGACGGCTACGAACTAAAATGGACCGTGCCCTTCAAGCCGCTGTTCGCTTTCTTGCGCTTCTACATAATCCAGCAGGGCTTCAGAGACGGCGTGCACGGTCTTATATGGGCTTTTGCAGCTTCATACAACCGGATAATGAAATACGCCAAATACCACGACATGAAGCACGGCAACGCGAAGGCGTATGAAAACCTGGAGAAGATTTGATTGGTGAGCGAATGAAGGTTTTGCTTGCGAACATTCCGTGGCCAACAGAAGAAGGGACGTACGGTGTAAGAGCCGGCAGCCGATGGGCTCACACCAGGAGAAAGGATGTACAGACCGTAAATTATTATCCCTTCCCATTTTTCCTTGCATATACGACCGCTGTCCTGAAAAAGAATGGCATAAGCGCGAAGTTGAAGGATTGCATAGCGGAAGGGATGACGGAAAGCGGATTTCTGGAATTTGTAAGACAGGAAAAATTTGATGTGGTAATAATTGAAACCTCGACTGTATCGATATACAACGATCTCAGGATAGCCAAAAAAGTGAAGGAAATGGGGCCGTTTGTGGTTCTCTGTGGAACTCACACCTCTGCACTGTACAACGAGATAATGAAGGAAAATAAGTTCATCGATTTCATCATGTACGGCGAGTATGATTACACCGCGCTGGATCTTGTGAAAACCCTGCAGAAGGGCGGGAATCTGGGCAGAGTCGAAGGCGTTGTTTACAGGAAAGGCAATAGAATAATCGTCAACCAGAGGCGTGAGCTTATACGCAACCTCGACGAGCTGCCATACCCCGAGAGGGACGATCTGCCCATGAAAAAATACAACGAGCCTTTCTGCAAACACATGCCGAACATTCAAATGGTCACGAGTCGAGGCTGCCCTTACAATTGCATATATTGTGTTGAACCCTCAGTTTATTACGGCAGGCCCAATTTCCGACCTAGATCGCCTGAAAACGTCGTCAATGAAATGGAAATGCTTGTCAGAAAATACAAGCCGAAGGAAATATATTTTGACGATTCTTCCTTCACGACGGATCAGGAAAGAGTAAAACAGATATGCGATCTGATGATAAAGCGCGGCATCAGAATAAAATGGTCATGCATGGGGGACACGAAAGCGAAATACGAAACACTTAAAAAAATGAAAGAGGCAGGCTGCATAAGCATAAAATTCGGCGTTGAATCCGCTGACGCCCAGATACTAAAAAACATCCGCAAGGCCTTCACGCCAAAGGATGCGGTAAGGATGACCAGGGATTGCAAGAGGCTCGGCATATTCACTCATGCCACGTACATGTTCGGCCTGCCAGGCGAGACAGGGGAAACAATACAAAAGACCATAGAGTTTTTTGTAAAACTGAAGACCGACACCGCGCAGTTTTCTGTCGCCACACCTTATCCGGGGACGGATTTCTACAAAATGTGTGAGGAGAATGGGTGGCTGCTTACAAGGGACTGGACGAAATACGACGGCTCCGGGTGCTCTGTAATTGCATACCCAGACTGCACCAAAGAAGTTATAGAAAATGCCATAATCAAGGCCAAGAAAAAGCTTTTCGTGAGCGTGCTGGCAAATCCGAAAACGCTTAAGAGCTACATTGTCAGTTCGTACAAGAGCGAAGGCCTGAGTGGCGTCCTTAGGAATTCGATGAAAAAAATAAAGTTTATAGCCAGATAGCGCTTTCATGCACACGCTTTGCATATTTTTAAATAAGGAGGCTCAATTAGAATTATGAAAATCCTGATTACGGGAGGTGCGGGCTTTGTCGGTTCTCATGCCGCGGAATATTACGCGAAAGGCGGCAACGAGGTCGTCGTGCTCGACAACCTGTCCAGAGCCAAAATCCTGAAAAGGCCGGACAAAAACTCGGACTACAACTGGAACTACCTGAAACAATACAAAAATATCAGGCTTGTAAAGGGCGATATAAGGGACGCTAAAACCGTCGAGAAGGCGGCAAGCGGCGCCGACGTGATATTGCACGCAGCTGCGCAGACAGCAGTGACGACATCAGTCGCCGACCCTAGGACCGATTTCGAGATAAACGCCCTTGGCACATTCAACGTTCTGGAGGCAGCAAGAAAAGCTAAAGACCGGCCTGCCGTTGTTTACTGCTCTACAAACAAGGTCTATGGCAACAACGTAAACGCAATAAGGATAAAGGAGGGGGACAAGAGATACGAATTCTCTGATTCGAAATATGCGAATGGTATACCTGAGACCTTCCCGACAGATCTGTGCGAACATACTCCATATGGCTGCTCCAAGTTCCTAGGAGACGTGTATGTCCAGGATTACGCGGAAAGGAACGAGATAAAGGCGGGCATATTCAGGATGAGCTGCATATACGGCACGAGGCAGTTCGGCGTCGAGGACCAGGGCTGGGTCGCCTGGTTCACTATTGCAACGCTGCTCGGAAAACCCATAACCATATACGGCGACGGCAAGCAGGTGAGAGACGTGCTGTATGTAAGCGACCTGATCGAGGCCTTCGATAGGTTTGTACAGAAAAGCGCTTCGCTGAAAAGCGGGGTTTTCAACATTGGCGGAGGTTCAAAGAAAACGCTTTCGCTGCTGGAACTGCTTGAAACGCTGGAAAGACAAACTGGCAAAAAGCCGGGTATAAGCTTCGATGCCTGGAGGCCATCAGACCAGAAGGTCTACGTATCCGACGTTTCCAAGGCTGAAAAGACCCTTGGCTGGAAAGCAAAGGTCGCTCCAGAGGAAGGCGTACGCTTACTTGCCGAATGGGTAAACAGCAACAGGCAGATATTCTAACCAATTAATAACTGCTGCCCAAATTCTATTTATGAGCCATCTTGTGACGCTGGTTTCCGGCAGCAACGCCTTCAGCGGCAACGCTACGAGAATCATCAACCTCGGAAAGCATATCAGCGACGCAAGCATGCTTTTCTCGCTGCCAAGAACCGAACTGAAAAACGCGGCTTTCACGCATTTCTCCAACAGGCTGCTGGCCATGGGCGAAAAAGCGATAAAAATGACAGTAGACGACGCGAGAATGGTGCATTGCTTCAAAACCCTCCCCACATCAGGAGTGCCATCGCTTTTGGGCAAACTGAAAGGCAAGCCTCTGATACTGGACTGGGATGACTTCGAAGGCTTCGGCGGCTTCGCAGACCAAGATTCATTCCCTTACAACCACATAGCCGATTGCTTCGAGAAATGGATAGTGAAAAGGGCGGACGCGCTTACCGTGGTGAGCCCGTTTCTCGAAAGGAAGGCGAGAGAATTCGGCTTCACGAAAGACGTGTATTTCATACCCAACGGAGCGGATACCGAAGGGATAAAATATTTTTTTCACGAGAACAGGGGGAGGCTAAAACTCCTTTTCGTCGGCCTGCTTTACAAGTCAAGCGATCTTGACTTTGTTCTTGAGAGCATGACACACATAAATGATATGGACCTTACAATCGTCGGCGATGGGCCGAGGAGGAAGGAGTTCGAAAGGCTGGCAGCGAAACTCGGCCTCAACGTCACATTCGTTGGTATGAAGAATATGGAAGAAGTAAAGAAATATCTTTATGCGTGCGACATCGCGCTGATGCCATTCATTGACAACATCTCAAATAGGAGCAGGAGTCCTGTCAAGCTTGGCGAATATCTTGCTGCCGGAAAGCCGGTCGTGACGAATGACGTCGGCATAATGCAGACTGTTATTGAAAACGAAAAAAACGGCATTAAAACCAACGACAATCCTGAAGCCTTCGCCAAGGGAGTGATGAAACTAGAAGATGTGAAGTTGCGCAGGAGGATATCACTGAATGCCAGAAAAACAGCCGAGCAATACTCTTGGAAGAAAATTGCAGAAAAATTGTCGAAGGTTTACGCGACCTTTTCCCGCCAGTAATCGAGCGTGTCCTTGAGAGTTTTCTCGATTGGCGTTTCTGGCTTCCAGCCAAGCTTGCGCATTTTTGCGTTGTCGCCTATGTAAAGAGGATCATCTATTATTCTGAACTTGCTCTTGTCGGACACGATATTTATTTTCCTGCGTGCCATGCCCGCAAGCATGCGCAACATGTCTGCCATCTTTATCCCCTTGCCGGAGCAAACGTTATAGACCTCGCCTGCCTCTCCCTTTTCGTACAGAAGCCAGAGCGCTTTTACAGCGTCTCTCACGTCGGTGTAATCTCTTATGGCTTCCAGATTACCGACCTTTAGCGAAGTGCTTTTGCCTGCCTCCACCTCTGCAACGCCTTTTGCGAAATCAGAGCAGGCGTCATGCGTTTTTCTGGGGCCGGTTATGTTGAAGAAGCGGACCCTGATTATCTTGAGGTTGTGGCTCTTATGGTATTGAAAAGAAAGCATGTCCTGCCCCACTTTGCTTACGCCGTACGGGCTTATGGGCCTGAATTCCCTGCTCTCTTTTATAGGTATCTCCTCTCTCCTAGTCAGGCCGTATTCTGACGACGAGCATACGCTTATTATTTTTGGATTAAGCTTTTCGTCTATTACCGCGTTGAAAAGATTAAGCGTCCCTATTATGTTCGTTTCGAGAGTTTCCCTGGGTTTCTTCCATGACTCAGTGACATAGCTCTGCGCGGCAAGGTGGAATATCACGTCAGGTCTTATTTTAGTGATTGCCTTCCTGACCGCTGTTTCGTTTTTTACGTCGAGTTTCAGAAATTTCACTTTGCCTTTCAGGTGCCTTACCCTTTCAAGGCTTTTCTCTGAGCAGTATCCCAAATAAACCTCGCCCAAGGTCCTTTCAACAAGAAAATCAGCAAGGTGCGAGCCTATGAATCCCGCTCCCCCAGTGATCAGGAATCTCATTTTTCCACCAGCCCTCTTTTTTCAAGTTCCTTCGCAGCCTCTTCGACCATGTCCTTCGCTTCCGTCCTGTTGCCCCAGTCAACAAGCTTTTTCATGCCATCCTCAAAGCTGGTTTTGGGTTCGAAGCCGAGCTTTGTTATTGCGCTTGTGTCGGCATAGCAGTGACGTATGTCGCCTGACCTGTATTTATTTATCACTTGCGGCTCGATGTCTTTGTCGTAAAGTTTTGAAAGGACACTGGCAATTTCAAGTATGCTCGTTGGCTTGCCTGTACCAACATTAAGAGCCTTGTAGTTGGCAGCACTGCTTTTCATGACGAGCAGGTTGGCCTGGACTATGTCATCCACGTAAATGAAGTCTCTTGTCTGCAGACCGTCCTCGTAGATTATGGGCGGGTTGCTGTTCTTTATTCTGGATGAAAATATGGCGCACACGCCTGTGTAAGGATTGGAGAGCGACTGCCTAGGACCGTAAACGTTGAAATAGCGCAATGCTACGGCAGGAATGCCATACGCGCGGCCGACCGAGAGGCACAGTTCTTCCTGATCCCTCTTGGAGATAGCATAAACAGAAGTCGGTTTCAACGGCTTATTTTCTCCTGTGGGAAGGGGTTTTGCTGTTTTGCCGCAGGTGGGGCATTTCATTTCCCATTCCCTTTTTTTCAGCTGCCCTTCCGGTCTCAGTTCAGGATATACCACGCCGCATTTGCCGCAGACATAGGCGCCTTCGCCATAGATGCTCATGGAACTCGCAACAATCAGTTTTTTCACGCTGTTCTCAGAATTGACAAGCGCATCGAGCAATCTGGCAGTTCCCATCACATTGGTTTCGGTGTATCTCTCAATCTCGTACATCGACTGGCCTATGCCGACATTCGCAGCCTGATGGAAGACGATTTCTGCATCCTTGAGCAGAGATGCCAGATTTTTTTTGTCTTTGATATCCTTGTAAACATACTTTGCTTTGGGGTTCAGATAATCAGGTTTTTTGCCCTGATGAACCTGAGGCTCCATAACGTCAAGAACAACCACGCCATGCCCCTCTGCAACTAACTTGTCAACAAGGTGCGAACCAATAAAACCGGCGCCGCCAGTAACAAGGATTTTCATACAGAATAATAGAAGTGATGTTTATTTATTAATATTCTCTCCAGGAATGCTTGCATTTCGTGCATCTGAAGAAAAGCGTGGGCGGCTCGTCAGTCGAGCGCGTCTGCTGCATCCACCAGACCGCTTCCTTGTTGCTGCATTTGGGGCAGATGAGGCGGATTTTCGGAAGGGCTTCCCTTTTCTCCTCTATTATCACCACTTCGTCTAGCGGGTCCTTTTTTACATCTTCCTTTATCTCGATGGGCTTGTAATCCTTTATTTTGTAGCCGCATTTCCTGCATACAAGGAAGGTTTTGCTCTTTTCCCTTTTGGAAACGCAGACCAGGCCGCATTTGGGGCAGAAGTGCATTTTATTTCACCATGAAGTTACCTATATTCTTTCACGATTAAGTATAAAAACATAACTGTTACGCCCATGACAACTATAAGTATGACGTTCTTGAGCAGGAACGGCAACAGGTATTCTGTTATTCCTATCTTAACCCAGCCGAGATACGGGACAGTCATAAGCACCTTGCCATGAATCTGCCCGGGTTCGATGCGCTTTTCAAAGGGGTGCTGCGCGGTATTGGCATCGCCCTGCGTCTGGAAGGAGCCGTCGGGGTTTATTGCCTTTATCCTGTGAACTATCGGGACGTCGCGCCCCTCGACCGAAAAAACTATTATGTCGCCGATTGCAAGCATGTTCCTGTAGTTATCCGGGTTTGCCGTCCCTTGGATTATCAGGATGTCACCCTGATAAAAAGTCGGCACCATACTGTTCGATTCGACTGCAACGACCGGCATGTCCGTCGAAAGCGCCTGGCCGAGCACTATGTTTAACCCGAAAGCGAGGAATACGCCGAGTAAAATGTAAATCACTGTTCCGGTTGAGCCTTCCATATCTAACCTGCTCTTCTTCAAGCCGGTCGCTTTTCGCTTCTTAGTCCAGTGCATATTAAATGTGCCATCCTTAGTGGTTCAGGTATTACTGAATTAACAGAGGTAAGATTTATAATCCTTTCACAGTCGTAATCATCTATTCCTGCCTTCTGATAATACAGGGCCCTCCTGCCGTCAAGGACCTTGTTTTTCACTTCAACTCGTTTTATGTTACCCGCAGTCGCAATCGTTTTCCATCTTTCTCTGTTGTCAGCAAATTTTGAGAGGCTTTTCTTTATGGCTTTCATGTCAGGTTTCCTATCGATGACGGCGATTACCGGCAGCCTGGTTTTTTCATGTAGCTTGCCGATATCAACTATGTTGAAGCCGCCGAAGGTTATGCCGTCGAGCATTATAACCCTGAGCTGCTCCCTGTGGCTGCTGGCGTTTATCGAGGCAGCTATCTTGTCTGTTGCGTCCTTCCCGTCTACTGCTATTCTTGTAGACAGCATCCCGTCTATCTGCACGCCACCCCTGCATATCACTCCGACTAAAAGCGTGTCTTTATCGTTAAAATTAAAGGGGGCGTCGTCCCATCCTATGATTCTAATCTCCGGCTTTATGACCCTGAGCATACAAAAAATGCCTGCTTTTATTTTTTGGCTGAAACCCGTCTGAATTCCTTTTCGAATTCCTTTGCCTGGTCGATTATCATCTGTGCAGCAGCATCAAGGACTTTTTTGGGGTTGTCCGCCCTGATTATCATTTTTGGCTCCGAGAGATACGGATGCTCGATCATGTAAGATGCCTGCTTGCTGCCTGCTTCCCATGCGTTCTCCCTGAGAAGGTTGAGGAACGTGTGCGTCTCTCCCTGAACTTCTAGAACCATCTTCTTCGGGTCGTTTTCCAATACCACTAATTTCATAAAGTAAATATTAGGGTAAGGTATTTAAATGATTTGGATTGCGTCGGGGCACGCTTTTTAAACACATGCCCAGAATAATATTATCCTTTGGTGGGGCTATGTCTATATTCAGGGCTTACGATGTTAGGGGCGTTTACCCGGTCCAGCTTAACGGGGAAATGGCCTATAAAATAGGCCTGGCCTTCGGCAAGTTCATCGGGAAAGGGACCATCGCGCTGGGTGCTGACGCCAGGAAAAGCAGCCCTGACCTGAGGAGCAATCTTCTGAAAGGTCTTACCGAGGCAGGACTGAACGTTATAGATATAGGCATGGTTCCAACGCCGGTCCTCTACTTTACCGTTGCCGATAAAAGGCTCGACGGCGGCACGATGATAACAGGGTCCCATAATTCCAAGGAATACAACGGCATAAAGATGTGCAGGAAAAACGGCCTTTGCCTCTCGTATGAAACCGGCATAATGGAAGTGGAGAAAATGGTGCTGAACGGCATCAAATCAAAGAGCCTCAGGGGCACAATAACCGTGAAAAATGCAGAAAACGATTACATTGACTTCGTCACCGGTAAAACGAAACTTGCAAGGCCGCTGCGCATCGTGATAGACGCAGGTAACGGAATCGCCGGGAAAGTTGCATGTCAGATATTCAGAAAGCTTGGCTGCGAAGTCATTGAGCTTCATTGTCAGCCTGACGGGGACTTTCCTAATCATCATCCTGATCCTCTCGTAAGAACGAATCTTGAGGATTTGCAGAGAAGGGTGAAGGAAACAAAGGCCGACCTGGGAATAGCGTATGACGGCGACGGCGACCGCGTTGGTTTTGTTGATGAAGAAGGCCAGGTCGTGCCGAACAACATCGCCTTTGCCTTGCTCATAGAGAATGTGCTGGGCAAGAACCCAGGGGCAAAAATAGTACACGAGGTACTGGCATCAAAACTTGTGGAAGATGTAATCCGTCAGAGGGGCGGCCTTCCCGTGCTCTCGAAGGTCGGACACTCATACATACAAGAAAGGATGGTGGAGGAAAACTGCATCCTTGGTGGCGAAACATCTGGACATTATTATTTCAGGGAAAGCCACAATTACGATGACGGCATATTCGCCTCTGTAAAAATTGCTGAACTCGTTTCAAAATCTGAAAAAAGCATGTCGGAGTTGGGAGCCGAGCTTCCGAAGTATAGAACCTCCGATGACACAAGAGTACAGTGCCCTGACGAGAAGAAGTTCGAAGTTGTCGAAAGACTTAAAAAGAGATTCAGGGGCAAAGGCAGGATGATAACGCTAGACGGAGTGAAGATCGTTATGGAAAACTCATGGTTCATCGTCCGCGCTTCCAACACGCAGCCTGCGCTAGTCCTAAGATGGGAAGCAGGAAATGAGAAAGACTTCAAGAAGATTGGCGCTTTTCTGATAAATGAAGTGCAGAAAGAAATTAATAATCTATTGTGATTCAGTCAGGCTCTGCAGTATTCTGTAGGCCTTCATGGAGTCCTTTTTGTTGACGACCAACGTAAGTTCCGTGTTCGTGGAGATAGCCTCGTATATGTTTATACTTTCCCAAGATATTCTTCTTATAACCTCGAATATCACGCCAGGGGTCTCGAAGAATTCATCTGGGTACCTGAGCGAAAGGGAGACCATGCTGTCCTTCACCTTGATTATTTTTTCCCCTCTCAGATACTGGAGCAGTTTTTCCTTGTATTTTTCGTTCGTAACAATTGATATTTCATAGTTGCCCTGACTCACATTCATAGTGTCTCCTTTGTCGAAATTCACGATGCCGTACATGTTCCTGAGTTCTGACATGAGTTTGGGTGATTTGACAACGCAGATGTCGCACAGGTTGGTTTTCAAGATGACTTCTGAGCGGAAATCGAATTTGATTTTCCTGTTGGACATTTTTATTTTTTCCGCGTGCCTTCTGAGGGCCATGGTTATGGCAAAAAGGTTAACCTTCTTCCCGAGCTCATCTTCTATTTCCTTCTTCATTTGCTCTGCCAAGGCAGCATAGGAAACGATGCCATGATATATTGCCTCCTGCAATAGTGGTCTCTCATTAACGATTTTCTGCACAACATGACTGATGGTCACCATAACAGTTTCCCTCACAATTTGTTACAATAATAACATAATGTTCTTATGGAATTATAAGCCTTATTATAGTTCAGGTGAATTGAATGAATATTGAAAAAAAAATTATACTCAGAGCTGATGCGTCCATTTGTGATCATCCTGCCAATAAAAGTACACCGGGTTACCCTGTAATTATAACCCCTTACACTGGTACAGTACCTAAAGCTGTGAATGGTGCTCAAAATAAAGAAACGCGTCAATCGAGTGAATGGGGTGCATGGGGATATAATGGATGGGGCCCCATATAAAATTATTAATGCGCTTTTTTCAAGATTTCCTTGGCGCACGAGACGCTGATGTTTTTTTCTTCAATCATTTCAGCCGCGACTTTTTCTATTGCGTCGCCTTTCGCCCCTGCAGTGACAGCGATGTTTTTCGCGTGAAGGCGCATGTGACCGCGCTGGATACCTTCTGTGGCCAGCGCACGCAGGGCAGCAAAGTTCTGCGCAAGCCCCACGGATGCGATCACCTGAGACAGCTCCTTGGCGGATTTCACGCCGAGAATTTTCAGAGCGATCCTGGCTTCCGGTTTTGTTTTTGTCGCGCCGCCGACCGTACCTATCGCTACCGGTAGCTCTATCTCTCCTACGAGGTCGCCGTCCTTGTTTTTGTAATATTTGGTTAAAGGTTTGTATTTGCCCGAAATGCATGCGTAAGCGTGCGCACCAGCTTCCACTGCCCTGAAATCATTGCCTGTTGCTATCACAACCGCATCTACCCCGTTCATTATGCCCTTGTTATGCGTAGCGCATCTGTAAGGATCATTCAGTGCTAGGTGGTAGGCCTCAAGTATCGCATCCACGACTTCGCTGCCTTTGAGCGCTCCTTTTGACGCTTTTTCCAGCTCCTCCCTCTTCCAGACAGCCTTCGCCCTGGCTAGCCGCCTGTCAGCAAGGTTCGAAATTATCCTAAGCCTCACGTAACCGCCAGTCAATTCCTCTAGCATCGGAGATATCATTTCGCACATGGTATTGACTGCGTTCGCGCCCATTGCATCCCTCACATCAACGAACAGGTGGACAACCAACATGTCGCCCAGCTTGGATTTTATCCTGCGGACTTCCAGATTTTTCGCACCGCCACCGAAACTCACCAGAACAGAGTCGCGCTCATTTGCCTTGTTTATTATTTCCCTTTTCTTGTTCACTATCGCTTTTTTTGCTCTATCAAAACTCTTGAAGCCCATGAGCTGTATTTGACCTATCATTACAGGCTCGTCGCTGGATGTTTTGAAGCCACCACCTGCCCTTGCAAGTTTGGCAGCATATGATGCCGCTGCAACAACTGAAGGCTCTTCAAGGCACATGGGCACCACATATTCCTTGCCGTTAACAATGAAATTAAGCCCAAGGCCGAGCGGAAGGCCGCAGACGCCGACAACGTTTTCTATCATGCGGTTGGCAATATCGATTCCCAGCGCCCCTGTTTTTTTCAGCGTTGTGATTTCCTCATCTGTGAGGCTGGCAAATTTCTTGATTATGTCCAATCTTTCATCTACAGATTTCTTGTAAAATTCGTGAAACACGTCGCTCATGTAATCACCATATCTAACATAAGGCGCATCTGTTTTAAAAGATTCCGTGTGAATTACGTCGATTGTTTAACGTTTTAAATATGATGCTGAAATTAACATTATGTTTGATGATAAAAGATGCAGAGAAATTCTTTCTCTTCTAAAGGGGAGGAGAGCTAAAAAAATCCTGATCCAGGTACCAGAAGGCCTGAAATCTGGCATACAGGATCTGGCCGACTTTCTTGAAAAAAACAGTATCGGGGTCGTGCTTTCGATAGAGCCTTGTTTCGGCGCGTGCGATTTGCGCGACAGTGAAGCGAAAGCGATTGGATGCAACGTGCTTCTGCACATAGGTCATGCGGATTTCGGGCTTGAAACAAAAGTGCCCGTCATATATTACGAATACTTCATGAATTATGATTTCATCCCCCTGCTCAGGCTGATGATGAAACAAATAAAATACAGGAAAATCTGTCTCGTGAGCACTATACAGTTCAAAAAGTCGCTAGTATACGCCAAAAAGTTCCTAGAGAAAAATGGCTTCGCTGTTAAAATCGCCGACAGCGTGCTGGGCTGCGATGTCTCGGACGCAAAAGGCTACGAGAAAATGATTGACTGCTATCTTTTCATGGGTTCAGGGCGCTTTCATCCGCTTGGCCTGCAGGAAAGTGTCAGCAAGCCTGTCCTTTTCCTTGACATTGAAAACCGAACGCTTGAGGACCTTTACGATGAAAAGGACAAGATGAAAATAAAAAGCGGGATGAGGATTGAAAAGGCGAAAGGGATGAAGACTTTCGGCGTACTGCTCTCAACAAAGCCCGGCCAGATGAAGATAAAGCAGGCCGCGGAAATAAAGAGGAAACTCGAAAAAGCGGGCAAAAGGGCATATGTTCTGCTTGGCGACTGCTTCACACCTGAAAAACTGATGGGCCTGAAAATAGACGTGCTGGTAAACACGGCCTGCCCGAGAATTCGTGAGGATGCAGAGCAATTCGGAAAGATAATTCTAAATCCTGAGGATGTTGAAGAGCTATAGAAATTCCTTTCTGGAACAATATCGATTAAAATCTTTTATTTCGAAATAATTTGTAGGTGATGTTATGGCAGGATTACAGCAATATCAGAAGGATTTTATCGATTTTCTGATTTCAAAGGGAGCGCTTTGGTTGGGGAAACCGGGGGATTACAGAACTCTTAAAAGCAAAAGGACTTCTCCTTATTTTGTTGATACTGGCAATCTGGATGATGGTGATGGTCTCCGTGGCCTTGTTGTGGCATATGCTTCTAGAGCATCTGAAATAGATGCGGCAAGGCCTTTCGATACGCTATATGGACCTCCAGACAAAGGAACCAATCTAACGCCTCCGATAGCAGTTTTGCTTGCAATAGCTGGTAGAAACAAAAGATATCTGACTTACAGGAGTAAATTCAAGGAAACTGAAAAAACGTCGGTGAAACAAAGATTTGTAGGTGATATTAGAGACGGTGACAGGATTCTTCTATTAGATGATGTTATAACGACCGGCGGTGCAAAACATGAAGCAATTGAGCAGCTTTCTTCTGTCGCCAAGGGCCTGAAATTCGGGGATTTGATAATCGCGGTCGACAGACAGGAACTAGGCGCTGATGGCAGAACCGGTGCCATCAAGGATTTTGAAGGCAAAACCGGAATAAATGTGAATGCAATAGTAACTTTCGGGGAAATGCTGCCATATCTCATTGAGAAAGGAGTCGTTACACCCGAACAACTGAGGTACATAAATGCATATATGAGGACATACTGCATAGAGGATTTGAAGAAGGATTGCAGGGACATAAGAATAATACAAAGGGATAAAGGTTTGATACCTGCCTGCGACGCACCTCTCGAAAGAGTTGAAGAGGTTGCAAAACAAACTGCTGATATCGATGCCGTGACAGCATATAAAATTGGTTTTCACGCCCTGATAGGCGGTTTGGATAAATGGGTGGAAAGAATTAGGGCACACACGAACAAACCAATAATTTACGACCACCAGAAGGCAGGGAATGACATACCAGATATGGGCGTGAAATTCGCGAAAATAATGAAACAAGCAGGTGTCAACGCAGCGATACTGTTTCCCTTCACTGGTCACCTGACGCAAAGTGAATGGATTAAAGCATTATATGAAGAGGGTGTTGAACCGATCGCGGGCGGGGAAATGACTCATCCGAATTTCAAGGTATCCGAAGGCGGCTACATCCCTGATGAAAAATGCATGGAAATATACCTTCGTGCTGCATGTGCAGGTGTAAACAACTTCGTTGTTCCAGGCAACAAACCTGAACAAGTCGAAAAATATAGAGCAGCAATAGAAGCAGAGGTTCCTGGAATAAAAACGTATTTTTCGCCAGGCTTTGTCAAGCAGGGCGGCAAAATAGAAGACGCTGCTAAAGTGGCTGGTCCTAGATGGAACGCGATAGCTGGAAGGGCAATAATGGAAGCTCCAGACATAAGAGCTGCTACGCTTGAACTTGCAACAGCACTAGAATAAAACGGAAGAAGCAAAGGACTTATAAAATCAGAATGGAAGACGTTTTTTGCTTTTCTTTTCCCTCTTGGTTTTCCTGTCGAAATCGTCGACCCATTTGGCGGCTTCCTTCGCCGCCTTTGCGTTGTTGCCTACACCGGATGTGTTGCCAACGCCGACGATTATGACGCTCTCGCCTTTCTTTGTTCTTTTTAATGCTTCTTTTATCCTGTCTATCGCAAGCGGCACTGCGTCCTTGATTTCCTTCTTCATGGGCAATATTGCTTCTTCTGACTTCATCTTTACTATGACTGAATCGAGAGGTGTGCTGGTCCTGACTGCAATGTCCTCTATGTACGAGCGTTCAACACCAGGCCCGCCCATTGCCACGCCAACGCCTTCGGCAATGGAACCTGTTTTTTCTCCTTCAAGCTTTGCCGCAGCATCGATGGTTATAATCCTCGCGATTTTGTGTTTCTTCATTATTTTCTCGACTGCCTTGCCCGGCCTTCCGAGCCGTCCGCCAGGGCCTCTCGCCTTCATGACGAAGCACTTCCTTCCGTCTATCGCGACTTCAGTCATGATTATGTCTTCCTCTATCTCCTCGGATTTTTTGTCTCCCATCAGTGTCGCTATCACAAGCGGACCGAGGCCATCGCCGACTGGTTCGCCTCTTGCAAGCGACTTCGTCCCCTCATACACAGCCTTGGCGATTTTCTCGATAAGCGGCAGCTGCATCTGGATTATAAGAGCGATCTGGTACGATTTGGTTTCTTTTATGAGCTCGACGTAATGCCTGATTATCTTGGCTATTGTGTACATTTCTATGCCGCCCGCAAAACCCATTTCTATGTTGGCCTTCCTCTCGGGATCAGCATCCGGTGCGACCTGATTCACGAAATAATGGAATCTCTCCTTCTCGTTCTGTATGACAAGTTCGAATTTCTTTACAATCCCGTATGGGTCAAGGGAAACCGGGGTGATAGTGAAAAATTCGAAAAAGTTCGCGACCGAATCCCTTAATTTTTTGTCAGGATTCTTGGATACCTGTAAAACCATGAATTTTTTCGTCTCGTCTGCCATCGCCTCAAGCTCTTCCGCCGTCCTCTCGATTTTCCACATTATCTGGGTCAGCATGAGGCGCGGGTAGAAGAAAAAGAATATGCCCCAGAATACAAGAAAGAATAACCATGACGTCCAGTTGTCCCCTGTGCCTATAAGTTGCGAGAGAATATCCATACCCTATCATATGGTTAGTTAATATTTATAAGTTTCTGCTATGTGCGCCATCTGGTTTACAATTTAAATATTCCTGTCGAATAGTTAAATAAGTGGTTTTATGAGAAAAGTGATGGTAATCGTTTTGGCTGGTTTGCTGGTTTCGTTGAGTTTTCTTCCTGGTGCAAGGGCCGAGGGCTTGCTTTCTGATTTCTTCGGCATGATAAAGAAATGGTTTGAATCCTCGCCGCTCGGGAACATATTCACCGTACCTGTTAAAAGGGTGGAAATGATAAAACTGAGCTTCTACCCGGAGAGCTTCGAGCTCAACGCGGGCGAGTTCATAAACATAACAACCAGCACCAGCGAGGTTGGTAACTTCAAAGGCGCCATCAGCATAGATATGAAAGGAAAGGCCGTTTTCTTCAAAGAAGCAGGCAGCTCGCTCCTGATAAAGGAAGGCATTGGAACGGTCAACATATATGGTATCAAGATCAATTCGCTGGACCTCAGGAACCTGAAACTCGTTCTCGTCTCAGGAAACTGGAATGAAACGACAGAAAACGGTTCTCTGACTATAAACGACTTCCTTGGAAACGGGATAATAAAGGAAGGAGTAATAGAGCTTGAAGGAAATGTCTCAAGGATAACAAGAGGCTAGAGAAGTAAGTTTTTATTTTTTCTCTTGTTTTTCTTTCTTTTGAAATTCCCTGTTAACGCTGACTTCGACTATTTCTGCATATGCAGGTCTTGTTACCAGAACTCCTATCAGCACGCCGATTATGGTTGTTATGGCAAAGCCTCTTACGAAGCCTATTCCAAGGAGCATCAGCGGTACCATAGCAGCTATAGCGGTAGATGAGGAACCGAATATTATGAAGAATGCCCTCTTTACCTTGTCTCTTACGGTGTAAAGAATTTTCTTCTCGTCCTTCCTGCCGGAAAGGGTTTCATCAGCTATCACTATCATGTTGTCAACGCCTATGCCAAGCGTGGCTATTATGCCGCCGATTACCGGGAGGTCAATTGTCCACGTGAGCAGGCCAAGAAGGGGTATAAGCATTGCTCCTACCCATGCAGTAGGATCGATCTCATATTTCTTCCACCATGCCATGCCGACAATGAACAGGTTAAGCAGCAACACGGGTCCCCATATTATCCAGTCGTTGTTTGAAGCGACGCCAAGGATTATTATAACTTCGGAAATGCCGATAAGAGCGATTGGCATGGCAACTCTGAGTTTCCTGTATCTGGCAAATATTACGCCTATAACAACAAGCGCAGCGATACCTCCTCCCGTTGCGGCTGATTCTAAAAAACCGCTGCCGAGTGTGGGGGAAATTACGCCAACAGAAACT
>Ga0315282_10001167_pt1 | contig 50419 bp, 39 predicted proteins | sample YL17G07_20_MG_FD_203693 | JGI IMG/M metagenome (GOLD analysis project Ga0315282, IMG submission 203693) | Sediment microbial communities from Yellowstone Lake, YNP, Wyoming, USA - YL17G07_20 | ecosystem: Environmental > Aquatic > Freshwater > Lake > Sediment | place: USA: Wyoming | collected...
CGCAGACTTGCCGTTAGTTATGACAGATTAGAGGAGATCCGATTAGGATTTCGACATTTGGCATATGCCATGATCAATTTTCGTATTACTTTCAATAGGTCTTAATTCTTACTCGCTACGAGTTCGAGGATATAGCAAAGGCAAGAAACAATTCTGCAGAAGTACATTATCAAGAAGGGAAACTCTTACTTCAGAATTTGGATATTGAATCACAAAGGCAAGCGGCTGAAGAATTCAGGAAGGTTCAAGAATACTGTTTGGGTTACAAAGATTCTGGAAAGCTATATGAAGAGACAAAAAACAATACTGCAGAGGTACATTATCGAGAAGGGAAACTCTTAATTCAAAATGCGGATATTGAATCACAAAGGCAAGCGGTTGAGGAATTCAAGAAGGCTCAAGAATATTGTCTGGGTTACAAAGATTCTGAAAAGCTATATGAAAAAGCAAGGCAAGGAGGTATAAAACGAATTGCAATTATGCCTTTTGAAGATAAAACGGGTAGGATAAATAAGTATAGCGGTCTATCTGATATAATAACAGATGATGTGATGAGTAATTTATTGCATGATAACAATGCTATGGAATTTTTAGAGATCATTTCTCGTGATCAGATAGAAAAAATCATGCAGGAACAAAGTCTAGCGGAATTGGGTGTTATTGATAGTAAAACATTTGTAGAAATTGGTAAAATACTTGGTGTTCATGAACTTATAACGGGTAAAATAACACAAATCATTTATAATCAACCTACAACAGTTAATAAATTGGAAGGACGTGAAAATACAGTTATTACTGGAACAGAAAAGTATACAGCAGGATATATAGGTACCACTCCAATAGTTCTGGATAGAGATGTTTATGGAAAGGTTAATGCAAATATAACTATTCATATAAGAAAATCTAGTGCTTCTATATCAGGATCTTATACAATTATTGATGTTAAGACCGGTGAAGTAAAAAAAGTTGAATCTTTTACGGAAACAGAGAATTATGTATTCGAGTGGGCGACATTTGTTGGTGATGCAAGGGCATTAAGCAGAAATGATGCGGTCTTAGTTTTAAAAAATGAGGAACCAACTCCTTCGGAGGAGGAAATGGTGGTTAAATCAGGAAAGAAATTGGCAATTTCATTATTTCAAACATTAAAGGATTATACACGCTAATGTATTTGTCATTAACATATCAATTTTGATAGAAATGGAATAAAAAATATGTCAAAGATTATAGGAATAGACTTAGGAACAACAAACTCATGCGTCGCTATACTTGAAGGTGGTGACCCTCACGTTATCCCAAACGCTGAAGGTATGAGAACTACGCCTTCAGTCGTGGCTTTCACTAAAGAAGGTGAAAAACTTGTTGGGCAGGTTGCTAAAAGACAGGCTATAACCAACTCAGAAAACACTATCTTCTCCATCAAGCGTTTCATGGGGAGAAAGTTAAACGAAGTTGGCGAGGAGATAAAGAAAGTTCCATACAGTGTGGTTCAAGGTGAAGCGGGAAATGCTGTAGTCAGGATTCAGAATAATGACTATATGCCTCAACAAATATCCGCAATGATACTTCAGAAAATGAAAGAAACTGCAGAAGCATATCTTGGAGAGAAGGTGACTCAGGCTATCATAACGGTTCCTGCATATTTTAACGATAGCCAGAGACAGGCAACCAAAGATGCAGGCAAGATATCAGGTCTTGAAGTACTCAGGATCATTAACGAACCAACAGCGGCATCGTTAGCTTATGGACTTGGCAAAGGCAAAAGGGACGAAAAGATTGCGGTATATGACCTTGGTGGCGGAACGTTTGATATATCCATACTTGAACTTGGTGAGGGAGTATTTGAGGTTAAGTCAACCAACGGTGACACACATCTAGGTGGAGACGACTTTGACCAGAAGGTGATAGACTACCTCGCAGATGAATTTAAGAAAGAGTATGGTATGGATCTTCGACAGGACAGGATGGCACTCCAGAGATTGAAAGAAGCGTCTGAAAGGGCGAAATGTGAGCTTTCAACCACTCTTCAAACAGAGATCAACCTTCCATTTATCACAGCAGATGCAAGCGGTCCAAAGCACATGAATATTAAGGTGACAAGGGCAAAACTCGAACAGTTGGTTGATGATCTTGTTGAAAGAACGATAGGACCCTGTAAGCAGGCTTTGGTAGATGCAGGATTATCTGCAAATGACATAGACGAAGTGATCCTCGTAGGCGGGCAGACGAGGATGCCAAAGGTTCAGGGAGTTGTACAGCAGTTATTCGGCAGGGAACCACATAAGGGTGTGAATCCTGATGAAGTAGTTGCGGTAGGTGCGGCGATACAGGGCGGAATTTTGTCGGGTGATGAAGGAGTTAAGGACGTTCTGTTGCTGGATGTGACTCCGCTTTCTCTTGGTATCGAAACTCATGGCGGAGTATTTGCTAAACTCATTGAGCGCAACACAACTATTCCAACAAGCAGGTCTCAAATCTTTTCAACAGTCGCAGATAATCAATCTGCTGTGAGCATCCACGTTCTTCAAGGAGAGCGTGAAGTATCGGCGTTTAATAAAAGTCTTGGCAGGTTTGAGCTTGTAGGTATCCCGCCTGCGCCTAGAGGTGCGCCTCGTATTGAGGTTACATTTGACATAGATGCAAATGGTATTACAAACGTTTCAGCTAAGGATTTAGGCACTGGCAAGGAACAGAGCATAAGGATAGAGTCGTCAGGAAAACTGAACGATGACGAGATCAAGCAGATGGTCAAGGATGCTGAATCCCATGCGGCGGAAGATCAGAAGAAGGTTGATGAAGTAAAAGCCCGTAACAATGCAGACACAGCAATTTATTCAATAGAGAAAACGCTAAGAGAAAATGCTGACAAGCTAGATGATAGTGATAAAAAAGAAGCAGAAGAAGCGATTGAGAATTTGAAAAAAGCGATGTCTGATAATGATTTAGATGCTATTAAATCTGCTACCGATTCGCTTGTTCACGTATCGCATAAAATAGCAGAAAAACTCTATGCAAAGTCAACCGCTGAACAGCAATCTCAAAAAGAACAGCAAGAGCAAGATAAAGAGTCAGAAGATAAATCCGATAATCAAGAAACCAATGAATCATAGAAATAAGTAAAAGTGACGAGTGACGGATAATAAATCTTGAGCAAATCTGTCATTCGTGATTTTTAATCTTTAATCCTATTTAGGTGCGGAGTAGACAAGTGCCAAAGAAAGACCCTTATGAAGTATTAGAAGTCGGCAAAGACGCTGACGAAAATGAGATTAAAAAAGCATATTATAGGCTTGCTAAAGAGCATCATCCTGATAAAAATCCCGATAGACACGAAGAAGCTACGGAAAAGTTCAAAGAGATTCAGGAAGCCTACGAGGTACTGAAAGACCCCAACAAGCGCGCTAATTACGATAGATTCGGCTGGAGCGGTGTGGATAGTTCAGGATTTGGTTTTAATACTGGAACTGGATTTGGCGGGTTTGGCTCATTCGAGGACATAGTGGAAGAGATATTTGGTTCTAGCGGGGGTATATTCGGTGATATATTCGGAACAAGGAGCCAAAGAAAGTCAGGTCCAAAGCAGGGCAATGACTTACGGAAAGACATTGAGATCACTTTGGAGGACGCAGTAAACGGTAAGGATCTTAAAATTGAAGTTCCTATCCTGAAAGTATGCGATTCATGTCGTGGAAGTGGTGCAAAATCTGGTACTGCGCCAGCTACGTGTCCAACGTGCAGAGGTCAGGGACAGGTTCGTCAAGGTGGAGGTTTCTTTACAACGGTCTATACCTGTCCAAGATGTCATGGCGAGGGTGTAATAATAACAGATCCATGCGAAGAATGTAATGGACATGGAAGAGTTCCGCATAAATCCACGCTCTCAATAAGTGTACCTCAGGGGGCGATGGATGGACTCGTTTTAAGGTATTCCGGGGCTGGTGAAGCAGGCATTAAAGGCGGTCCGCCCGGCGATCTGCACATAGTCGTTCACGTCAAACAACATCCCACTTTCCAGAGAGAGGAAGATGACCTTATATGTGAAGTGAACATAGCCTTTACACAGGCTTCTCTTGGCGCTGAAATTGACATACCGATTATCGGAGGGTCAGATAAACTGAATGTTCCGTCAGGTACTCAGAATGGAAAGATATTTACACTGAAGGGTAAAGGTGTTCCACATCTGCGCGGAAAGCGTGGTAATGGCGACCTTCTGGTTAAAGTCAACGTGGAAACTCCAACACATCTGTCAGAAAAAGAGGAAAATCTCCTCCGTGAACTTGCGAAATTAAGGAATGAAAAAGTCCATCCCGCAGATAAAGGCTTGTTCGAGAAGGTCAAAAACGTTTTCACGTCATAAATAATTATTAATTTTTAGCCACGGATGAAACACGGATTTTCACGGAATAGATATAGAATAAAATATTTAGTATGATGAAACACCATTGAAAGAAAAGGGAAACTTGCTATGAATGAAAGATTGGAAGAATATAAACGGCAAGCTTATGAGCGCGGCTTTGGTGAAAGGTATAGCCCTAAAGAAGCTAATCTTACAAAGGCGTTTTTTGAGATTTATCCGAATCTATCTTTAGTTGAACGTCAGGCAAGAAGTCTTGCTTATGCACTGGAAAATGAACCCATATATATACATCCGCTTTCACGTATAGCCGGTCAGATGTATCAGGCATGTTCAGGGAGTGGTTGCCCTGAACTTGGTGGAAGTTCGCTTGATCCTCGATGGTTTGATTACGCTGTTTTCCCGATGGCAGTTAGGAAAGTTAAAGAATATCTGCCTGATAATGAGCTTTATGCACGATATTTCTGCGATGGCGCATCTCCCGGTCATGTCTGCTGGGACTTTGGACTTATGCTGAAATACGGCGCAAAAGGAATTATTGATATTTGTCGTGAATTGAAGGAAAAAACTGATGATCCGAAGTCCATCGAATTCTATTCTTGCGTAGAGATTGTCCTGAATGCCTTAATAAATTGGGCGAAACTATACGCACTGAAATTAAGAGAATTGGCGCAAAACGAAACGGATACAGAACGAAAACGTGAACTTCTGGAAATGGCGCAGATATGCGAATCCGTCCCTGAAAATCCTGCTACAACTTTTAGAGAAGCATTACAGAGTTTCTTTTTCCAACACCTTGCTGTTATGTTTGAGAATCCATTTGGCGGGAACGGTCCCGGGCGTATTGATTACTACCTCTGGACTTATCTTCAAGCGGATATTAATGCTGAACGAATAACTTTCAATGAGGCTAGGGAACTTATATACGAATTGCTGATTAAATTACATGAAAGAATAGCTCCAGCAGATGGTTGGGTTGAGGCAATGCCTGTTGGTGGCAGAAATAAAGATGGCAGTTCAGCGATTAATCCGCTTTCTTATATCATCCTTGAGGCTATTACAGAGCTAAAGCAGACACATCCATCAGTATACGTACGCTTACATGATGACGCTCCTGATGACTTCTTCGATCTGACAGTTAAATATATTCTTGAAAGTGGCAATCGGGCTCAAATATACGGTGATGACGCGATGATCGACGCTCTCCATGCTGATGGTGTGGATATAGAGGATGCAAGGCATTGGACAGCCGGCGGTTGTATGGAAGTCTCTCCGCAAGGATGTAATTGTGACCTGTTATTCGCATTTGCCCATAACGTAGCACGAACTTTTGAGCTAATCACCAACGGCGGGTGCCTATTACAATCAGGCGAGAGAACTATACCACATAGAAAGACACTTGCTGATTATGAAACGTTTGAGGAACTCTATGAGGATTTTGATGCAGAACTCAGGCGTGAATTGAATATACTCATGAAACGTTTGGATATTTATCTTGATAGTTATGCAAAATATCGTCCCTCTTTTCTGCTTTCCAGCATGACTCACGATTGTCTTGAACGTGGACGAACTATTAACGATGGCGGTGCAAGGTACACGGATTACGGCGGAAGCGGGGTAGGTATCCCAAACGTTGGTGATAGCCTTTATGCCATTAAGAAGGCTGTTTTTGAGGATAAAGCATTTACGGGAAAAGAACTCCTTGATGCGCTAAGGACGAATTTCTCTGGATACGAGAGGATACATTCATATCTGCTTAACCTTCCAAAATATGGTTCTGATAATGATGAAGTAGATGCAATGGTGGATAGAGTTTTGCTATCATTCACAGACGTTATAAAATCCCATAGAAACCAGCACGGCGGGCATTGCCGACCTATAATATTGGGCTTTGTGTGGGTTGTATCTTACGGACAGCAGGTAGGGGCAACTTCGGATGGGCGCAGATCGGGTATGCCATTGGCACATGGCTTATCTCCGCAATCTGGTTCCGCAGTGAAAGGCATAACAGCGGCAATTAATTCAGCAACCAGATTATCGCTGGAAGAAGTCGGCGGTGGCGGGGCGATGATGTGGGACCTTGATCCATCCTGGGCGACTCATGATGTTGTAAAGCCAATACTAAAGACTTTCATTAAAAACGGCGGGCATATCTTTCAAGGTAACGTTGTCCCGGTAGAGAAACTGATAGAAGCACAAAATAACCCAACAGCACACAGGGACATCATGGTCCGTGTTGGCGGGTACTCTGCGGTGTTCGTAACACTATCGAAACAGACTCAGGATGAGATAATCAAACGCTATAAGTATAGAGGTTAATCTATTGCATTAGTATTGTAATGTATCGTGGATGGATATGAAATATGGTTACAGACAAAATCTTTGCTGAAATTACAAAACGTCTAGTTGATGGATTTCAGCCAGAGCAGATCATCCTGTTTGGTTCTCAAGCCCGTGGAACAGCAAATAAATACAGTGATGTGGATATTCTTGTTATATGTTCCATTAAGGGTAGTCGTCGTGCTTTGACTTTAAAAAGATAAAACTGGTATTATTTGTTTGTTTTCTATAAATATATCACTCCTATTGGAGTTTATTTGATATATTCTTAGCAATTACCAAATGCGAAAAATGATACTATTGTTATGCCCGTTTTCCTGTCAGTAGGTTAAGCAGACCGATCATCAATCCGAGAACTATGAACGCACCCGGCGGGAGAATCATGATGAGAAAATTCTGATAACCAAAGCTTTGTAATAGATTGAATCCAAATATAGTTCCATTTCCTAATATTTCCCTTATGCTTCCTATTATCGTAAGGGCAAGCGTATAACCTACCCCCATCCCAAGTGCATCAAGTATTGATCTCAGGACGTTATACTTTGATGCAAATGCCTCTGCTCTTGCTAATATGATGCAGTTTACCACTATAAGAGGAATGAATATGCCCAGTACCTTGTGCAGTTCATAGAAAAATCCAGCCATAAACAGATCAACTGCTGTGACAAACGAGGCGATGACTACAACAAATACTGGTATTCTTACTTTATCAGGAACTATTTTTCTGATAAGAGATACAACGATGTTTGACCCAAGCAGGACGAATATAACAGCGAGTCCCATCGCCATGCCGTTTACTGCCATCGTGGTGACAGCTAGAGTCGGGCATGTACCAAGTACAAGCCTTAGTATTGGATTTTCATTAATTATGCCTTTAGAGAATTCTTGCCAAAGTTTCATGATTTTTCAATAGTAATTTAGGGAATGGTTCATAGCATATTAAGCCAATTTATTATCATCAAGCAACAGATGCAAAATGGAGTGGCTCTACATAAGTAAAAGGCACACGTTTTGTCGGGGATTCCTGAAAATGAGAGATTTTTAAAAATTGATTAACAGGTGCGGTTGTTAATGCACGAATCACTAATTCTCGCAAATTTTCAGGCAATTCCTCAAGTTTGTCAAGCGGGTAACTTCGTGGTCCATATTCCGTTTGTTCGGTGAGAATTGAAAAATGAAGAAGAGCTAAACTTATAACCCGTCCAGTTTTCGGAATAAGTCGTAGCAAAATGTGTTCTGTCAATTCAGCGCCTGTTGCTGGTTTATTCTCACCAAAGAAAATGTCTAATATATCTTCATTCTCATCATATACCAAGCGTATTGTCTCTCCGTTTACAGTTTTAACTTCTGTTTTTTGTAATTTCAAATCGCTCATACCTTTGTCAGATAAATTGTGTTGTTATATCGGTCTTGAATCGTCCATTTTTTCATTACTTATCAGTTATTTTATAGGTTGGATTGAGGAACAAAATCCAACGTAATATTAGTATAATCGGGTTTCATTGCTTCAACCTGACCTACTGATTATTCATTATTTATTATTCATCAAGTCCTAATTGAATAGATTGGGCTTCAACCAACACTCATTGTTTGATCATACCCCAAGTTGATGTAATCCGGCTTTTACTTTCAACGGATAATGAACCACCAGCATAAAGCGTATAACCATTGCCTGATGAATCCCTATATTTTGTGGCATTTAAGCCTTCATCAAAATGCCATAACGCAAGTGTTTTCTCATCAACCTGAAAACGTCTTGGCGGATCGATCTGATTTTCCCCATCAAGGACTGCATAACGCCAACCCTTTGATATGCGTATCTCATCAATATATCCTTTTAAAGATAAATAATACCCATTACTTATTCCCGACAACCCGCCTACGTAAAATGGATGTCCATATATTTTGGGTCCATTGCCACCCCCACATTCTCCATGACCGTTATTCATGCCATCTATGTAAAATGCTTTATAAACAGGACCGGTTCCACGAACTAAATATGCAAAGTGGATCCATCTCTTTAACGGTTGCTCTTTTGATGTTATTGCCGCAGTATTTCTACATCCCTGAACACTAAACGAAAATCCCAAAGATCCATCAGGCAAATTCCAGATAGGATCTGGTCCTCTTGCTATTACGCTATATTCATCTTGCCTGTAGATCAGAACCCATCTATCTGTCCAATTCTTTGGTAATTCATTAAGATAAAACCAACCTTCAATCGTGATACCTTCATCAGTATAGGCATCAAAAACATTTTGGTAATCCCCGAATACATAGCCTTCTGGACGAAGTTCTAAAAAGCTCTCAAGAGATAATGATGGTTGCGCTTGAATGATTAACACTATTAGTATGACTAACGTCCTATAGATACTCTTATGGTATTTCATGGCATTCCCCTTCGTGATTTGATCTACGTCCGCACCCGGCCGGTTTTTGAGCAATATTTATGCCAGTATTCAGGCAAATTGCTCTTTATGGCATTTTTAGTGAAATTATGCCATTCATTTGCATAACCCAACTTATGCGATTTGCCCTAAAAATGATCAAATTTGCCATTTTATGCACAATATGGTGCAATGCCTTTTAATTGAAATACCTCATTTATCATTTGATCTATTTGACAAAGGATTTATTAATTAACTGCTGAACTTTGTCACTGTCTCCGATACTTTGTCAAACTGAGGCTTGAGAGCAGGATATAGGTCACGGTATATCTGGTAATACTCGTTGTATATCTTCTTATTAGCCTCGATTGGTTGAGTTGTAGACGTGATTTCCACAAGTGAATCTGTCGCTTCCTCGATGCTTTTGTAAACACCGGAACCGACCCCTGCTAATATCGCCGCACCAAAAGCAGGGCCTTCTGCAATGTTGATAGTAACAACCTCTGCATCGTAAATATCAGCTTGCATCTGTCTCCAGAATGCGCTCCTTGCACCACCGCCTGTTGCTCGAATCTGTCCAACATCAAGCCCTAAATTCTTGATGATCTCAAGGGAGTCTCTCATACCAAAGGTAACGCCCTCCATGACTGACCTGACGAGATGCTCTTTCCTGTGCCTGAGAGTTAGACCAAAGAAAACGCCCTTAGCATTGGCGTCACCGTGAGGAGTTCTTTCGCCTATGAGATATGGGAGGAATACAAGCCCTTCACATCCCGGCTCTACCTGAGATGCCTCTTTTGTCAATATTTCGTAAGGATCAACATTGGCTTGCTTTGCCTGCCAGACTTCCTTATCGCCAAGATTGTCTCTGAACCATCTAAACGCCCCGCCAGCCTGAAGCATTACTCCCATAACGTACCACTTGTTAGGTACGCAGTGGCAGAATGTATGCGCTCTAAGGCTTGGATCAACTTCGGGCGTATCTGTTGGGGTTAGCATGGTTCCAGAAGTTCCAATGCTTGCAGATGTGCGCCCTGTTACTACAATACCGTTACCGACAGCGGTACATGCGTTATCTGCGCCACCGCCAACGACCGGAGTTCCGGGTTTGAGTCCCGTCATCTCTGCAACTTTTGGAGTAATCCTTCCACATATATCTATGGACTCATAGCATGGGGGCATTAGATCAGATGAAACGCCCAATCTGTCTAATACTTCCTGCGACCATTTTCTATTGCGAACATCAAAGAGGATCGTGCCTGCGGCGTCTGACATTTCGGTAGCGATCTCACCTGTCAAACGGAATCTGACATAATCTTTGGGAAGTAGCATCTTATCAGCTTTTTCGTAAACTTCAGGCTCATTATCACGAACCCAAATTAATTTCGGTGCAGTGAAACCTTCAAGCGCAGGATTGCAGGTGCTTTTTACGAGCAATTCCTTACCCACTTTCTCGGTTATATAACGGCATTGTTCAGTCGTCCTGACATCACACCAGAGGATAGCCGGTCTAAGCACATTGTGGCTCTTGTCTATAAGAACAAGACCGTGCATTTGTCCTGATAAGCCAACTCCGTGAATATCATCAGGTTTCACTTTTGATTGAGCAATGACATTGTTTATGGTCTTCACTGTTGCACGCCACCAGTCTATTGGGTCCTGTTCAGCCCATTTAGGACGAGGTGTACTAAGTGGATATTCCTCAAGAGAACTAGCTATGAGCTTGCCCTGTTTGTCAACGAGTATCGTCTTTGTTCCTGTTGTACCAACATCAATTCCTATTAGATATTCCATATAAGTTCCTCCGTTATACATTAGTGGTCAACCAGATTAATTATTTTGTCTAAATCAGATTTGATTCTTTTCAGTTAAGTATATAGTCTAAAGGATTAACACGCTGGCCGTTTGACCTGACTTCATAATGAAGATGGTTACCCGTTGATCTGCCGGTGCTTCCAACGTAACCTATTATATCATATCTTTTAACTTTCATCCCAACTTGAGCCATACTGGCAAAGTTATTCAGGTGTCCGTATACTGTGGAATACTTGCTATCATGTTTTATGATGACGAAATTCCCATAACCACTGCTTTGTCCTACCAGAACTACAGTACCGTCTGCTGTTGCCATTACAGGTGTTCCCTGTATGGCGGGAATATCTAGTCCCTGATGGTCTTCGATAACGTTTGAGAATGGACTGACCCTTAATCCATATTCACTACTTATGGAATATTGCTTGCCAAAATCAACCCAGACAGGACAAATAGACGGGACCATAGAGAGTTTTGTCAATTTGGAATTTGCATTCTTGATCAGATCATTCAGATCGGATCTTAAGGATACAACTTCCCTCATGGCAAAGCTTATGTTCGTCTTCAGATCGCTGATTGCCTCATCATACACTTCAATATTATCGGTCAATTCCGTCTCATCTGGACCACCCTTTCCAGATAACTCTGACGATTCAGATTTACTCACGTTATTATCGGTTACATCAACACCTAATAAATTCTTAAAATCACGGCAACTTTCCCTGATGCTCTTTAGTTCTCCTTGAAGTTTACCAAAGTCTTTTTTCAGAATATCATATTTCTGTATAGCGACTTGAGCTTCTTGCGTTTTTTTCTGATAGGCTTTCCAGACCTTTACAGAAGCGAGAGAAATGCCTGATGTAACAATAAATACAAGAAAAATGGATGCAAATATCAGGCTGAATCTTGAGACTGCGAATGTTCGTACTGATCGTCCGGTAAATGACATAATAGCAATAGTGTATATTTCTTTTCTCATTCATATACTCCCCGAGTGTGAACTCTATATAGAAGATTGCAGGGAAGGTAAGATAAATACGATTAGGAAATTCTAAGATTAAAAGATTGAAGATAAAAATTAAGAAATGTCAAGAATCTTCTAATCTTCAATCTTTAATTTTTAACCCTTATCTGTCAACCTTTACTTTTATCTTGGATTCCAGACATTGCTGGAATGGCATGCTTTTAGCAGGTAAACTACCCCATATTAGACGTTGACATAAAGTGTATGGTTTATGTAAAACACATTTTCTATGAAAAGAGATGGGCAATATCTAATCTGCTAAATGGCAGTATAGCATAGTTCACTAGCTTTGTCAATAATATGGACGGAATTACGGAATTTGCATCTAGTGAACATTCTCCATTGAAAAAAACTATGAAATGTGGGATAATAACGATGAAAACAGAAGATAAATAGTAAACTCAATAATCTAGGTCAGATACAATATAAGGAGACGATCACAATGGAAAGAAAACGCTACTTAAAGCTGATAGAGATATTGAGCATAATAGCTATGGGTTTTGGGTGGGTGGCTATGTTATCAAAAATAGCTCTATCTGAGTCTTATGAAATCTTACCGTTTAATCCGGTATCTTATGGTTTCCTGATCTTCCTGATCGCCACACCTGTCTTTATGATAGTATCATCAAGGAAAACTTTGAATGAATGGTTATCAATTGGGTTGATCATTTTTGGTATGCTCTCTTTGTGCCAGCCATTCACCATGTTTCTATATAGGTGCGGATTTCAAACGCTGTTGGTAGGAACAGTGGGTTTTATAGTCGCTTCGCATAGGTAGGGGAGAACCTATGCGTTCTTCCTGTCATAAATTATCTGACCCCGCCACCGTTTACGGGTATTTCTGCGCCTGTGACCATTGACGATTCATCAGAGGCAAGATAAACCGCCGTATAAGCAATGTCTTCGGGTGTTTGAAGCCGTCCAAGAGGCATTAGCTTACCTTCTTCTATAACTTCATCTTCACTTTGTCCGTCAAGCCGGCGCATCACTTTTTCACCCGGTGTCAGTACCCATCCGACTGTGACCCAGTTGACACGTACACCGTCCTTAGCATGTTCTCTAGCGAGATTCTTCGTCAACGTCAGCAACCCGCCTTTAGATACAGAGTAAGCAAATATATTACCAAAACCACTCCACGCATGAGATGAGCCTACGTTGATTATTGATCCTTTCCTCTGCTTCTTCATGATCGGAATGACATGCTTACAGCAGAAAAATGCGCCTTTCAGGTTCACTGACATTATTTGATCCCAGAGTTCTTCAGAGGTTTCCAGAATGTTGCCTCGTGGGAATATACCCGCATTATTAACAAATACGTCAATTTTATCGTATAATTCTACTGTCCTCTGGATTAGGTTTATGCAGTCGCTTTCCCTTGTAACGTCTGCTTGGATAAATGTAGCTTCACCGTCTGAGTCACGGATACCACGAGCGGTTTCCTTGCCTGTTTCGGGGTTTCTGCCGGAGATGACGACCTTTGCGGATTCTTTCGCAAACATTTCAGCGATACCTTGTCCGATCCCACCTGTGCTTCCAGTGATAATTGCTACTTTGCTATCAAGCCTACCCATATACACTCCTTTTAGATAAGATTCCCACCAACTACCTTCCATTTATTTTAGTTTAGCCCTGTAAGGGCGAATGAAAACAATTGAAAACAATGCTAACTGAAAAACTCATATTATACCAGTTTTATCTTTTTATTGTGCATTAATGTAGGTTGGGTTGAGGAACAAAACCCAACAAAATATTAGTATAGTCAGGTTTCATTGCTTCAACCCGACCTACTGATATTTCCCAACCGTCAAATTATGCACAATGATAAAATCAAAATGGTATTACTTATCAATTATTGCTATGTAATGAGAGGGTTCTGGTTCTATAAATTGGCTTATTTTCCAGCCGGTTCCTTCGATTATTTTCTCAATTTCAGGTTTTGAGACCATCAGGTAATCAAACCAAGGATTTGCATATTTCTTATATCGCGCACGTAGTCGTATCTGTCCGGACATTCTTTTTCGCTTTCGGTTGCGTTCTTGATATTCCAGATGTAATGGATTATTTGTCTGATAGGGATCATTGGTTTCTGCTATAATCCTTGCATGATCGAAAGTGATGTCGTGAAACTTTTTGAGTAAAGATTTTGCCCCGCTGTAATTTCCAAATAGTCCGAAGTTATTGCCCAACATCAGTATGGTATCAAACCTTCCCAATTCAATACCTGCTTCGTGTATAGACACAACCTTCGCATCTTTCAGACCTCTCAGCCTGCACGTTTCAACTGCCAGAGGTGATATATCAATTCCAACAACGTCAAAACCAATATCCTGAAGGTACAGAGAGTGCCTACCAGCCCCGCAGCCGATGTCCAATACACGACCCTTGACGTGTTTCATCGCTTCCCTGTGTATAGGGTGCCAGTCCTTAGATTCTAAAAAATACAATCTTTTATCTTCTACGTCAATATATCCATCATCCCTTTCTATGATGAGCGAGTAATCATTGTTTCCCTGAACGTAATCGTATAAAGCCATACCAAAAGCATCCTGATCATCTTTCATAGTTTCTCCTTACAGATTCACTCAATGCCTGCAATAATCGAAAGGGCTGTGTCAATCATAGTTTTTTCTCCTATCATCCTTCGTTCCCCCTTCTCGACATCAGTTATGAATATATGTTCCCCGTGTCGTGGGTTATCAAAGGCGAAAAGCATAGATATTTTCTTCATTCCAAAGTATTGGGCGACAGCAAATGTGCTGGCAGTTTCCATATCAACAGCTATATAACCCTGATCGTGCCATCTCTGTACATCCTCAGCACCTTCTGCCAACAAAGCTGATGTAGTCCAGATATTACCTCTGTGTATATGAACAGAATTTATATTCATTTCCGATATGAGATCGAGCAATTCTTTTGATGCCTTTATTTCTGATCCGTTTGGTACGTAGTATTGTGCTGACCCCTCTCCACAGTGTACAGATGTTGCACAAATAATGTCCCCGGGAAGAATGTTATCTGCCAATGCCCCGCAACAACCTGTCTGGATCACCTGCGAAGTTCCTAGCACACCAAACAGATGAGTGATCTCAGATGCCATAGCATCACCGTATACCGATGCGTAACCGACAGTCTTGCCTTTATGTGTTCCAATCAGCACATCCTCAAAAATGCCGTTTGGAGTGCCTATCTCAATAATATCCTCGAAGTAGACTTTATGCTTTTCGTAATTGGTCTTCAGATTGCGTGTTCCTCGCAATAACAAAACCTTTGGAACCTTGTATTCAGGAATGTTTAGTAATGAAAGCCAGTCATCTCTTGTGAATTCTTTAAGTATCTGAATTCCCTCCCCAGAGCAACATATACGCCTTTCTGATCTTCTCTGCCACTTCGTCTAATTCCTGACGTGAAGGGACCATTGAAAAGTCCGCATCTATTTTGAAAGAGTCTCTCTTAAATCTAGGAAATACATGCAGATGCAAATGAAATATCTCTTGAGAGGCGGCTTCACCATCAGCCAAAAACAGGTTAATACCCTCGCACCTGACGCCTGATTTTCGGATTGATCGCTCTAATCTCATAGCAACTTTGAACAGGTGCATCCCCGTGTTTTCATCCATTTCATTCATGTAGGCAACATGCAGTCTGGGTATGACCATCAGGTGTCCGGGATTCACGGGATGAACATCCATGATGGCAATAACTATATCATCCTGATACACAATGCTTGCAGGTACTTTCCCTGCGATAATCTCACAAAATATGCAGTCACTCATTTTCTACTCCATCAATGGTTCTATCGGTAAATAAATTATTCTAATTCTGTGAATATTGCCATCTCAATATTTCACCGTATAACTGATAGCCTACCGTTTTAGACGTATTTTCTGAAGCCTTATTCCACGTTGCGTGATCATATATAGGAGTCTGTCCTCTGGAAAGTATGGTCTCTGTTGTTCCCGATACAACAGCCTTAGCATACTCACGATGGCGATACTCAGGCAATGTTTCGACCCCTAACCAAACCAATCCAAATTTTTTGGTTGTATTTGGCGTTGGGATCGTTGATGAGCGGGAAACGAGTTTGTCGTCAATTATCACGCCAAAGGCTGTTCCGTCCTGAATACTCTCTTTCGGACATCCGAAATCACTACTCTGACTCATTTCCTCGATAAGGTTGCAATCTTCCAATTTGAGTCTTTTACAGCCATGAACGGTAAACGGGTGGAAATGCTCCTTATCCACATAATGCGTCAGACTATGTGACCATCGTAATCTTTTCATATCTTCATCTGAGATTATATCACGACACCATGACTCAATAATCGGAAGAGCATCTTCTCTAAAAAGAGCTTCTGCATCGGATACATCCCATACGATCGCTGATACTATCTCAAGCAGATCAGGACGAACAGATAATATATAACGGCAATTTGAGTGTAATAAAAGTAATGGAAAAATAATACCATATCCTTCTTCTTGACATAAACGGTGTTCTGAAGGAACAATACGAACTTTACCTGATTTGACTTTTGCTAATGGGTAGCCGAGACAATCTGAATAAAAAGCATCAAGCCGTTCCACAATCAATCACTTCCTTTTTTAGCAACAGTAATCCATATTGATTCACCGATCTGGTAAGTCGTAACTATATCGATCGCTTTAGTTCCTCAGCAATTCGTTCTGTTCTTATGATGTAGTGATTATCACCAAAAAGCCATACGTGCAACATCATAATGATTACTTTATAGCATTTTATCACAGAAATATACGAATATCAATCTTTAGTACCATGATTATATAACTTCCCTATTTTCAGAATCTGGACTTGCCAGAAACTAGAAAATAGATTAACCTTTAAGTGTAACTCAACCACTGTAGCGAATTACATCAGACAAAGAGGTACATTTATACCATTTCTCGATATTAATTGTGCATAATTCAGAGATTCTTCGCTGCGCTCAGAATGACAAAGAAATAAAATGTCATTCTGAAGGAGCGTTAGCGACTGAAGAATCTAAATGCACAGTTAAATAATAGAATTGGTATTATACCAAACAGGTCGAAAAGCAGGTTCAGAATTCAAGGAAAAAATCAAAGAGAGTAAGTCTATCAAGTTTGATCAGTTTTTGCCCAAATGGAACTACACGGTAGTTCCAAATCGGGAAGTTATTTAATCACGGATCCTTATTAAAATAATTAGAGGAGTTATTATGAGTGAAAAGCTAAGTAAATTAACTTCACGCCAACATCTGAGAGCAGGATTTCTTCACCAAACGCTAGATCGTATTGCTATGTGGGATACTTACTGGGGGGAAACTCTCGGACGCTGGCACAGCGAAGGCCTTCCAAAAGATGCTGATCCAACTGAATTCTTTGGCTTAGATAGAATAAGTGGTCATGGTTGTGACTATACGTTTCGCCTACCGACGAAGGTCATTGAAGAGACGGATGAATACGTCACAGACTTGAACAGCATGGGTATGGTGCAGAAGCATCTGAAGGGACGTGCTGGCGCTCCCCTGCTTATTGATTATCTTATAAAAAGCAAGTCAGACTGGGATCAATACAAGTCTAGAATTGACGTTTCAACCGCTGTGGAAAGAGTACCTTACGATCAGTTGGAATTAAACAAATCAATAACCGATCGGGGTGATTTTGTAGGGATGTGGCTTCCAGACCCGATCTGGTGCTTCTTTTTTTCATGTAGCCTTAAAGAAGGTCTGGTCATAATGCTTGAAGACCCAGATTGGGCAAGGGAGATAGTTGATACATTCACTGAACTGATCGTAGCCTATCTGGATGAGATGGTTAAGGCTGGTTTCTATATTGATGGAATACTGGTCTATGGGGATATAGCGTATAACGGCGGTCCATTCTTCTCTCCCAAAGCATTTGAGCAAGTCTTAGTGCCAACTTACCGAAGGCTTTTCGGTTATGCAAGAGAACACGATTGGGCGAGCATGTTGCATTCTGATGGCGACGTTCGCTTACTTCTGCCACAACTCTGTGAGTGCAATATAGACGCCCTGCATCCTTTCGATAGCAAGGCAGGTATGGATGTTCGGGAACTTAAACCGCTTTATGGAGACAAGCTGACGTTTGTAGGAAATATAAGCAAGGACGTAATGGCTACGACGAAGGAACGTATCGAAGAGGAAGTCGCCACGAAAGTCACTATTGCCAAGCAAGGCGGAGGATATGTTTACCACTCCGACCATTCGGTTCCACCAAGCGTATCTTTGGAGAATTATTTATTCACTTTGGAGTGCGTGCGCAAATATGGTTCCTATTCCGAGCAGTGAAGATGATTTTACAGCATAATAATATGGTTTGTTTAGTAGCCATAGTTAAATAACTTATCTGATAGGAAACACACCCCCGGACCCCTCTCAAGAGGGGAGTTTAGGACAACTCTCCCTTTGAAAAAGGGGGATCAAGGCGGATATAAAAACGCTATTTTTGTGATTCATTAGTATCTTAAATAGGAAAGTTATTTAACCATGAGTTTTGTCAGTCAATCAGGAAGATTGCATTAATTTATTGACATTCAGAAAAAGGGCTTTAGATCCTCGATGATGATTTCTAACTCTCTTCTATCTTCGGTATCTAATGATACTGTATCAGGTATGAGCATGCCAGCACTCTCAAATATACCGCGCATTACCAATACCTCTTTACAAACGTTCAACCCTAGTATAGTAATCAAGTTAATCAATGGTAACAGTTGGTTGAAAATCTTGCGGGCACCAGCTTCATCTCCTGATTGATAGGAATTCCAGACTTGAACGTGTATGTCAATCATTTCGACTGCTGGCATAAAACCGTTAGCACCTCGATGCAGTTCAGAAAGCATCCATCGTCCATGCGCTCCGCCAAATACCCCCAAACAAGAATTACCAACTTTTTCTATCACTGCACTAATCTGATGCGCGCTGGGATGACTTTCTTCTTTAATGTAACTGACGAATTCTATTTCTTCCAAAAGGGATCTTAAAAAAGCAGTATCCATACCGGCGTGCGTATGTTGAATAAACACCGGTAGTTGGGCTGTTTGTGCAATCGCTTTATAATAGTCTTTGATCTCTTCCAATGTTCCAGTCGAAGGTGGTAAAGCGATCACCGCATCTGCATGTATTTGGGAGGCATGTTTAGCATGTATCACTGCCTCTGCTTTGTTCTGCCCCGCAACTCCTACTACAACGGGCAACCGACTGTTTGTCTCACTTACTACCACTTCAACTAATCGGTGACGTTCATCCTCTTTCAGAAATTGGAATTCACTGCCCAGCACAGGAAAAACCAGACCATGCGTCCCTGCCTGAATACAGAAGTTTACTTCCCTTTTTAAGCTATCTATATCAAATTCACCACCTTTAGTCAAAGGTGTTTGCAGCACTGGAAAGATACCACGAAAAGCCATTTACCGTCCCTCCAATATATAGAGTGCGTAAGTCATGCTTGTGCATATTGCTGAAGCATGGCTTACGTAATCCATCCATAACACGGCGCATGTCATCTCACCCAATATAAATCCCAAAAATACAGGACGTGCGTGCCGGTGAAGCTATAATCCTCTATATCTTAGAATATTATACTTAGCAATGCAACCCAAAAATATTGAAAACCATAACTTAAACGCTCCCCACGCACTGAGCAAACTACTATACGATGTTTTACGGTTTATGTCAACTACCTCTATTAACTTTTAACTCATAATACCAGTTTTATCTTTTTATTGTGCATTAATGTAGTTGGGTTGAGGAACGAAACCCAACAAAATATTAGTATAGTCGGGTTTCATTGCTTCAACCCGACCTACTGATATTTCCCAACCGTCAAATTATGCACAATGATAAAATCAAAATGGTATAATTCTTTGTGTCCTTCGTGTCTTCGTGTTTAGATTTCCGCGGACGAGAAGTTTATGCTTAGATTTGCAAATTCACCCTTGACAATATTACGTTTTTTATTTATACTTAATTTAGAATGTTAGAAACTTAATGCTTTTATTTAGTAACTATCATCTGGAACTATGAACCATAAGGGCGGGTAGCTCAGTTGGTTAGAGCGCCGGCCTTACAAGCCGGAGGTCATAGGTTCAATTCCTGTTCCGCCTACCACTTATTTTTTTCTGCGGAGCTGTAGTGCAGTTGGTTTAACACGTCGGCCTGTCAAGCCGAAGACCGCGGGTTCAAGTCCCGTCAGCTCCGCCATTTTTTTACCTTTTTTCAGATAGCCTTCCAATGATACTAAAAACTCAATCTAAATAATAAAATAGCTTTTTGCTACTTGACTTTCACAAGTGTTTGCTGATACTATATCTATTAACATCCGTGATTTTTTTTATCACGAATTACACAAATAAACGAATTTCACAAAATAAATCCTAGAAAAATTAGTATAATTCGTCTATTGGTGAAATTCGTGATTTAAATTCTTTCTTTTTCACCAATGTTATCAGAATTGTTGTATATTAAGGTAGAAAAGTATGGAAGTTGCTCTTGAGAAACGAATCTATAACAAGAATTCTCAAGCGATAAATGCAAGGCCTTTTTTGAAATGGGCTGGAGGCAAAAACCAAATCCTGTCTGAACTTGAGTTAAGGCTTCCTTTACATATAAAGAGATCAGGTATTATTGATAGATATGTTGAGCCATTTATTGGCGGAGGGGCTTTTTTCTTTTTGCTCAAAAGGGATTACAATATTAAAAGATCATTTCTTGTTGATGTAAATAGAGAATTGATAATTGCTTACAAAGTGATCAAAAAAGACCCATTAAAGCTGATTGGGAAACTGAAAAGTCTCGAAGAATTATTCTTAAAATTGTCTCGTGAAGAAAGAAAAGAATTATTTTATGGGATAAGGGAATTGTATAATCAACAGATGGTAGGCTTCGATTACGAAAATTATAATAATAGTTGGGTTGAAAGGTCATCCTTTTTGATTTTCCTGAATAAAACTTGCTTTAATGGGTTATTTCGCCAAAATAGTAAAGGGGAATTTAACGTTCCCTATGGAGATTATGTAAACCCAAATATCTGCAATAAGGTTAATATCCAGAAAGTTAGTAAAGCATTAAGGGCAACGGAAATAATACAGGCAGATTTTAAGATTTCTAGTAAATTTATTAAAGAAAACACTTTTGTCTATCTCGATCCTCCATATCGCCCATTGAATAAAACTTCAAGCTTTACGAGCTATGCAAAAGAAGATTTTAGCGATAAAGATCAGATACGTTTGGCAAATTTTTACAGACGAATGAGTAATAAGGGCGCATATTTAATGCTGTCAAATTCCGATCCTAAGAATCAGAATCCCGAAGATAATTTCTTTGATGATCTTTATAAGGATTTCAATATTGACAGAGTTTTGGCGAATAGGATGATAAACTGCAATGGTCACAAACGAGGCAAGATAAAAGAGATAATAGTTACAAATTACTACTCAGAAAATGGATCTGCGAATAACGCTAATAAACGCGAATTTAGTTAGAATGTTAGTGAAAATTGGCGTGAATTAACGAACAAAAACCATTATGTTTGAACATTTTTATGAGGAACTAAATAAAAATAAGAGGTGAACGAAATGGGTAAGGGGTCACAAGATATCCCTGTTGAAAAAATTGATGATTATAGATGGCGTATTCCTAAAAGCTATATGAAAGGTATGCTTGTTGATGGTATTGTCTATGCTGATGAAGTTCTTCTAAAGACAATAAAAGCTGATCAAGCGCTTCAGCAAGTGGCAAATGCGGCGCATCTGCCCGGCATTGTCAAAAATTCTTTGGCTATGCCCGATATTCACTGGGGTTACGGTTTACCTATCGGTGGTGTCGTTGCTACTGATCCTGAGAACGGTGGAATAATATCCCCCGGTGGAGTCGGAAGCGATATAAACTGTGGCGTCAGGCTTGTTCGGACAAACCTGAAATATAAAGATGTGCAGAATAAGATGAAGGACCTGATAGCCATACTGTTTAGCAAAATCCCAAGCGGGGTTGGTGAAGAAGGAACTATTGCGCTGTCTCCAAAGGACGAAAGAGAAGTCCTGATCAATGGCTCAAAATGGGCTGTTGAGAATGGTTACGGATGGAGTCAGGATACGGAATATACAGAGGAACATGGATGCCTTGCAGGTGCAAATCCCGACATTATAAGCAAAAAGGCCTTTGAGCGTGGCAAAAGGCAACTTGGAACTCTCGGTTCTGGAAACCACTTTCTTGAGGTGCAACGGGTAGAACGTATATTTGACAAACAGACTGCTGATATTCTCGGTCTTGAGGAAGATCAGGTAACAATTATGATCCACTCAGGTTCCAGAGGACTCGGTTATCAGGTTTGCGATGACTATCTGCATGGTTGGGATACGGTAATACAAAAATATGGATACAACATACCAGACCGTCAGTTGGCATGCGCTCCTGTAAATTCTCCAGAGGGAAAAGAGTATCTATCTGCAATGGCGTGTTCTGCTAACTACGCATGGGCTAATAGGCAATGCCTTATGCACTGGACGAGAGAAGTCTTTATGAATTTCTTCGGCATGAAGGCTAATGAGCTTGGTTTAGAGCTTGTCTACGATGTTGCTCATAATATCGCAAAGTTTGAAGAACATGAGGTAGATGGCAAGACTCGAATGTTATGCGTGCATCGGAAAGGCGCCACCAGAGCATTTCCACCGGGGCATAAAGACGTTACGGAAAAATATAGGTCAGTCGGTCAGCCTGTGATCATACCCGGTGATATGGGTACTGGTTCTTACGTACTTGCTGGTACAAAGAAGGCTATGGCAGAGACTTTTGGAAGCACTTGTCATGGTGCTGGCAGGATTATGAGCAGGACTGCGGCAATTAAGGCTACGAAAGGTCGAAGGGTTGACAAAGAGCTTGAGGAACAAGGTATATATGTCAGGGCAAGAGGCAGAGAGACTCTTGGTGAGGAAGCCCCTGAAGCCTATAAAGATGTGGATGAAGTTGTAAACGTGGTTCATCAGGCAGGCATATCATTGCGTGTTGCAAGGATGAAGCCACTGAGCGTTATGAAAGGATAATTATAGAGGGGGTGAGGTTCTCATGTTAGATTTGAAATTCGTCAGAGATAATACTAATAAAGTCAAGGAAATGCTTCGTAATCGTAACCTTTCGGATTCTGTAAGCCTCGTAGATGAACTAATTAAACTTGATGACGAGAGAAGGGCTATTCTTCCAGAGGTAGAGCAACTGAGACGCAAAAGGAACGAGGAATCCAAAGAGATCGCCAATCTAAAAAGGGAAGGAAAAGATGCTGACGATCTGGTTGAAGGACTCCGTGAGGTTAGAAACAAAATCCAGCAGATGGAAGAAACCCTGAGTTCTTGTGAAAAAAGGATAAACGATATAATACTCATTATCCCAAATATACCTCATTCCAGCGTACCGATCGGTGACGACCCTAGCAAAAATGTGGTTGTGAGAACTTATGGAGAAATGCCGAATTTCGATTTTGAGCCTGCACCCCACTGGGAGATCGCTGAAGCACTTGGTATAATTGAGTTTGAGCGCGCCGCAAGGCTTGCAGGCGGTAACTTTGTATTATATAAAGGACTTGGGGCAAAACTTGAGCGCGCCTTGATAAACTTTATGCTTGATCTTCATACTGAAACTCAGGGATATACAGAAATATTCCCACCGTTTATGGCTAACAGAACAACCATGATCGGTAGCGGGCAACTCCCTAAGTTTGAGGGTGATATGTATAAATGCGACAGCGGGATTGACGCTAAAGATGATATGTTCCTTATTCCAACTGCCGAAGTGCAACTGGCAAGCTATCACGCTGGCGAAATACTTGATGGCAGCCTTTTCCCATTAAAATATACTGCCTACACTCCGTGCTTCCGCCGTGAGGCAGGCGCCTATGGGCGTGATACTCGTGGACTTGTGCGTATTCATCAGTTCGACAAAGTTGAGATGTTTAAGTTCACTAAACCAGAGGATTCTTACGCTGAACTCGAAAGCATGGTGAAAGATGCAGAAGAAGTCATGCAACTTTTAAAGCTGCCGTATCGAGTTTCAAATCTTTGTACTGTTGATATAAGTGCCGCATCCGCAAAAACTTATGACATTGAGGTTTGGATGCCGGGGTTAAACAGGTTTCAGGAAGTCTCTTCATGTAGCAACTGCGAGGATTATCAGGCAAGAAGATCAAATACCAGATTCCGCAGAGAACCGAGTAAACCTGTTGAGTTTGCTCACATGCTGAATGGCTCAGGCGTGGCAATGCCGAGAACGGTTATTGCTATTCTTGAGAACTTCCAGCAGAAAGACGGAAGTGTAATCATCCCTGAAGTCCTTAGACCATACATGAAAGGCATAGAAAAGATAGGATAATATGTTAGACCTTAAACCGCCATATACAAGATTTGCCTCCGCTTATGATGAAATGATGGAAAACGTAGATTACGTCAGATGGGCGGAATACGTTGATCGGTTGTTTACTCTCTATAATTATCGTCCTAAAAGAGTGTTAAACATTGCCTGTGGAACAGGGTCTGTTGACGTTTTGCTTGCCCGCAAAGGCTATGAAATGTCGGGAATAGACCTTGCTCTTGAGATGTTAATATGGGCAAAAGAGAAGGCAAAACGTCAGCGTATACATCTGAATCTCTGGCAGCAGGATATGAGAAAACTAGCTGTTGCCAAGCCTTATGATGCTGTTTTATGTTTGTATGATAGTATCAATTATATGACTACGGAAGAAGATTTGCAGACCGTTTTTGAGAGAGTGTTTGATGCCCTTGTTCCGCATGGCATGTTTATCTTTGATGTTACTACGGAACATAACATAGTAAAGCACTTTCACAGGCAAACGTTTGCAGAGAATCATGATACCTTCTCGTATATCTGGAAAAATGTATATCTTCACAGTGAGAAGATATGTAAAACGGTACTTACATTTTTCTTGAAAGAGGATGGTTATTATCAGAAATACGATGAACTTCACGTACAAAAAATTTTTTCTGTGGATCAGGTAAAAACACTGCTTGAACAGGCGGGATTTAAGCTACTCAGTTCTTATGACGCTTTCACTTTTAATAAAGGAGGAAGGTCATCAGAGCGAATAAATTTCACTGCGGTGAAAAAGTCATGAAAAACGTATTTCTAAAATTGTTATCTGGTATGAGTAGATCGGATTGGCGTGAAATATATAGTTCAACGGATGCATGGGAAGCTGAATTAGTCAGGTCTGCGCTGATAACCGAGGATATTTCTTCCACAGTGAAATCCGATGAGTATGTAGTAGATGCGTCTGGAAAGAAAAGACGCAATTACTCTGTAATTGTTCCTGAATCTAGTTTTGATGAAGCCCAACTTGTCTTAGAGAGGGCGTTATTGATAATATCCAACAAAGATAAGATAATTCAGGAACATGAAAAGTTGGAGTCTGAGGTGGTGAAGAAAAAAGACAAAAAGATAGTTGATGAAGAGAAAGTATCAGAAGAAAAATTGTCTGATGAACCCGTAGTTATCGCAGAAAAGCAAGGTGTAGGGCAAATAATACATTATGAAGCAAACGATGTTTATGAGTTAAGGCTTGACTTTGATTTTTATAAGAATTCACACTTTATGAATGCGGAAGAATGGGATGAATTTACCAATTTTAGCGCGCAGAGACAGGAGTTTTTTATCCTGCTCAAAGAGAGATTCCCAAAACTTGCTGAATTGATTAAAGAACATAAAAAACGTGCCGATTTTCTCAAACTCATAGAGTATTCTTACGGTAAAAGTCAACCACCAAAGACAAAAAAAATATAGATCGTATGTTTTTTCATGTGTATTTATTTTTGGTTTACATTATAAGTCAAATACTTTGTGAGAAAAAACTTGACTTTAGATAGTATTCATAGTAAAATACTTATGTATTGGTATGTTTACTTTAAGCTATTAATATTTAAGCCTGGTGGTCTATCATGAAATTAATTAATACTCCACGATCTATTGATATAGAGATAACAAACAGATGTAATTTAAGATGTAAGTATTGTAGTCATTTTACAAGTGCTGGCGATGTAGGTGGTGATTTACCAAAAGAGGAATGGCTAAAGTTTTTTGAAGAATTGAATCGTTGTGCAATTATGGATGTTACAATATCAGGCGGAGAGGCGCTTATTCGTGAGGATATAAAGGAAATCATAGAAGGGATTGTTCGCAATAGAATGCGTTTTAGTGTTCTAACTAACGGAACCTTGGTTACAGATGATATTTCAGAATTTCTAGCTTCAACAGGACGTTGCAATAGTGTGCAGGTTTCAATTGACGGTTCGATCCCTATAACTCATGAAGTGTTCAGAGGTAAGGGAACTTTTACCAAAGCACTTAGTGGTTTAAAATCCCTTATGAAATATAATATTTCTGTTACAGTTAGAGTCACTGTTCATAAATATAACATTGATGATCTTGATTCTGTGGCAAAATTGTTGTTAGATGACATTGGACTGCCAAGTTTTTCAACCAATTCGGCGTCTTTCATGGGATTATGCCGACAAAACACTGATCAGGTACAACTTACTGCCGAGGAACGTTCCGTTGCTATGGAGACACTTTTAAGGCTCACCCAAAAATATAACGGGCGCATAAGTGCTGCTGCTGGTCCTCTCGCAGAGGCGCGGGGATGGCTTGAAATGGAAAAAGCACGCCGTGAAGGTAGGGAGATGTCAGGCAGAGGTTGTCTTACTGGTTGTGGCGGCTTTTTTAACAAGCTTGCTATTCGTGCTGATGGTGTTATGGTTCCGTGTGGTCAGATGGGACATATTGAATTGGGGATGATTAACAAAGATGATCTAAAAGAAGTCTGGCAAAATCATCCAGAGCTAAAAAGATTGAGAGAACGAAGAGCTACTCCGTTAAGCGAGTTTGAGTTCTGTAATGGTTGTGAATATATCAACTATTGTACTGGTAATTGTCCTGCGCTGTCTTATACGATCCTTGGTGTTGAGAATCATCCAAGTCCTGACGCTTGTCTTAGGCAATTCCTTAATGAAGGAGGAAGGCTTCCGGATGAGAGTTTAATGAGTTAAGATTATTAGAAAGGGGGTTTTCCACAGATATCAATACCTTCTGTGGTATAAACTTTTATAAATATGAGTGAAAACGAAACAATAAAAGAAGAAAGAGAATTTTCATTAAATCAGATTTACTTTTATCTAACCGAAGGCTGTAATCTTGCATGCAGGCATTGCTGGATCGCTCCAAAATATCAGGCAGGCGGGCATAAGTATCCTTCTTTGGATCTGAATCTTTTCCAGTCAATACTAAGGCAGGCGAAATTAATGAAAGTTCCTTCAGTTAAATTGACCGGTGGAGAACCGCTTCTGCATCCACAGATTCATGAAATTTTGGATATAATTAGAACTGAGGGTTTGGGTCTTACTGTAGAGACTAATGGTGTTCTTTGTACACCCGAGTTAGCGCAGCAGATAGCCTCCATTGGTAAACCATTTGTATCCGTGAGTTTAGATGGCGCTAACCCTGAAACCCACGAATGGATACGAGGTGTCAACGGCAGTTTTGAAGGCGCTCTGGAAGGGATACGAAACCTGGTGAGCTATAATATACACCCTCAAATTATCATGACCGTTATGAAACGTAATCAGGATCAGATGGAGGCAGTAATTCGATTGGCTGAGTCACTCAACGCTGAATCGGTTAAATTTAACGTTCTACAACCTACATCCAGAGGCGAAAAGATGCACGAACAGGGCGAAACGCTGACAATTGAGGAACTTGTGGAAGTTGGCCAGTGGGTCGAAAATACTCTTTCAACTTTAACAAAATTGCGCATCGTGTTTGATCATCCAATAGCTTTCCGTCCTTTAAGTAGGATGTTTGGTGGAAATGGTAGCTGTGCTATTTGTGGCATTTTTGGTATTATTGGTGTTTTAGCAAACGGCTCTTATGCCCTGTGTGGTATTGGAGAAAGCGTACCTGAATTGATCTTTGGAGACGCAAGCAAAGATCGTCTTGAGGATGTGTGGAAGAATAATCCAATACTTCAGGAGATACGTTCAGGACTACCAGAGCAACTTACAGGTATCTGTAGTGATTGCTTATTAAGAAATAGGTGCCTTGGAAGTTGCATTGCACAAAATTATTATCGAAATAAGAATCTGTGGGCGCCTTTCTGGTTCTGCGAAGAAGCTTATGCTAAAGGAATTTTTCCAAAGACACGAATTCGCTCGAGTTTAAGTTTAATACAGCAATAGGAAAGTAAATATTATTTTATGGATCCGAAATAATAAATACCTTAATGAAAATCTTTGTTTCTAAAAGGGGTATATGAAATGGATGAGAAGAAACGGAAATGGGAGAAGCCTGAATTACTAGATATAGACAATACATTAGCCTATGGAGCATGTGGAGGTGGGTCACTTAACATAAAAGATTGGTGCAGCACAGGTCCAGACCCTAATTTCGGTTGTGGCGAAGGAACCAGTCCCTTTAGCTTTGATTGTACTACCGGACCTCATGTTGTTGTATGTAATGTGGGTGGTGAAGCAAGTTCAACGGCTACTCCCCCGAAAAACTTTCATTTTAATCGCTAAGATTAGCGATATAAGTAATCATTAAAAAATGCCATTTTGACATGGTGTAGGGGCGAAGCATTTTTGGCTGGATCGAGATTTATAGCCAATTTGTATTAACATAAAAATGCTTCGCCCCTACCTGTGCTTAATATCTATAAGAGTTTTGACTTTATATCGGTATGATGTTTTGCTTCTGTTTTTTGAGGTTGGTATGATAAACCTTATAGATCACTTATATCCCAAAGGCTATTGCCTTCGTTTAAGTGACGGGAATAATTGGTGGATAACAGGATATGGTGATAGTATAAGGTTTGCAGAAAAATTCTCAAACATATTAGCATTGAAAGAATGTCCATCGGGTAATTTACCGAAACTCATCTATTTTAGAAGAGAAAAAGATGCTGATGGTAGAAATATTGCTTTTCACAGTCAGTCATCATTAACATCCAAAGTTATATGTGGAGTGGAAGATTATCGAGTTATTCTTATATGGTATGGAAATTCAGATGCACTGTGTGAGATTAGGGACAAAAACTCCGATTTGACGTTTAATTATACTGCTATGTGGTATTCACTTTATGCAGTATATAGTCGTAGTATGCAAATTGGCGGATTGCCATTTCATTCTGGATTGGCTGAATTTAATGGTAAGGGAGTCTTATTTGCAGGACAAAGCGGCGCAGGCAAATCCACCTGCTGTCGCCGATTGCCTGATCATTGGAAATCCTTATGTGATGATGAAACACTTGTCGTTCTAACTAAAGACAATGTATATCGAGCTCATCCTTGCCCAACCTGGAGTGATTACTTAGCAGGACGAACAGAAAAAAAATATGATGTTCAGTATTCTGTACCCGTTTCTGCTTTTTTCTTTCTTGAACAATCAGAAAAAGATGAAGTTATTCCCTTACCTAAGTACCGAGCTTCGATACTTATAACCAATTTATCCGCTCAAATCTTTTCGAAATCTAAGTCATTTCAACACAATAAAATTCGTACGTCAATTCAGGAGCTTACTTTTAATAATGCCTCTAATATGGCTAAGGCTATACCTGCTTTCATCCTCCGGGTCAGCCTTATAGGGCGGTTCTGGGAAAAAATAGAAGATATTCTAAAAGTTATCTGATTTAATACGTATCTAGTTTCAGACGTCAAATATCACCTGTATAGACCATCCCCTGCGAACTTTTTTAATTTTTAATTGATGATATGTGACGTTCTTTATCTCTGTTTTTATCTCGTGTTTATTATGATCTATTTTTTCGTAAAATACAGTAGCGTTCAGGTTCTTGTCATCAAGACTATTTATTACAAACCGATCACATACGATCCGTTCTGTTTCGTAACGAAATAATAGCTCATCAAGCCACGTCACGAGCAGTTCGTCCTGATTACGTGCAGAAACCTCAAGCATAAAGCTTTCATTCCCTTCAACTTTACTGACGTCAGTGAGTATATCGAACATGGCATAAGCGGCGTTAGCAAAGGCTTCTGGCAGATATTTACCGAAGGCAACAACCCCAATATCAGCGGTATGGTCTATAAATTTATATCGTCTCATATTATATTACCCACGATCGTCAAATTTATCTCCTCTTATCTCATCAATAAATTCATCAGTAGTATTATACCATTATAAGTTACGGTTGCCAATGAGTTATCTATTATTTCACACAAAATTACTAACGGGAAAACAGTTACAAACCAAACTATTATTCAAAAAATTAGATTTTCAGAATTTATTTTCATTTTGTCGAGTATTTTTTGCGCATTTATCATGTTGTGTTAAATGCTTCATATAGTGTCAAATTTTCAGCACGTAAATAAATACAATTAGCAATTTTTAGACACATTTTCAATATGATCACTATTACGATAGTTTGTTGACAGCTAAAAATTAAAAGATTATAATAAAAATTGCGATATTTTAAAAAAATTATAACATTTTAATAAAAAATTAAAAAATTATAATATAAGTTAATTCGTCATTATATTATCAAAGCAGTTTTTACAAGCCTAATTGCTCGACGGGGGTAGTATTATGCAGATTTCAATGCTTTTTGTAGATGATGATTCTTCATTACTCGAAATTTTGAGAGAAATTTTTAGTGATACTAAATACAAAATATTTACCGCAAATGATGGATATGAAGCAATTGAGATATTTAAAAAAGAACAGATTATGATTATTTTAGTTGATCTAGAACTACCTCGTCTAAATGGTATTGAGGTTCTTAAACGGATAAAATTTATTGCACCAAATGCAATAGTAATTATAATAACTGGCTATGCAACTATTAAATCTACATTAGAAGCTGTAAAAAATGGAGCTTTCGATTATATTCCTAAACCTTTCTCATTTTCTGAAATTAGGAACATAGTAGATAAGGCAACTGCATATATATCAAAATACTTGATACAGGGCAGTTTGACCCATACTACTCAAAGAAATACTAAAGAAACTTACCCCCAAGATATAGTTACAGTAAATTCAAAAATGCTGGATATACTAGAGAAACTTAAGTCTATAGCTCAAAGCGATTGCCATGTTTTAATACAAGGAGAAAGTGGAACAGGCAAAGAATTAATAGCAAAAGCTATACATGCACGCAGTGCTAGGTCTAATGGATCTTATGTTGCTGTTAATTGTGCAGCTTTGCCAGAAGGCATAATTGAAAGCGAGTTATTCGGACATGAGAAAGGTGCCTTTACAAGTGCAGTTTCAAACCGAATTGGCAAAATTGAGCTTGCACATGGGGGAACATTGCTTCTTGATGAGATAACTGAAATGCCTAAGCCACTACAAGCAAAGCTTCTTAGAGCTATTCAGGAGCGAGAGATAGTAAGAGTCGGGGGAAACCAACGTATAAAAGTTGATTTAAGAATTATTTCCACAACAAATAAGAATATTATAGAGGAAATTGATACAGGTATGTTTCGAGAAGATCTCTTCTATAGGCTTTGCGTGATACCTATATATATTCCACCACTTAGAGAACGAGTGGATGATATATCAATTCTGACTCAATTCTTTGTTTGTAAAGCGGCAGAACGAATGGGAAAAGAAGTACCAGTTATATCTGATGACGCATTGGAATTACTAAAGAAGCATACATGGGCTGGAAATGTAAGAGAACTTGAGAACACTATTGAAAGAGTTGTGGCTTTAACCAATAGTGATATTATTAATTCATCAAATATTGATTTAGATGCAAGAAAAAAACTTTCAAAGAGAGTTCCATTAGAAGTGGGAATGCCGCTAAAAAAAGCTGAAAAGGAGTTAATCGTTAGAACATTAGAGGATTTTAATGGTAACAAAGAGAAAGCAGCAAATGTTCTAGGTATTACGGCAAAAACAATTCGAAAGAAACTCAATGAATATAATTCTGAATCTATATATAATGTTGTATAAAATAAGCTAACGAATTATTCTCTATTATTCAATACTTTTAAGAAAGATACAAAATGTTGAATAATAAACATATCCCACATCTTGTATCTTGAAACTTTATGTTCTTTGTGTCTTTGTGTTTAAGAATTAATCAAAACATTAATTTGGTTGAAAACTAAATCGCTACTTAAATGAAATTTCCTTGCGTTCCTCTGCTGAACGGTACATCGCATCAGTTATTTTTACAACTTTCAGGGCTATGCTTGCTGTATCAACCAGTGGAACACGACCAAGCTGCGCCCACGCAAAATTCTTTTGAGGACCTTCCATCCCTTCGACAACCTTGCCGATGCTGCGCTGACGACTTTCAAAGTTTTTAAGATCAAAGTTATAATCCATATTCATCCCACCGACTTCGGTGAATAGAGTAAACGGATTAAGCCTTAACCCACCTTTTGATCCCATGACAAGATCACCTTCGTCACGGTCCATGTTGATCGCCCAGCTTTCTTCAACAAACATAGTGACGTTGCCCTTGAACCTTATAAAACCGATACCTAACTCTTCAACATTATATTTGCTGAATTTTCGGCGTTCTTCGTCCATATCTATCTCTTGATACGTGGATGCTGTGACTGTTTCAAGGTCAGGATTGCCAAGTAAATGCACCATTAAAGCCATGTGGTAGACAGCCATATCTGCTAGAGCGCCCCCGCCGGATATTTCTTTTTGGACAAAATGGGGAGTTGCATATCCGTCAACGTAAACTCTTCCCCTTCGACGATAGTGGCTTGTTTTAACGTAATAAACTCTTCCAAGAACACCTGTTTCAACAAAGTGTTTTGCCGCTCTCGCTTCCCATGAAAATAGCGTGCCTAGTTGGACGGATAGTATCTTACCTGTCTTTTTGGCAGTGTCATACATAGACTGTGCTTCCTGAATGGTTCTTGCCATAGGTTTTTCACAGTACACATTTTTACCCGCTTCAAGCGCCGCAACAGTTACGGGTTCATGAAGGTTGTTGGGAAGGCATACGTCAACGCTTGCGATCTCGTCAATATCCAACAGGTCTTTGTAATCGCTATAAACACGAGGTATGTTGTTCGCCGCCGCAACTCGTTCAGCCTCTTCTTGATTCAGATCAGCGATAGCAACGATCTCAACATCATCACACATCCCCATGTATCCATTAATATGAGATTTGCCGATTATACCTGTCCCAATAACTCCGACTTTCAATTTTTCAGACATGTTTTCTTCCTTTCATCTGGCAATTATGCAGATTTTTCACTACTGCAAAAATCTAATGAATCTGATAACTATTATTCAGACACACTAAAAATTATGGATTCCCGTTTTCACGGGAATGACATGCACCTGATTTTGTCATTCCCACGCAAGTGGGAATCCATAAAAAATCATTGTGTCTGAGTATCAGGTTTGTATTACTCGTGGCTTTTTATCTCTCCCCAGGTTGCAGTGATCTTATCCGAAGCAGAAACAGCCGCTATACCTAACACTTTTCCGATCCCTTTATTCATGAGATCCTGAATATCATTTTCATCTATGGTTTTATTGAAAATCGCGACTTCATCCACCATACCTGCGAATTTATAATTGAAACCGGCTGGAACCGCATATAGATCACCAATACCGATATTTCCGAAAGTTACAGCAGGAATCGCCCCCTTTATTACTTCTTTGCCATTAATAAAAACCTGCAAATTATTATTATCTACTCTCATCGCTATATGCGCCCATTCCTTTGCTTTTAAGCTTCCACCATATATAGGATGAACACCAACTGCTCCAGTGGGATCAATCTGAAATTCACCACCATTTGGCCATGCCTGAATAATCCCTTGATAATGTCCCGCACCAGGATTGTCTGGGTTAATCCATACCACTTCTGTCCAGGAACTCAGATTAATACTAGGCAATTCGATCCTTACGAAAGGGCCTTCGACATCAAAACTAAGGGCTTTGTCAAATTTGCCATCAACCCATGTGGGGTTGTCCATGAGTTTTCCGTTGTGTCCATTCTTAGATGAATCTACGGCTGTATCTCCTTTCCCATCATCAAATAACCAGATACCCATAGCATCGTCCATGATAACTGCTTTGGAACTCTGTACCACAAACATCAGACACAAAGACAATGCAATAAATATTAGAGTTGCGAACTTCTTCATTTTTGTTAATCTCCTTTTTTTATTGATTATGGATGGTATAATTTGTAAACTCTTATGTATTCTAATGATAATGGATAGAAAAGTCAAGAAAAAAGAAAAGGCACGGATCGCCGTGCCATTACTGACCGAATCAGTTTTTTAGGATCTGTAATTAAATAGCTTACCTAATAGTGATCGTTAGACATTAATTCAGTCAAGCATTAATGTTAATAATACAATTTTTCCAGATAAAAGAAATAGAACTCGAATTAGTATGCTTTCTGCACCTGAACGCCCTTTTGGACACCACGGCGCATCTGGTCAAACTCCTTGAAATTATTGCTCTGGACAGCCTGATTCTGCAGCTGTATGTTGGCACGATAATCCGCCTGCTGTTGAGGCTCAACAGGATATTTCAATTGTTGTTGCCCACCACCTGCACCCGCTGGCGCACCAAGCCACTGCTTGCCACGATAGAAAGCATAAGTATCTTTATTTTCTCTTGCAATCACTGTTGCGATGCCGTTTATGTCGTCAGCTATAAACAAACCACGAAGGTCAGTCTTGCCAGACTTGAATTCTTTCTGTGCTGAACCAATAGCTTTAACGTGGACTCCCTCTTTATATTCATTTTTTGCCACGTCACGGACATTAACCCGTACCCGTCCACTGTCTGCCTCTTCCTGAATCTCAATATCGAGAGGCGTAACCAGAACAAGCCCGCTGGTAAATAAATCATCGCCACGACAGATCACCAGATATGCGCCATCTTTGTAAGTCTTATCATCTTTTAATGAGCTAAGATCGATCTCACGCTCTTTGTCAACGTAATCCTTACCATCACCGAGAGTTATCGTTCCGCTTTGCTCTGGCGCAATTCCAGCTAAATGTACCTGACTGATCTTGTTCAAATCTTTCTCACGCAAATACAACTTCATAAGATCAACGCTGTAAACCTGAAATGATACGTCCTTGATATTGCGATACTTAATGGTTATTTTGACGTTATCTTTCGGTCTGAGAACCTTAACCTCGTCCATAGATATACGCTTTTCCTGAAAATATGAGATTGACTCTTTCGCATCAGGGTAAGTATCCTCAACCTTTTTGTACCATTCCATCGCCATATCGGGCTTTCCTTGAGCATGGAATATTTGGCCGACGATATACTGAGCTAGATTTTTGTCGTCGCTCTTGCCTTCAGCAACGAGTTTGGCGGCGTTTATTGCTTCGTCGTATTTTCTCTGCCAGAATAGTCCCAACGCCTCAACATACTGGAAGCTAGGCATGAAATCACTGTCTGGATAACGTTTCTGAGCCGATCTGCATATTGCTACGACCATCGGATAATCTTCCATATCAAGCAGTGCGTTTGCCATTGAGAAGATAGCGTCATCAGCAAGCGGATCGTTTGGATAAAGAGTCAAGAATTGAGATAACATAAGCACCGTCTCTTTCAGTAGATCAAGCCTTGTGATCTTCCGTTCCTTGCCTGTATACGAAGATGAGTCTTTGAAAAGCTTCATTGGTCGCTCAGTTTTTGCAAGCTGATCAGCCAAAGGAGCCTTAGAGTAAAGCGCTTGAGACAGAGCAAAGTAAGATGAAGTTACTTGCGGCATGTCGGGATATTCTCGCCACAGGTTTTCCTGAAAATCTAGCGAATTAAAGAATTGCCCTTCGTCCTGCAAAACAGCGCTTACGTTAGAGTCATTGATGAAGCTTGCATCAATGGTAGCCTTATAAACAAGATATGCACGCTCAAATTCCCCGATCTCACGATATGCTTTGCCAACAATGAGTATCTTGTCAAATGGAATGTAAAGTTCTGGGAACCTTTCTCTTAGTATCTCAAAGTATTCGATAACCTTTTTGGCAATGTAGTATTTATCTTCAGTGTGTATCCACAGCAACATGCGGGCAACGTCACGCTGATTATATTCACGATTCCGTTCGTATAGAGTTGACAGCATTTTAAGTGAATCAGTATAATTTCCTTCTTCAAAGTAAACTCTACCGAACTCGTATAATTCAGCATCGTTCATCTTGTATTCATCTTTTGACTTTTCACCGGGGGCAAGCACTTCCAGCGTGTTAATAACTCCAATACGCATCTGACCCGGTTTCATCGCATCTCTTATGATCGTTGGAAGCACTCTATACGTACCGGGCGCATAGCTGACCAGTTGATAGTTGTAATCATTTATATTCCTATTGGGCAAGTAATAGAAAGTAATCATGCCATCACCGGTCTCGTAATACTGATAGTTACCAGAAACGGAGTTATTAACCAACATAGTGCCAGCGGGTATATATTCACTGACTACAAGGTATCGGTTTGAATATGAATCTTTTATCCCCACAGAAACATTGGTTCTTTCGCCATCTGGTAACTGTGTTATCTCTGTGCTACTGTATGCAATTGGTTTGCCTTTGTATTCCAATGGAGTGTGATAGTATCTCCTTGACACAACATAGGGTTTATCCCACGATTTCGGGTCTTTGATGTCGGGAGAGAATCCGCTCAAATTGACTGTGTAAGCATAATTTCCTCTGCCTTCCATGCGGAACTCGATCTTGTTCTTATCCTGTATTAGCTTTGTCGGAACTGGAATTAAAATCGAAGGCTGTTCGCTTCTCACTTCCATTTCCTTGACTTTTTCACCATTAGCTATAACTGTCAGGCGATAGTCGCTCTTTGTAAATTGTGTCTTGCCGTAGTAAGTAGCTAACGCCGCTACTGCCGGACCTTTTGCCTTATATGGTGAAAAGCCCTGATAATAACGCTTCGACAACAGATAATCCACGTATTGCTTGACTGATGGTGAATCGGGTCTTATGGATTCCATAGCTAGTAGCCCTAGACTTACGATTTCAACGTCCAGTAATTCCAGCTTCTTCGTCAAAAATACGTCAAGAACCTCACCACCGATCTCGTTTCTGCTCAGATTTACGAATGTCAGCGCTGTGTATGCAAGCGTTGAAGGATTCATCTCGTTACGGTTGCGATAAAGCCTGTTTGCGTAAGCAAAATCTGCTTCACCAACAGTTGATAGGGAATGTAGTATTACTGATTTAACGTCATCGTTGTTCTGTTCCACTCGTGCAAAAACTGCTTTAAGATATGCAATGGCTTTTTCCATCGTCTGCGGGTTAATCGTTATGCCCTGTTTCTTTGCCTCTGCCAATGCCCAGAGCATCCTTGAACTAACATAGATATCGCTTTCAACTGCAGGTCCAACACCACACCAACTCCATCCACCGTCATCTCTCTGACTAATGATGATGCTTGATACAAGGCTTCTTGCACGCTCTGATAATTGCTTGCTATCAGTTGCATTTCCGCCGATCTTTTTCAGGTAATCGAGTGCGTAAGCAACTGCAATAAGGTCACTTCCTGAATCGCCCGGTACAGGTATTATACTGCTGGCAAAGTTTACTTCTCTAATTATGCCACCCATCGCAAGGTCGAAGATCAGGCGATTAACGCTTGGACCAATGCTGATATTGAGAATTTTGCTTGTAAATACCTGATCTGGCAGTTGTAGGAATATCGTCTCATTACCAGATGACACACCGCCTTTGTTATCTGAATACTCAACACCCCAGGGTCTGATCGGCAATGTGCGTACGACTCCATCAGTCATATCGCCTGCCTTTGCTGTCACCTCAAAGCGCGCATCTCTGCCTGCTGAGATCAGCATACCTTTGAAAACCAATTCAGTAGTGCCATTCTTGGTGATTGTGACTTGCTTCTGATCAGTCGTGTCTTTTCCGTCAATGGTAAGTTTTAAGTTTAGGCTTACATTTCCCTCAAAGCTAGTCAAATTATGGACACGGACAAGGGTCCTTACTGTATCACCTTCTGTAACGATTGGCGGCAGTTTAATGTCAAGGAAGAAGTCCTTGCGGGTGATTGTGTTTGTAGTCGCCTGTCCTACTATCGTTTCAACAGTGCAGCCTCTGCTAGTGATGCGCCATTGGGTAGTCTTTTCAGGCATAGGGATCTTAACCATAGCCTTGCCGGTAGCGTCAGTCACAATCACAGGTAGCCAATAGCCAGCTTCGGGAATTTCCTGCCGCACACTCAATTCTGCTATTCCCTGTCCTCCATATCCAGCCTTTCCACCTTCTACTCCAGCTCGTGCTTCGGATTCTGCATAGTAATATCTTTCAGCCGCATCACCAAGATTTTTATCTTTTTCATCAATCCGCATTCGTTCAGATGCTTTACGTGCTCCCATTTGCCGTCCCATAGTCGCAGGAGCCGGCGCCGCAAGCGCTAATTTGGCCGATACTCCGTTAGTAGCTACTGCGGAAACTTCCTCTTGCACCTGACCTAGCACTTCCCCCACTTTTTTTGCTTCTTCTGCTTCTCTTTTCAATCGGTCTACTTCCTCAAGCATCTCCTTTATTACCTGACGAGTTGGCGGTTCGTAACGGAACGCACAGCTTGAAACAGTAGTCATGCCAGCATAGCGATGCGCACCCTCTTTGAAGAAATCAGTTATCGGCATCACTACATCAGGATATAACGCGTATAATGCCTCCTCGACAAGCGCCAGCGAAAGTTCAGCTTCGACAGGTTTACCAAGCTGATCCGTTGCAGTAACTTCTATTTCACCTTCTTCTCCCGGCGCATAAAATTCTTTAAGCTTAAATGATATTGCCAACTGCCTTTCAACGCTGAAGTCCTTTTCTGCTGTCACAAGCTTAGGTGCAACATTTTTGCCTTCCGTACTCATGGCAGAAACAGCGATTCTAAAATTGGGGAAATGCTCATTTCCTACGGTGAAGCTAACCTCATTCCAGCCTTTATCTAGCTTTTGTATCTTGTGGCTGATGATGCCCTCACCCTCGAAAGTCAGCAATGCAATCGCAGAATTATCAAGCCTAGAGTGAATTTTTATCTGTACATTCTCTCCGACCTTTAATTCCGACTTATCAGCAACTATCCTGAGTTTGACAGCATCCTTATCATCAGAAATTGAAACTCTACTTTCACCTGATACAGGCTGATTGAATCTATCTGTTCCCGATGCTCTCAGGACATAAGTACCACCTTGATCAAGTTTCAGTGATACAGTACCCTTGCCTGTTTTCCCATCGGTTATAACCTTATACTCGTCAACTCTAACCTCTGAAGCACGTTGAACCATGAAATCCCCAGACATCCACGGCATCTGCGATAATATCGGATGAGATGGTTTTTCAACCAAACGATAGACCGTTAATGTCAATTCTTTTCCAATTGGTTTGCTATCTGCACCCTTAGTTTCAACAGAAACATCGAAAGGTTCGCCAGATATGGCAACGTCAGTGGATGATTTCACAGTTATTGAGAACTCAAGGCGCGCTAAATAAATGTTATCTGAGATCCAAGGGATATTCTCTCCTTCAACTGTCCCGCTGAACACTAAAACAGTATCAGGTTGCATCGGTGTAGTGTCAAATGTAACTTTAAGTTTGCCTTCAGCATCAACGGGTTCCGTATAGCTTCTGCCATCAGGGAGAGTATATCGGATCATACGATTTGTGACAGGCTGACCATAGTAATATTTAGCGGAGAAAGTGACGTCTACCTTTTCACCTCTAAAATATACTTTTTGCGGGAACTCGATAGTCAGCTTCATTTTCTCCAACTGGTATCTCTGAACCTGAAATGTGCCTGTGTAGATTTTGGTATCATCATCTTTGGATTTTGCGATGATTTGATAATCACCCAAAGGCGCGTTGGGATCAAGCGGAAATTCCGTGTCAAACGTACCAAATTTTGAAAGTTTAAGGTCTTCAGAGTGTAAAAGTCGTCCCTGAGAATCCGTGATTGACAACTCGTAAATACTATCAGGTGTTATCTTGTAAACACCCTCATTAACGTCTCTGATTATAGCACGGATAGATACAGTCTGTCCGGGACGATACGCAGGTCTGTCTGTATAGATATATCCTCTTGGTGTTAGACCAGTGCTTAAACTAAGCGATGAAATGTCTAGCGAGTTTGACGCAACATTGCCATTCTTTATAACGAAAGCGGAGACTCCGTTAGTGCTTTTCAACTCATCAATTTTTTTCTGGAAAACGCCATCTTCACCGGTTTCACCTTCACCAATGACCTTTGTACCGTCAGTGATAAGCACTTTTGCTTTTGATACTGGCTCTAGCTTAATCATATCCTCTACAAATACCAGTACCTCCTGACGGGATGTTTTCACTATCGCATCAACGTCGCTGCGGATGATCAGGGTTGTTGCCTCAAGATCATCTTCGCTGACGTGAACTGCATAGACGCCCGGTCCATCCATAGGAACTTCGATGTATTGTTCAAACAGCTTATATTTCTTGTATTCAGGTATGGGATACTCCTGTGTCTTATCAGGAGATATAAGGGCAATATCGAGGTTCTCAACGCCTATTATGCCGTGTGTTTTACGCCAGTACGCTTCAAGGTCGAGTTTATAAATATCCACTGTGAGTTTCTCAATATTCCTCAGTGTCAGCTTGACCTTTGCTGGTTCGTCTGTGCGGAAAATTCTCTCTGTCACAAGCTGCAGTTTTTTCTCTGTCATAGCTTTGATGTGGTTTTGGGCTTCGCCGTACCAACTGCCCCACGTTAATTTGCGATATGACTCAAGGGCTTTCTCAAAATCAAAGAGTTTCTCCTCATAGATTTGCCCTATCCTGAATAATGCGAGTGATGATTCCTCTGTGTTGGGGTATTTACTGACGAGTTTTTCCCATTCTGCGATAGCTTTTCTATATTCAGGTTCAGCGTCAGTTTTCTTTTCTTCTGCCTGTTCCGCTGAATGATAGTGAAGCTGACCAAAAGCAAACATTATCTGTCGTGAACGGTCATCAAGCGGGTGCTTTTCGAGAAACTTGTTCCATGCGATTACAGCATCATCGTATTTCTCCTGAGCAATAAGGTCAACTCCTATCTGATATTCTGCATTGACGATACCACGCTGGGCATCTGTCCATTGAGGTCCGTTGGGGAATTGCGCAACGTATTGATTCCACGTATCTATAGCACCCGTATAGTCTTTTCTTCCTAAGAGCATCTCGCCTATCTTATAGGTTGCAGACATGCGCAGTTGCTCAAAATTCTCAGCAGTAATCTGCTCTGTTTCTTTCATGGTAGGGTCATATTTTAGGTTTATAAAGTCTTTATAAGAATTGATCGCATCATCTGTTCGACTTGAAATCTCATAGGTCTGTGCAATATCGTAGGCTAGAGTAATAGAACGTGCATCCATTGGGAAGTCTGTGATGAAGGTACGGGCTGTTTTGACTCCGATTTCTAGCTCTTGTGAGTCTCTTGGCTGTGGCATGTGATACGTTCTGACAAGCAAGAATCGTGAATCACGTATGAGTTTGTCGTTTGCAGGATCGGTTTTTGGTATAAGATTGAGTAAATTTTCAAGGTTAATCCTCGCCCATAGAGACTGATCCATAGCAAGCTGACTCTCGGAGAGATAATAGCGTGCCTCAAACCTGTGCTTGCCCTGAATTGCTTTTGATTTAGCCTGATCTTTATTTCTCTGCGGCGCATCAACCGGACCCATCCAATCAGGATCGAAGGTATCGAGATAAGCGTGATAATCGTTGACCGCCTGTGCGTAATTCTGACTTAACTGCATCATACGTCCAAGACGGAACATCGTCTCATCTTTCATGCTGTCGCCGATCTCAAGATCAAGGACTTTGTGGTACATCTCGTAAGCTTTGGCGTAGTTCGGCGGTGGAACATTTAACTCTGTCTTTGTCGGTACGTAAGACAATGCCTCTGCAAACCTGAAATATACTCCAGCGATCTCCTCTTTCCTTGCAGATGACAATAATCTCTGAACCTCCTGATTATATATTTTCTCCGCCTCAGTAAAGTTCTTTGATTGTATAAAGCAATCAGCTTTAAGGAAAATCGCTTTCCTATACCAGGGTGATTTATCAAATTCAGTTATGATCTCATCACATGACTTGATGGAATCCGTATAATTTTTATCATAGTATAGTGATAATGCTTTAAGATAGAGCAGATAATCACGGTCACTTTTGATAGTGGGAAGCATTGAATCCAAAAGCTTGACCGCCTCTGAAAACTGTTTGTTTTGCATTGCAGAGCGGACGTCTTTCAAATCCGCTTTAGTTTCTGCTATTGAGTAAATCCCTGATCCGAAAAGCATAATGAAAACAAAAGCAAAAGTCTTCATAATTGTAATCTCCTCAGAAAACTGATACAGAACATCAGATTTTTGGTTCTTCCGACATGGATGTGAAAAAATTTAGGAATTAATCACGAATTACACAAATAAACGAATTTCACGAACTATTCAAAAAATATATCCGCGAATATCGCTAATATAATAAAAAAATTCGTGAAGATTAGCGTAAATTAGCGGACAAAAAAGGTTTTAATAATTCGTGACTAAAAAATTCAGTCAAACGCTACTGTATTCCTACGAATATATGAGACAAAAATTGCAGCCCCAAGCAAAATAAAGGATACCGATAGATACATTATGCAAGAAATACGCCAATCGGGATACGTAATCCCACGCCCTACAATCGAATCCGCTATATTATACATATAATCTGTCCTCATGAGGTCAATCTTTCCAAGCGACCTTGACAGTATGATAATTGGGTTAGAATAAACTGCTGACTTTGTTAGTAAGTCTTTTGCCTTTTGATTCTCAGTTCGCTCAACGAAAAGTCCTGCTGTAATAACGTTAGATAACAATAAAATGATGACAATATAGACAGAAAATATTGACGCTATTGAATTTCGGCGGAAAATCATGCAGAATAAAAAGGCTAGTATGGTGGTAGCAAGCATAAGCGTCAGAAGAATTAAATTAGCATATATAATACCATGTATATTGAATTTATTTTGTGAAGCTAATAACGAAAAGATTATAATATCAGAGACTACCAAAATTATGAAGTTATAAAGGTTTGATGTGGTTAGTTTGCTGAAAATAATGCTTCTTTGTTTGATACGGGTGAAAGAAAGCTCATAGACATCACGCTTTCCGTTTTGGCTGACGAAGGCATCGCAGATACTGCCCGGCGTAAATAGCAATATCATGACAGCTTCTGCAATCAAAAAAGCTAATATGCCTGTTCCTAGCCGTGCTAAAAGGACGAGTAAAAATAAAATTCCAATACATAAGTAACGTAATATAATAGCAGGAATCAGCTTTTTGATGCGAAGCTTGAATTTCAGGTCACGTTTAATAACTGGATTTTTCATCAAATGTACCATTTCAGGATTCTTTGAGAATCTACTACTTGTCGAGTTTAAAATAGGATTCAATGTCAGGATAAGGAGAATGATACTTATTTTTTCTCATCACTTGCAGAAGCGTATTTGCTTCATATTTTGATAAAATACTGTTTTCGATTGCTGAAATCAAAACCCCATAACTACCACTTAACGTGATGTTGTGTTTAATAGCAAAATTTCTTGCACGTTTGTCATCTGTCAAAAATGACCATTTCCTTGTCAAAGCTATCGCAAGACAAGAAGCTTCTCCAATACCCATTTTCGATGCCAACTCATTATAAATCTCAAATTCTCTGTTTTCTAATCCTGTCACTAATAGCCATTTGCCTTCTTCTACTAAGTGTATGGTTCTATTTTGAAAACCATATCCTTCAGCAATTCCATTTTCAATTTCTTTTACCACTTCCGGAGTTACATATACATTTCCGATGAGTTTTCTTAACAAATCTAACTCATTAACTAATGCTAAATTCGAGATCACAGTGTTATTTACAATTACGTTCATTAATGATTTTCCTCATATTCAAACATTCTTGTCTGGCTTCTTCGATAGTTTCTGGACCTAATTCTGGTTCAACTCCATTCTCAACTAAAATCTGTTTTATTGTTTCTAAACTAACACCAGCGACCTCAGCGGCTTTACCGAGGGTAATGTCTTCATTTTGATACCTATATACAGCAAGTTTCTTTCTATAATCAGGATGTTCTTGCAAAAAAAGATTCAAGGCGTCGTGAAGGATCTCATCTTCTGATTCATATATACCAGAATCTACTAAGCCTTTTAAGATCAATTGGTCATTTTCTTTAACCATCTCTAAAAGTTTCATTTTCTCATGTCCTTATTGAATAATATTTTACAGGTGATGACTGAAAGAAGCTTATTATTTTCAGAACACTAGGTTAAAACCATTTATCCATTCTACAACCACAACCCATACGTTTATCTCACGTAATATATATCTTGAAATGTGTTGTTTTTACTTGATATAATTACATTAAAAGGAACAATAAGTCAAGAGTAAATCAATAAGATTTTGTCTTAATGTACGAAAGGGTATAAAATGACGTCTCAAAGTCAGCTTTGGCTTCTTTCTCAACTAAAACATACTCATAACAATCGAGGACTATTCGCTGATTATTACCTTAATAGTACGGAACGGTTAAAATCTCTGGACGAATGGAAACATGCGAAAAACATTCAGGAAACGTATAATAAGATTAAGCAAATATACGATAATAATAATTACCTCTTCAATAAACGCACAAATGAATCCCAGATAGAAAAGAATTTTATCCAACCTGTGCTGGATCTATTGTGGGGAACAGAATGCTATCAGGTGAAGGTTATTATTCCTAATATTGACGGTAATCGTCAGCCGGATTATGCCTTCTTTCAATCCAGCATTGATCGTCAGAACGCGCATTTAAAGCTTGGAACAATTGACTATTGGCACAATGTGCCTGCACTTGGCGATGCAAAAAAGTGGTCTGATTCACTTGATAAAGAGAGAGGGATAAACGACAATCCAACTGCTCAAATATGCAATTATCTTTATCGCTCAAAAATAAGATGGGGTATACTTACCAACGGTCGTATCTGGCGTCTTTATGAGCGAGAAAAGTCAAGCGCTGGTGGAATATACTACGAGGTTAATCTTGAAGAACTTCTGAAAGATTGCGATTTAGAGTCATTCAAATACTTTTATCTTTTCTTTCGACGAGAGGCTTTTATACCAGATGATAAGGGAATGTCATTTGTTGGTAAGGTCTTTCAGGGCAGTATTGATTATGCGACAGAGGTAGGAGATCGTCTTAAAGAAAGCGTTTATGATGCCCTAAGATTATTGATGAATGGTATATTCGAATGGAAAGAAAACAATCTGGATCGTGGTGATCCTGACACACTCAAAATAGTCCACGAAAATTGCCTCATTATTCTTTATCGGTTATTGTTTTTGCTATATGCCGAAGATCGCAAATTATTGTCCTGCAAAGATGAACCTTACGTAAGTTACAGTCTGTTTCACATTCAGCAAGAGATAAATAATCACCTTCGTGAAGGTGGAACTTACTTATTTATTGGTCATCGCTTTTGGGATCATCTATTAACGCTTTTTAGGCTTATTGATGACGGCTCTCCTGAAAATGGCATTCCCGCATACAATGGTGGACTATTTAGTCCATCAAAGTATCCACACATTGCGCATACACATTATCAAAGCGTAAAACGTTGGGATATTGCTGATAATCGAATCGCTGAAGTTATAGACATGCTTGCCTATCAACGTGAGCAGTGGGATAAACCGGGCGATAGGGATATTGACTACAACACACTGGACGTTCAACATCTTGGGAGCATATACGAAGGTTTACTCGAACTTCAACCACACATTGCAAACGAGCCAATGATTGAAACGTTAGAAGATGGAAAATCAGTATTCAGGCTATCTCATGATGTGCCAAATCCTAGATTGATCCATAGGCAAACACCTCGCTTAATAAAAGCCAACGAGGTATATCTTGTCACAAATCGTGGCGAAAGAAAAGCCACAGGAAGTTACTATACACCAAAATACATAGTTGACTACATTGTTGAAAATACTATCGGCTTACTAACAGAGGAAGTATCAAAAAAGGTTGCGGAATTACGCCCGCAGGTTGACGCAGAGATCAAAAAGTTAGAGAAAAGTAAAAAAGAGTGGTTAAAACTAAATTCCTCGAATAATCAGATTGACAATATAAATTCGCTTATTGAAAAGCAGAAGCGTAAATTGATTGAGCCTTATCTTTCGTTAAAAATCCTTGATCCAGCTATGGGTAGCGGACATTTTCTAGTTGGTTCTGCTGACTTTCTTAGTTTGGCGATGGCAACTGACCCAAATCTTTTGCCTTTGGATGAAATTGACAGAGAAGACCCACAGGCTTTTTATAAACGGCTTATTGTTGAAAGATGCCTTTATGGTGTGGATTTAAATCCTTTATCTGTTGAACTTGCAAAACTTTCGCTTTGGTTACACACCGTTAGTAAAGATAAGGCATTGTCGTTCCTTGATCACCATTTACGCTGTGGTAACAGCTTGATTGGCGCAAAGCTTGAAGATGATCTAATGCGAGAACCGCCGCGTTTCAATACTAGAGGGCAACTAGAAAATCACGAAAACAAACAGCTTATACTTGGCTTCACAGAAACACTTCAAGCACAGCACCTTCAGCATTTTCTCGATACTTTCCGAGAGATAATGGAAACTCCTAGCGGCGACGCTGAGACCGAAAGAAGAAAGGCAGAACTTTATCAGGCTATGGATCGGTCACGTGACAAATTCCGTGCTGTCGCTAATTGCTGGCTTGCTCCATATTTCAATACAACTGTGACTCCAGAGCAATATAGTCGGGCAGTAACCACCTTGAAAGGAACAGAAACAGATTGGCAGAGGCTTTCGCAGGAAAAGTGGTTTCAATCTGCGCAGTCAGTTGCTTACGAAAGACGATTTTTCCATTGGGAGCTTGAGTTTCCCGAAGTTTTTTTTGACGCTCACGGCTTCAAACCGAAAGATGAAAGAGGCTTTGATGCTGTAATAGGGAATCCACCTTATGATGTTATAAAAGAAGATTCATTTTTTAAACTGCAAACTGCTAGCGGGACAGGGAATCTATTTGCACATTTCATATCTTCTAGCATTGAACATATCGCTTTCAATGGTGCTCTTTCGCTCGTTGTTCCATTATCTTTTACTTGCGGAGAAACTTATGAAAAAATCAGATGTCTTATTTATAAGAATTTCGGTTTGCTTTTTGCAGGTCATTATAGCATCCGTCCTACAAAGTTATTTCCTCATGTAGAACAACGTATTACATTATTTAGAGCCTTAAAACGCGGGCATCAAGTTTGCCAAGTATATTCTACCCGATTACATCGGTGGCGATCTGGTCAAGAAAGCAAAGTTTTAGGTGGTGCGCAATTTGGATTAGTAGGAATATTAAATTCTGGATTGATACCAAAAGTAGCAGGAGATATAGGGGCAGGGATATATACAAAGATAAAAAATAAGCCTTACACTATTAACACATGGCTTTCTGATAAAAGTGACGAATCTACTACCGTAAATTATCATGCAGTAGCACGTTATTGGATAAAAGCCTACAACTTTATGCCATTTTTCCAACGTAAACAGAACGAGCCCGATATTTCAACTACGATGAAATTGCTAACACTGAAAAATAAATCAACAGCTTTAAGGTTTCTTACTGTAATAAACTCATCTCTATTTTATTATTGGTGGATGACACAATCAGATGAATTTCACATACTTATGACAGAGATTTTGGAATTTGGTGTTCCAGAAGATGATAAATGGTTGCATGATGAAATTCTTGCAAAATTAGTAGATGATCTTATGGAATCCTATAAGGAAAATGCTATGCGACGTCAAGGTAGGTTCGGAGGAAGGATGGTAACTTACGATGAATTCTACCCTCGAAAAAGCTTGAAAGAGATTCATGTTATTGATGATATTATTGCCAATGTATATGACTTGACAGAGGAAGAAAATGCTTTCCTAAAAAATTATGACTTAGAGTTTCGTACGGATGAAGAGTAACATAAAGTGAACTGGTACAGTAACCTTGAGATCAAGCATTGTTTTGTGAATCAATCTAGCGTGACTGCCTGTTTGATGGTGTAAATAAAAACCACCTCGAAGGAGTGCGTTTATAACCTCTCTAGGCTTGATAACTGGAAGAGAATCCATTAAGAAGACACCTTTACAGCTATTTTCTCAAAAGAAACTTCGCTGTCTATGGGGATTGGTTCATTCAATTTTAAAGCACTTTCTATGTAGCATTTTATAGCATCTCCCGCCATTTCCCTGGCTTCCTCGATAGTATCGCCAAAAGTGCATATTTCAGGGATAGCAGGGATGATAACATCATACCCACCTTCTTCGAGAGGCTTAAATATCACAGTGTAGTTATATATTCTTAATTTATTATCAGTTTTTTTCATTTATTAGATCCTTTTTTCTCCACATTTTAGATATTAACCTAAAATATACATCATATAACTTATAGTATCAATATAATGAATCACTTTCTGTATGTCTTATTTAAATATTCATCGTGCATTTCAGTCGGTAAGACAAATAAATGGTTGATCTACGGCCACATTATATATTACTTGACAGAATCTAGCAATAGATATATATTAAAGATAAGCATTATACTGTAACGATATACGCTGTTGAAATGGAGATACTAAAATGCCAGTTATGAGAGTAAATAAAAAAAATCAGGTAACAATTCCTGCGAGTGTTAGGAAGGAACTTAATATATCGGCAGGCGATCTTCTTGAGGCAAAAGTGACAAAGGCAAAAGATGGGATCGTTTATAAAATAAAGCGGATGACTGATAAAGAAATATCTGACTATTGGAAAATGAAAAGTCAGGAAGAAGGAGAACATGAGCTTTCAGAATTCGGAAAGCGTGAACTTGAGGAAGCGTTATTGGATATAAAAGAAGGTAGAATAAAAGTATTTAATAACGTGAAGGATCTTATGAAGGATTTGAATGAATGAAACTATGTAGCATTTTAATGTTTTGTCCGCTAATTTTCACGGTTCTTTTTACTAAATTCGTATATGTTAGCGGATCTATTTTCTGAGTAGGAGGTACTATAATGAGTTCACCTTTTCAGTTTGTGAATTTAGGCAATATACCATTACTGTCAGACGCAGAAACTCGTTCTATCTGTGCCGAAAATCCCAATGGAGAAAAAGGCGGTGGCGCAAAGGAAATCCCAGGACCGGGCGCATCCGATATGCTAGGTCAGGGCTGGAAGGTTCGTCCGTGTATTGATCTTCCCGCAGGTTCTACCACTACACTTGCAGATATTGAAGGACCAGGTATTATTCAGCATATATGGATCACCGTTGATACAAAAGCCTATCGTGACACAATTATCCGTTTTTATTGGGATGATGAAGATACACCGTCAATCGAAGTTCCATTGGGTGATTTCTTCTGTAATGGGCATGGATTGAGATATAATGTAACATCATTCCCTATAGCAGTTAATCCTTCAGGCGGTTTTAACTCCTATTTTCCCATGCCTTTCCGAAAACATGCAAAGATCACTATCGAGAATCAGCGATGGGAAACCATTGGCGGATTCTTCTATCAGATCACTTATGCCTTGACTGATGTTCCAGAGAACGTTGGTTATTTCCATGCCCAATGGCGACGCTCAATGACAACCCGTGAATATCCTGAGCATGTCATACTCGACGGTATCAAGGGACAGGGGCATTACGTAGGCACTTTCTTAGCATGGGTGCAGTTCTCCAACGGCTGGTGGGGTGAAGGTGAGATTAAATTCTACCTTGATGGAGACGATAAGTTTCCAACTATATGCGGAACAGGTACGGAGGATTATTTCGGTGGTGCATGGTGCTTTGGTGCGAATTACTCCACAGCCTTTTTAGGTTATCCACTGCATCGAAAAGAACAGGGTGAAGTGCCAAAGCATGGGCTTTATCGCTGGCACATTATGGACCCGATACGTTTTAAGAAGAATTTGAAAAATACCATTCAGGCTTTGGGATGGTGGCCCAACGGAAGGTTCGAGCCGCTTACTGATGATATATCATCGGTAGGATACTGGTATCAAGCGGAACCACATGCGCCGTTCCCCAAAATGCTACCTATCCACCTGCGCTGGTCAAGATAAATCATAATTAGCCACGGAAATACACGGAATAACACTGAAAAGGAAAAGAATTCCGTGTATTTCCGTGTTATTCAGTGGCTAAATGTAGAAAATCATTTATTAAATTTGCTTAGGATTCATAACTAGATAACTTACCTAATAGGAAACACACCCCCGGACCCCTCTCAAGAGGGGAGTTTAGGCTAATTCCCCCTTTAGCTAAAAGGGGAAGGGGGGATTTGGTTAAATGAGTTATATATCTTAATATCTCAAAATAGGATAGCTCTCCACTAAAACGTGGAGATGAATATTGACAAAAAAGGGATCCATTGACATCCTTTTATATACTCAAAAAATGAAAGGAGAGTCAGATTATGGATCCCACTAAAGTATTTTGCC
>Ga0315282_10001168_pt1 | contig 50415 bp, 46 predicted proteins | sample YL17G07_20_MG_FD_203693 | JGI IMG/M metagenome (GOLD analysis project Ga0315282, IMG submission 203693) | Sediment microbial communities from Yellowstone Lake, YNP, Wyoming, USA - YL17G07_20 | ecosystem: Environmental > Aquatic > Freshwater > Lake > Sediment | place: USA: Wyoming | collected...
CCTAACCCATGAGGGTCTGGACTTGTTGATGCAAGAGAGATCAAAGTCTAAACTTACCGTTACAATCGTTGGCGGTGCTGGGAAAATGGGCCTTCTCCTTAGCAAGATCCTGAAAGATAGAGTTGGGGCTGTCAGAATAAGCTCAAGAGATAGCATGAGGGCCAAAGAAGCCGCAGAGAGTGTGGGCGTAGATTGGGTTTCTAATGACCAAGCACATACAAGTGATATCGTAATAGTTTCCGTTCCCATAGATCAGACTGTCGAAATGTGCCAGAACTTGGGCCAAAGGATGAATGCCCAATCACTACTTGTGGATATTACATCCGTGAAGACAGGCATCACTGACGTCGTCGTAGGCAACACACCGTCCTCGGTTGAGTACCTGAGCCTCCATCCGCTTTTTGGCCCTCAAGTCAGAGACATCAGAGGGAGGAGATGCATAGCAGTTGAAGCAAGGGGCGGACCACTAACTGACAAATTCCTCAAGATACTCAGCGAATGTGGAGCGTCGGTAAGAAAAAGCACAGCTGAGGATCACGACAAAGCAATGGCGGTTATCCAGGTGCTTCACCACCATGCTCTGCTTACTTTTTCTTCATCCCTGAACAAGGTCGCACCCAACATGGTTCTTTCAGAATATGTCACGGAGTCTCTTGAAAAGACCCTCCAGAACCTTGAGAGCATGCAATTGAATTGGCAGACAATATCCGCGATCCAGAAGCGTAATCCATATGCGCAGCAAATCAGGGAAACCTTCGCCCAGACATCAAATGAAATGCTCAGTTTCAACGAAGACTCCAAAGCTAAGCTGCAACGTGCAATCTCACTCCTGAGATTGCCATAGAACCATGAAGACGCCAGCCGTTCCATAAACGTTATGCGTTCTCTCACATCTACCTTAGGAAGTGGCGTCATTACAGCGCGCGCTAGATCCTTCTAGGCAGAGCCAGTCGATTAGGTTGCAGCAGGCGACACAATAATTCTCTCTTGCTCGATCAATTTCTGCGGACAGCTGTTTATCCGGATAGGCTTCGAAGGATTTTCGCTAGCGCGGGCAACTTAAGGGGGCAGCGTGCCCCATATGCTTAAACAAGCTCTTCAAGATACCGCATCTTGGATGAGCTGAATCAGCAAGGAAAGGCAAGAGAAGCGTTATGTTCCCAATCGGTGATGATAATAGCTCTCGCAGAACTTTTCCGGTGTTCACTTATGCCTTGATCGCTATGAACTTCATCTACTTCTTTGTAGAACTGAGTGGCGGTGAAGCTTTTATTGTGCAGTGGGCCTTCGTTCCTGGCCGCTTCCTCGCCAACCCCGGCGGTGATTTCGTGACGATCTTCACTTCCATGTTCATGCACGCCGGTTGGGTTCACCTCTTGGGCAACATGTTTTACATGTGGATCTTCGGCGATAATGTGGAAGACCGTTTCGGGCATATCAAGTTCTTAATCTTCTATTTACTCTGTGGCATTGCAGCGACTTTCGCACAGATGGCTTTCAGCTCAGGATCAAACGTGCCGAATTTAGGAGCATCAGGAGCGATTGCCGGCGTGCTCGGCGCTTACATTTTGATGTTCCCGCGCGGAAAAGTCAATGTGTTGATGGGACAGGCAGTGATTCCGATGCCTGCACTGGTTGTCATTGGGTTCTGGATCGTTCTGCAGTTTTTTAGCGAAATTGGCGCCATTGCTAGCGCAACGGAGGCGGGTGGCGTGGCTTACATGGCGCACATAGGTGGATTTATCGTAGGGGTGATGTTAACCCTCTTATTTCGTGGGAGTGGAGGGGCGCGGGCGACGAACTAAATCGCTTTAGCGCGATTGTATTTGAAGTTTTTTTGCAGCGCTAACTGTACGTGAAACGTCTCTCACTCCTATTCAGTATCATTATGCACTAGCAAGAACTGCAGTCAGGGGTAGATTGTGTGTTGATTTTGGTCCGCAGATTGGACAGCTAACAGTTATGATGGCTTTCTTTTTGTCGAAGTTCAACTCTGACTTTCAGGCTTTGGTCTGGATGTTTGCGGGAGCTTACTACAATTGCAGTATATAAATACTATCTCGATACTACTGTGAGGCATGCCCATAATCAAATTTGACCGAGAAATCCGACAGTCCGGAGGCTCCGCAGCCATAACCGTCCCTAAAGAGATCCTACGAACACTAGGCTGGAAGATAGGCGACCAGGTTGAGCTCTACGTGGACGACCACAGGATCGTGATAGAGAAGGCAAAGCAGTAAAACGTGAACCCAGCCAAAAACGTAGCAATTAAATAGAAACCGAGTCACATAATGCAGTAGAGTTATAGAACAATTACAGAAAAAATTCTAAGACAAAAGTGATTAAAATGTGTGAGACATGTGAGGAGCCGAGATGGAGCACGTGGCTATTATTCAACTGTTCCAACTACCAGGAACATCCAGACGACGCCGAGATAGGGATAGCAGTGATCACCAATGGAGTTAGGTCGCCTGAGATAACGGCAGCCATGGAAGAACTAGTCTGCAGCCTATGTGGGGCCCCCTTTGAGGCTGTCGGCGAGGAAAGCGCATTAACTCCCTACCTAACTCATGATCTTGAGCGCTTCAAGTCCTACGGCTACGCTACGCTGAAGGACGATGAGGTCATAGGCTGACAGAATAGTAAGAGAGACCCGGCATTGTGGAACTGCTAGGGCCTCTCCAGTCTCTTCAAGATCTCCTCTTTAAGTATTATATTCACTTTCTTTGCTTCTACTTTGCCTCTCACTTGTCCCATTATCAGGTTCATTAATTTTCCAGTAGCTGCCTCCCTTTGCTGCTCAAGGAGCGCCATATTCTTATCGATCAAGTCGCTTATTCGAGACCTCAATTCCTCATCGCTTATCATTCCCAGACCTAGTTCTTCTACAGCCTCCTTGACGTTGAACACGGGCTTTTCCGCAAGATACTTCAAGAGATCCGGAACAGCCTCCTTCACCGTTAGGCCTGAGTCAACTGCATCGAACACCTCTTTTATTTTTTTGTCGTCGAGATTCTCTACGGGAACGCCTTCCCGACCGAGGCTCTTGATTGTCTCGGTCAGGGTTGTCGCCAAGAACGAGGGGGCGATCTTTGTCTTCTTCCCGATTTGCTCAAAGAGGGGCAAATGATCCGAATCAGCAAGTTGCTCAGCGAGTTTGCGATTGATCTGATATTCCTGTGTGAGTTGCCCGACTAGAGCTTCTGGCATTGGTGGGAGGTTCATTCTTAGATTTGATAGCCTGGACTCTGTCACGGGTACCGGAGGCACATCCGTTTCAGGGTACATCCTCGCAGCCCCAGGCCGCGGCCGCATGTATCTGCTGGTCCCATCATCGTTGGCTGCTCGTGTTTCTTCGGGAACACCCCTCAGGCATTCTTTAGCTCTCTCAACTACTGCTCTCAGAGCTTCTCGAGCTTCTTCCTCGAAGTCTGTGACAAAGACAACGGCGTCTTCTTGTGAAGCATTCAAATATGTCCTGAGCTCTTCAACTTCGGCTTGCGTTATTCCATAGTTTGGCAACTCGTCTGTGTGAAATATGCCTCCGACGCCACCCCAGTAGGTTGCTCTCTGAGACATCTCTGTTCCGAGCCTAGAGCCCTTTTGGAGTTCTCTACCAAGAAGCCCTCCAAATCCCGGAAGCAAGACCGCGAGAACTAGGCCCCCTCTCTTTAGGGTTGATGCGATGAGCTTTGAATTGGTCTTCGCGAAAATTTCTGAGACCTCATGAAACTCTTGTTCAAAGCTGTCATCTTTCAGTCCTCTAGCGATAAGTTCGTCCCTCATTTTCAGAAGTTCAAGCTGCCTTCCGACTTCGTTTTCGACCATCTTAGCTATAAGGTCAAGTTTCTGGACGCCTTTAATTTCTATTAGTGCACCCTTTCTTATCGAAACGTTCAGATCTTGCCTGATAGTCCCCAGCCCTCTCTTGACCCTTTTAGTGGCTCTTAACAGTCTACCGATCTCTAGGGCGACAACCTCAGCCTCTTTGGGTGAATGAATAGAAGGAGCTGTAGCCATTTCTATAAGGGGGATTCCGAGGCGATCTATCCGGTAACTGGTGACCTGCCCCGACTCTCCGGTCTTTCTGGCAGCATCCTCTTCAAGGCTTATGTGTTGAATCTGAGTTTTCTCCCCTTTTCCAACGTGACCGCCTAGGGCTATGACACAGGTCCTCTGGAACCCGGTGGTGTTTGAGCCGTCTATTACGATCTTCCTCATTACGTGGATCTCATCGACTGGTTTAGCATCAATCAACATGGCTACTGTTAGAGCTATGTCGATTGCTTCTTCGTTCAGCCTGTGAGGAGGCTCCTCATCCATCTCCACCAGGCACGTGGTGTCGTCTGAGGCTTCATATGATATTGTCTTTCCTTTCTTGAATTCGAAGAGTGCTGCTTGGTCTGTCTGGCCCAGCTCACTCTGGGTCGGCCTTAGTAGCCTGTCAAATTTGATGTTGGGGGTTTCCGATAGCTCTGTTGGGCAACCGCAGAATAGTTTGTGTTTTGTGTCGAGTTGTTGGTGAATCTCAAGACCCACTTTCAGACCTGTTTCCTGATAGTTGACGCTCGACAAGTCTAATCATCCAATACGATTCTTTGCGATAACTCTCCTGCGAGATTCTTCAGAAGGATCTTCTCTGCTGCTTCTGGATCCTTGGTTTGGCCGAGCACCCACATCATCTTCACGAGGGCGGTTTCTGGAAGCATGTCTTCCAGCGGTATGACCCCGAGACTGATGAGGTCTCGTCCCGTTGTGTAGACGTTCATGTTGACTCGACCCCACACGCATTGGGAGGTCATTGCGACAAGCATGCCCGACTGAATCGCCTTTGCGATGGATGCTTGGAGGTTCTTGCTGACGTGACCTAAACCGGTTCCTTCAATGACGATTCCGCAGTACCCTTGGTCTATTGCCCAATCGATTGGGCCGTCACTCATTCCCGGATAGAATTTCATTAGGAACACTTTTTCTTCTAGGGAGGTTCTCAGATCGAGGTTTCGGTTGCGGTCACGCTGGACATACTTCTTCTCTAGTATTTCGAGGGAGGCATTCTGAAGATCATATTTGGCAAGCGGCAGTGAATTAACGGACTTGAAAGCGTATCTTCCACTCGTGTGACACTTCCTAACCTTTGTTCCCCTGTGTATTGTTACTGCCTTATCTGAGGAATCTCCATGCATCGCTACTGTGACTTCAGCAAAGGGCGCTTTCGAGGCTACTGCTACTGCTCCCATTAGGTTAGTAGCCGCATCTGAGCTTGGCCTGTCTGAGGATCTCTGGGATCCGACGAGAACTACCGGGACTGGAAGATCTCTGAGCATAAAGCTCAAGGCTGCTGAGGTGTAGGCCATTGTGTCAGTTCCATGACAGACGACTACTCCAGCGGTTCCGGAGCTTATCACTTCAGATATTTTCTCAGCCATCCCAACCCAGTGCTGAGGAGAGATGTTTTCACTAAACTCGCTGTATAGGATGTGGGCGGTTATGTCAGCCAACTCTGAAAGCTCGGGAACTGCGCTGTAGAGGTCAGTAGCTGAGAGTGCGGGCTGAACTGCTCCTGTTCTATAGTCGACTCTGCTTGCTATTGTCCCGCCAGTGCTGATTATGTCGATTCTTTCGAGTCCTTTCCTGCTTGTTGGCTGTGAGGTACTCGTGAATGTTGGTTTGGCTCCGGTGCCTGTTCTTTCGATCTTGCTTGTCGGGGTTATCTTGACTCCTATGTTGTATCCGCTTCTCAGTTTAATGACTATGTGCTGGTCGTCTCCTGATTCGGATCTTGGCATTAGGCCTCCTTCGTAGACCTCCCCGTTCTTTTCTATCCTCACCATATCTCCTATCGAGGCCTTGGCCTCGCTCAGGAACTTGTATGCTTCACCAGAATACCCCTTCAACTCAATTGTTGACAAGCTTTCATTGACGCTCCAACGTGATCATACCTATGGTCAGGCACTCTTATCACTCAGACTCTTTGACATGTATGGACCTTCCAAGCCATATCCGAACTTCATAAAGTACCTTCTCGAACCGATTGCGCTGGTAATCAGGATCTTTTTGCAGTCATACTGGGTCCAGGCTATCTTTTCAGCCTCGCCCAGCAGGCTGGATCCATAACCCTTGTGCTGCCACACATCTGGGTCTGATTCACCGATTGGGACCAGAGGGCCTAGAACATGGATCTCTCTGATCAGCGCAGCTCCTTTTTCAACAATTTCTTTTCTGTGAGCTTTTCTTGAGGGGATCCTTAACCTTGCGTATCCAACCAGACACTCCGAGTCTGGGGCCTCTATCGAGATGAATGTCTCTTCCCCTTCTGAAGCTTCGTAAGTCCTCGTAGTCAACCTCAGATCGTCTGGCGTTGGAGGATTCTCATGTCGTAGGATCTTATGACCTATCTCTCTGCATCTAATGCATCTGCATTTGATGGCTTTCTCATTCATCCTCTTGAGCAAGATCTCGCGGAGATTACCTTTCTTGACACCATCAAGGATCAGATAGGCAGGGATGTCTCGCTGTATCCGCATTATTCTGATCCAAGGTGGAACCATCTCCTTTACTCTGGTTATTAGCTCAACCGTCTGTTCGAGTTCATACGGTTTGTAAGATCCTTCAAGCCACCAGTCATAGAGCTTGGTTCCCTTCAGAACCAGACAGGGGTAGATTTTGAGCATGTCAGGCCTGAAGCTAGGATCATCGAATAGTCTCCTAAAGGCATCAAGATCCTTTTCGGGATTAGATCCTGGAAGACTAGGCATCATGTGTGCAACGATCTTCAGACCCGAGTCTTTCAGGGTTCTGAAGGAGTCTATCACGGTGTCCACGTGATGACCTCTGTCAACCAGATCGTAGATGTCATCGTAGAGGTTCTGGACTCCTACTTCGACTCGGGTTACACCCATGGAGAGCATGTTATCAATATCTTTTCTCATGGCGTGGTCTGGCCTGGTCTCAACTGTCAGTCCGACAATTCGGTTCTTACTACAAGTTGCCTTCTGCATTGCGTCTTCTAGGTTTTCTGAACTTTCGCCTGTAACCGCATCGAGACAGCCTTTAACGAATTCCCTTTGATATTCGATTGGAGAGGCTGGAAAAGTTCCTCCTTGGATTATGAGTTCGATCTTGTTTATGCTGTGGCCTATTTCTCTGAGTTGGTTCAGCCTACTTCTGACTTGCAGGTATGGGTCGAATTTGTTCTGTATCCCCCTCATTGCAGCAGGCTCTTTCCCGGTGTAGCTTGAAGGCACATCTTTCTCGTTTGGACAGTATGCGCACCGGCCGTGAGGGCAATCTCGTGGGCGGCTCATTACTGAGACGACGTTAACTCCCGATATGCTCCTGACATGTTTGATTTGAAGAGCGGGTAGCAATTTCTCTCTCTCCAATCGAGACGCTAGCGAGAGAATTTCCGAGTTTTTGGGTAGCACTTTGAGGTGGTGACGCTTGCTGCTTTGGATCTTCAGTTTGTTTACATCGAGCTGTCCGTCTGCATTTTCAATAAGTTTGTTCAGCACTTCTCGACATGCGCTGTTGCGTCCGTCCTGATCCATTGACTGTTAGGGCCACCCGTGAAGTTCAGTGACTTTAATCTATCCCCTCTATATCAATTTGCATAATCTAGAATGAGTGAGGATGTTGGGTACACTCTTACTTGCATTACTGATTACATTGATTCTTTTTCAGGTTCCTGAAACATGGACGGACAACAGACCGCTCTTTAACGGGAATGAGGCATATGCTCACCTGGTCCAGCAATGCAAATTTGGGCCTCGGCCACCTGGCTCTGCAAATCTGAGTCTTTGTCGAGACTACATAACTAGTAGGCTTGAGGCTTTCGGTTGGAACGTAGCCTTCCAACACTTCACGTACAGAGGTGTAAGGTGTGTAAACCTTGTTGCTCGATGGCCATTGCGGGGAGAGAATGCTTCCATTCTTCTCGGCGCTCATTATGACACTCGTCCAAAGGCGGATAATGATCCCAACCCTGCATACCGTGATCGCCCGATAATCGGTGCTAATGATGGTGCAAGTGGCGTGGCGATCCTCATGGAGTTAGCCAGGGCTCTTCCTGCAGATGTCAGGTCAGATGTGGAGCTGGTGTTCTTTGACGCTGAGGACTCCGGCATGATAAATGGATGGGATTGGATCGTTGGATCCACACACTACGTGAAACAACTAACCACGGAGAGGAAGAGGGAAATAAGATCCATGATTCTTTTGGACATGGTTGGCGGCGAGGACCTGCGCCTCAGTCGTGAACTCTACTCTTCAAAGACGCTCCAAGACAGGATTTGGTCAATCGCTCACGAGATGGACTATGATCACATATTTCTCGACAAACCGGGGGCGTACATGATAGATGATCATAGACCGTTCCTTGACGTCGGAATTGAGTCTTTGGATTTAATCCACTATCCTTTGCCATGGTATTGGCACACCATCGAGGACACACAGGACAAATGCAGCAGATCAAGCCTCGAAATAGTCGGAGTTGTCCTTGAGATGTTCATAGTTGGGCAAGCCGTCGATCACATTCCAAATACCACTTCCAGCACCACAGAGAGAGCAAGAACAAAAGATACAGAGAATAGCCCACACCTCTCACCAATACACGGACTTGTCCCTATTCTATTCCAGCCCCTGGTTGCTGTGGCAGCGTGTGTTTTCTTGGCGGTGATTCTATTAGGGCGCCACTTCAGCGCGCGCTAGAATCCATTATGGTGACGATCTTGAGATTAAGACTTGCAGTGGGATCACTACTTCTCATTCTGGGATTTGTCGGATATCAAGTGGGGGTCCACCTTCTTCCAGGCGGAAGCCAAACGTTAAGGTGGTATCTTGCCCCCTTCATGCCCAAAATGTCCGTTCCGACAGATACTCTCGGGCTAGCGTTACAGTTCGTCGGCGGAATAGTTGCAATAGTAGGATTAGTAATGTGTCTGAGTGCTCTTGCTCAGCCTGTAGTCATAACTCAAGAGCTGGAGTCCGCTCCCCCTCCTCCCGCTTCGGCTCCGGTCGCTGCTCCGAAGATACGCTGCCCTTTCTGTGGTGAACGTATGGACGAAGGGACCATATTCTGCCCCGCGTGCGGCAGATCTCAGAAGTAGTTTAGAATCTCTTTCTAGACCCTCTTCTTTCGCCAGCCCAGTTCTGCCCTACCTTTCTTCCCAGCAGAAATCTCTTGGCATAGGAGTTTCTGAATGATATTCTTGGAGGAACAGACCTGTGTGGGACTCCTTGAATCTTGGGCGTCTGACTTCTGACTTTTCCAGCTTTCGTCAATGATCCGTGAGTTGGCATCGCTTTCGACCTTGCCGATATCTCTTGGATAAGGGTGATTTAAGGATGTCTTCTACAATGGGACTCTCTTTCCAGAATGGTCTCTGGTTGCAACTCCGAAGTCCTTAAGATCCTTTAGTGTCTCACCGTGGAAGACAGGGCCATCCTTACAGACCCTGTAGGAGTCTAAGGCACAGCTTCCACATATTCCCATGCCGCACTTCATTATCCTTTCAAGGCTTGCTTGGACTGGGACTGAGTATTCTGAACCTAGGTCAACTATCTTCTTGATCATCAGCTCTGGGCCGCATGTGTAGATGATGTCATAGTCGCTTTTTTTCAGTTCAGTCTCAGCCACTTCCGAGGCCACGCCTTTGACCCCATAGGCACCGTCTTCAGTCACAGGAGTTACATCTCCCTCTACGGCTGCAGCGTTGATTCTATATCTTTCCAAGAAGAGCAGCTCTCCTGTGACTTTAGCCCCGACTATTGCCTTGAAATAATGTCCGTTCTTTGCAAGTAGATCCGACAGAGGCCCGAGAGGTGCGCCGCCTGCCCCTCCTGATATGATAAGGGCCCTCTTACTGCCCTTGATCTTGTACCCTTCGCCGTAAGGTCCTCGGATGCCTATTGGTTGCCCTGTCCTTCTGAAATATAACGTATTGGTAGCACGACCGACCATCTTAACTGATATTGCGGCGGATCCGTCCTCGAGGGTATAAGAGACGCTCATAGGGATCTCGTCAAGACCTGGGATCCAGATCATCAGGAACTGTCCGGGTTCGGCTTTTGACGACAGTTTATCCCTGAAGAATATCGACTTGATACTGGCGGTTTCCACTGAGCTTTTTTCGATTCTTACGATTCTCGGCTTATGGATGATCGTTCCTTCTACAGCTTCTGATTGCATCTTACCCCACATGCGAATTATAGAGGACAACTGCATCTTAGTAGAGTCTTAAAGCCTTTCATGTTCAGTCCTGAAAGAAATGCCTTGTCTGACCCATCGTCTGAACATCAAGAGGTTTCACATTGACTACTATGGGGAAATCCCTGACTATATCGCCGACTATAAGGCAATTGTGTGGGGGAAGGTCCTTCACTATAGATCTCAAGCTCTCAGCATCTATCTTGGCTACCTTTGATACAGCGTCCAGGTCATGCTCATTTGTGAAGTTGAACATGAATATGTTGTCAGCCTGCCTGTAGACGCTCTCCTGTACTGTATCTGGCTGATTTGTTACGAAGGTTGTGAATACGCCGAGGTGCCGCATTCTTGTGATTATGTCTTCCCAGTAGGTCTCTCGTAGATAGAAGTGGGCTTCTTCAGCGAAGAGGAAGACCGCTTTAAGTCTCATTTCGGAAAGCTGCTCAGTCAGTTTGCTTATGAATAATTCAACTACTAATCTTCGACTTAGGGCATGTTCGTCCTTCATGTTAATTATGAAGGCATGACCTGCATTCATCTTCTTCTCGAAGAGACCGAAATCAAATCTCTCACTGATGTCGTCGGTGAAGAGTTCCAGATCCATCAAGGTATTGAACCTTGAGTAGATCGCCTCTCTAACACTCTCGTGACAACTAAATCTCCTGATCGCGTCATTCAGGGAGTTTAGTTTGAGGTTTCCACTTCTTTCGAGTTCATTCCAGATTCTAGAGAAGACCTTCGAGGAGGTCCTCGGGAGATCCAAGGCATAGATCATCGTGTTCAAGAATGTCTTCAGACCGACTTCTGAGAGCCCGAACTTCAGACTCTGCCCTGGCTTGAGAACCGTGATCTTATCAGCGTATGGAGTTGGTTCATCATTTCTTGCGCGACCTATGTTAACGTATTCTCCGTTGATATCTATCACTAGACATGGTGCGCCATTCTGTATAAGACTCAGGATGAGCAGTTTGGATAAATGGGATTTCCCCACTCCTTTCTTCCCAGTTATTATGTTCAGCTTCCCATCAAGCATCTTAACGTCTACTGTTAGATTGTCTGATCTCGTCCTCCCTAAGGTGACTGGCCGTTTCCCGTTTCTTGTTGAGGCTAGCTTTTCGATTGAGTATGGGACTATCCTTGAGGTTGTTCTTGACGGGAGCCATGACGTTTCGGTCTTTGCTTTTCCGTTTTCGATCGCCCCCCTGATCTTGCAGATCAGAATTTTGGTGTCTTTCAGGACTGCTATTTGGGATGAGATGTTGAAAGGGTCATAGTCGCATCCTTGAATTGTGTCCTCAGTCATAACGTCCCTCAGTATGTCTTCGAGGATTCCTGGTAGGTTGGCGAATTGGATATCTATGACCTGGACTATGAGGCCTTTCTTCATTTTCTTGTCGTCGATGTGTAAGTATTCGCCTTTCTCAATGATCTCCTCTGGCGCACATATGATCTGAATTGTGTCGCCCTGTTTCTTGTAGATTCTCAGTCAGGATGCCTCCCTCGAGGTTCCGTAGGGTCCGAAGAGGGATCTACGAAAACTCAGTCTCGGTGCCAGTTTCAGCCCGTAGTCTATTGACAGATGCCTCTGAATCGCTAGAATCTCGTTGGCCGTGAACGTTGAAAGTATGTGAGCTAGTCTGAGGGTCTCCGGGTACCCTTGTTCTACGATATCGGAATTTATGAGTCGCCCCACCGCTTTGGCAGCCGACTCTTCCGAGAGTTGACGATCAATATCAACTCTGAATGGCAGGCCTCGTGAAGTCAGTTTTGCGACATATACTCTGCCCATCAGCCTGACAGGGGCAGATGGAAACTGTGGGGTAATTATACGATCAATGTTGAGCATGCAAGGGTAGTTTGCCTTGTCCAAGAGTCTTGTAATCTTCTTTCCTGAAAAACAGAGTTTTGTCTCTTTTGAGAAGGCGATAACAGCGTTACCGTTCTCCCTTGATCTATTCAGTATGTCTTCTAGATAGACTGTAGGGTTATCTGGCGTTCCGGCCGTTAGTGAACCGTCCAGCAGGACGATTCCTCTTGAAAGGCGCGAGCAGGCAAGTCTCTGCATCCACCTCTCCAGCGTGTTTCTAAGTCTCGAGAGTAAGCGCTCAGATAGGGGCGACCATGCGGAATATGAGAGATTATCATTTGCACGCGATCTTCTGTTGAGAGATCTCGCGATCAAGTCGTTCAGATGGAAGGCCAGAGGGCCACATCGCGTGAAGTTGTAACTCAAACCCTCCCTCCACACAAGAGCTCCTCTTAATGCGTACAGAAGGCCCTGTTCTGACTCTCCGACCCTTACGCTAGAGACATCTACTGCCACTACAGGACAGTTCCCGACCACATTAACTATAGGTTCAGGTTCGCCGATTATTGTGGTGTTAGCCAGGTTCAGGCGTGGTTCTTCCTCAACCGCATCTTCCAGTTCAGCCTCCACCGTAGTGACTTCTCTCGGCTCGAAGAACCCTCCGCTGAGCGTTCGCATTGACTCGCTGCTCAAGTTAAGTAGAAAGTCAGGCAAGAGGATGTTTCCAGATTCTTCTGAGAGTAACCTACTTATCTTCGAGTGTTCAAATCCTATGTCTTGGGTGCGGTGTGTCAATTAATTTCCCCCCAAAGGAAGTTTGTCCCCCAAACTCCTACGACCGCCGCACCTACTTCTGGTGTCGGCCGCTAGCTACTCGGCTCAACGCGTTCTCCGGCATTCCCGTTTCTCCCTTCTCTGAGGCTGTTCAGTGTCTCTTGGACTTCTCTTGTTCCTGTTGTTGTTAGCCGGTAGCTGCCTTTTCCTGATCGCTCAACTATTCCAGCTTTGGTCATGTCTGTCAGAGTGTTCTGGACAGTCTTCTGCGCTTTCCCTATCGCCCGAGAGATCTCTTCTATAGCAGACTCGTCGGTTGTCCTCTTTCCAAGTTTGAATGCTACCTGATTTGCAAGTAGGATTGCTGCTAAAGCTTGGTCTGCTGAGAGATCTGATCTTAGCATTATTGGTTGGCCGTCAGTTGTCAGATTGACGAAGACTGAGACTTCTTCCAGAAGTTCGAGGTAATCTGGGCTGTAGATCAGTTTGGAGGCCAAATCATAAGCTGGGTAGATCTCTGCGATGTATTGACTGATTGCTTTGAGGACTTTATCCGGTTCGCCCTCTATTGTGTGTTTGAATCCGTCGTGTTCTATCTGGACCTTAAGTTTTGAGTTTTGGCTCATTCTTTCCCACCTAACGCTACAAGTTTGGGAAGTACGCTGTTCATGAAGAAATCAAGCCCGTAGGTTGTTATGCGGTATTCGCCTTTGCCAACTCGCTCTACCAAGCCTTCTGCACTCATCTCGCTTATTCTGCCAGCAACAGTTCCCGCGGTCTTCTTCGTGTGGGTGATTAGGTCTCCTATTAGGGCGCGGTCTGAATCGAGGTTCCTAGTGATATAACCGAAATGGACCTTTGAGAGATGAAGCAGGATCAGTTCTCGGTCTGTCAAGTTTTCTGTTGAACCAGTGACCACTACTCCTTCGGGCGTAAGTTTCATTATTCTGGAACACGAGGCGAGGAACTTTTCTTCATCCACTGTTAAGGTAAGCTTTGATATGAACTCGAGTCTAGGCATGACCTCTGAGATGAAGCTGATCAATTCCCGAATGACTTCGTTGGCATCTCCTTTGACCCTCTTCTCCAGATCCTTGTATTTGATCCAGACCTCAATTGTTCTATCTTCGCTCAACCGGAATTCCTCCTGACTTCATCGGTTTTATGACGTTTTCTACCCAGTTCTTTCCTGCTACCGTTAGCCTGTACGTGTCACCTTCTCTGTAGGCTAGGCCTTCACGTTTGAGTTCACTCAGTCTGCTTGCGAATCCGACGGATAGGAATCCGCTGAGGCTGAGTAGGCGGCTGAGCTCTCTTGGTCTGAGTCCTTGCGGGTCCATTGAGTAGAGTAGAATTGCCACCGCTTCTCGATCTTTCAGCTTGTCTCTTGTGATAGTGAGGACTGGGCCTTCAGTTGTCACTTGCACTATGCCTGAAAGTAGGTCTTTCTCTGCCATGGTGGTTGATTGGGTGGAGATCATGCTGTCTATAACTTCCAGCCATTCTGGGAACTCTTTGACTCGGTCGATTATCTCGTCGAAGCTCTCGCCTTCTAGCTCTATGTCACCGTAGCTTCTGTGGAGTACAAGCCTGACCTTCAAAGTAATTCTGGTGTCTTTGTCTATGTTAGAAGTATATAAGATTTGCCGTAAAGTATGAAGTATACGTAACGTTTAACGTCAACGCATTCTAGACATCTTACAGTCCAAACCCTTAGATCGACCTAAGCCGCCTCAGAACGTCATTCTCCACCCATTGCGTGCCAGCACCGGAAAGAGAGTACTTACCGTTTTCCGCAACCAATCGGCCCTCCCTTCTAAGTTCGCTTGCCCTGGCTCTAACCGCTTCGGGCTTCATGGTTTTCCAGCTTGAGCTTAGGAGAAAGCTCAGTTCTTCACACTCGATCGCTTGTGGTCGGGCAGCGTAGAGGAGAAGTGCTAAGGCCTCTTTTGCCTTCAGGTTGTCTACCGGAACGGTCAGTCGGGGTTTGCCTTCCTGCGTGAGTTCAACTATTCCTCCGAGGGATTGGGTTACTTCTGTTCGTGGAGTTTCGAAATCGCCCAATGTCTTCTGTGACGGCCGTTCGTCACTGCGAGCCTGATGAATATCTTCCAGGAGTCTCTCGAAGCATTCCTTCACATAGGTGAAATCTCCTTCGAGTTCAACTTCATAGTCTCCACGCCTTATTCTGAATCTCAGAGTCTTCTCGTCAACCAATCGAGCATTTCTCCCACGTATCGTTTCAAACACATTCTTGTAAAGGTCAGCAATCTGCTTGTAAGGTCAGTTGATGTTTTGAAACGTGTCCGTTGCTGTTTTCGGAGTTGCTGCTCATTTGTCCAAGCCGGCCAGTTCCTCGGCTAGGAGGCAAAGTGAGCAGAAGTCAAGGTTGCCTTTGCCTGTTGCTTTGGCTGCAGTCAGCATCTGACGCACGTATGCAGTCAATGGTACGGGCACATGAAGTTGTGTCGCTTGAGACAGGGCAAGATCTAAGTCTTTCTCCATCATTCTTACTGTGAAGGCCGGTGTGAAGTCACGGGTTACAAGCGTCTTAGTTTTGTAGTTGGTGAATGGTGAGGCGATGGCGCTGTTATTTATTACCTCGAGCATTTTATCAGCTGCCAAGCCGGCGCGTTTTCCAAAGACTAGGGCTTCTGCCATCCCTTGGCAAGTAGCTCCGATTATCATGTTGACTGCAAGTTTCATATGACGGGCTTCCTCACCAAGTCCTAGATAGAATATCTTCTTGCCCAGCACTTGCAGAAGCGGTAGAGCCCTCTCATACGAGTCTTGGCTTCCAGAGACCATGATACCCAGTGTGCCTGCCTCAGCCATAGCTGTACTTCCGCTAACAGGCGCACGAAGGAGACCAACATTTTTTTCTTCGGCTGCTTTGGCCAATTGTATTGAGGTGTCTGGAGAGATCGTGCTCATATCGACTATGATGCTGCCTGGTTTTGCCCCTGCGAGAACCCCACTTGGGGGCAGAGTAACTGTCTCAAGAGCTGCCGAGTCTGCAACCATCGTGAACATGATTTCTACTTCTTGTGCCAATTCTTTTGGCGTGCTGGCCACTCTTGCACCCAGATTAGCTAGTTCCGCGGTTCTCTCGCGCGTTCTATTATAGACTACAAGAGCGTAGTCAGCATCGATCAGCCGCTTTGACATGGGCCGGCCCATATTCCCGATTCCAATCCACCCAATCCTTGACTTCGACACTTCTCGAACCTCCCTACAGAATAAGGATCCAAGTTGTTTCAGTAAGATAAAGTCGTAAGACTATATGTCAGTATGGCGCGATTGCAAAACACTTTATCTTTACCCATTGTTAGAATAACGGACGTGCGGCCGTAGTCTAGATGCGGCCTCTGGAGTACGTGAAACATCCAGCGCCCAGGACAATCTGGTCTAGGACATTGGCCTTCCATGATCGATTATTGGTTGAGGCCAGCCAACAACCCGGGTCCAAATCCCGGCGGCCGCACCATTATTGTAATGCTTGTAAAGCATTTGACCGGAACCGCTTGAAAGAGACCCCTTTCATATGCTGAGCGAGACATCTAGAATTGTCTTCTGAGACATTCGAGCGTGGCGCGCTAGAAGTCTTGATCGGTGCAATCTCAGCATGTTGACGATGTGTATTCCTGGAGGGGCAAATTGCTTTATGGAGATTGGAGAAAGATCAGGCAATCAAGGTGCCAAGTTACATCACGATTTGTCTGAATAGTGATGCCTTAGCCTAGTTTGAAGCAGAAAGGAGAGAGATTATGAACTCATCTAAGCCTTCGCTTGGTATTGCGCCCAAAGCACACTCTCTAAAGAAACGTGAAAAGAATGAGAGGAGATTCCGTCTAATCACCGAAAGAATGGGAGACATAACCTCTACACTCACGTTCTCGCCAAATCCAACTTACACCTACGTCAACCCCTCTGTCGAAGGAATCTTGGGGTATAAGCCTGAAGAACTGATTGGCAGAAGCACATGGGAGTACATTCATCCAGACGACAAGAAGAATATTTTGCCGTTGCTGAAGAGATGCCTTGGAGATTACCAATCCACGAAAATCCCAATGAGCCTTAAGCCCAAAGAATCCATGAATCACTCTTACACTCTTGAATGCCGTTTCAGAGATAAATCAGGAAATTGGCATTACATGGAAAGCACCGTGACCTTCTCTGAGAATGTGTTGCTGGCTATTTCCAGAGACATTACGGCGCGTAAGAAGATGGAAGCCGAGCTCAAGCGCCAAGCTGAGAATCTGGAGGAGTTAGTTGGGGAGAGAACGCGAGAGCTAAAGGAGGCTGAACGCTTGGCCGCCATTGGAGAACTAGCAACGATGGTTGGCCACGACCTTCGTAACCCGCTGCAGGGAATAAGCGGCGCAGTATACGTCCTAAGGACAAAACTGCGAACAACAAGGGATGAGCAGATCAGAACAATGCTGGAGATAATTGAGAAAGACATTCAATACTCGGACAAAATAATCAATGACCTTCTGGATTACTCAAGAGAAATGCACCTAGAACTAACAAAGATTAACCTCAGCTCAATCATAAAAGATGCGCTAGCTTCAGTTCTTGTTCCAGAGACTATAACCTTGAAGCTTCCACATGGAGAGGCGAAGATAAATGTCGATCCCGAGAAGATGAAAAGAGTATTTGTCAACATTATCAAGAATGCTGTTGATGCTATGCCCGGAGGCGGGACACTCACAATACAAAGTGAGGAATTCAACGGTACTATAGTGATCGCTTTCAAGGATACTGGAGCAGGCATTCCCAAGGAGGTTATGGAGAAGCTCGGAAAACCTCTCCAAACAACCAAAGCAAAAGGAATGGGAATGGGTCTAGCCATATGCTACCGTATAGTAGAAGCTCACCATGGCTCAGTCGCCGCAAAGAGCATTCCCGACCAAGGTACAACGATCATAGTAACACTCCCGCTCTCCTAAACAACAGGACTAGGTCGCGCCACCCAAATACTGCATAACATCCTTGTGCTATTCTTGCCTCACGCTTCATCCTCACGACGTCACGGGAAGATGATAAAACCGACTTGAATTATACATTACAGTGATGACGTGGATGTGGGTCGGACATGAGCCTCTCAGGTAAGATTGCATTAGTAACAGGAGCTGGAAGTGGAATTGGAAAAGCATCAGCGATCTCACTTGCAAGAAAAGGAGCAGATCTTGTCCTGTGGGGTAGAACGAAGAGCAAACTCTCTCTAACGGAAGAGGATATACTGAGTTTAGGCCGAAGGTGCCTGTCTTACTCGGTTGACGTGACTCTACCTGCAGAGCTCTCTAAAGTCGTGCAGGATGTTCAAAAGGACTTTGGAGAGATTGACATCCTAGTCAATAGCGCGGGCCTCAATATTCCGCAAAGCGCTGAAGATGTTACAATCGAGGCATGGGACACAATTATGGAAACCAACGTCAAAGGGCTCTTCTTTTGCTGTCAATCAGTTGGCAAGCACTCCATGATCCCCCGAGAAACAGGAGTTATCATCAACATCTCATCCCAAGCCGGTAAGGTCGCTCTCCCGTATAGAGCGGCCTACTGCGCGAGCAAGGGTGCAGTGGACCAGTTGACCCGCGTGCTCGCATATGAATGGGCAAAATACAAAATCAGAGTCAATGCTGTGGCACCGACATTTGTAGAAACACCATTTACGGAGAAGATGTTCAATGACCTAGAATTCAGAGAATTCGTTATGAACAACATACCACTGAGGCGCCTCGCCACGGCAGAAGACGTAGCTAATGCGGTGTGTTTTCTGGCTTCCGATGAGTCAAACATGGTAACTGGAGCAGTAATCCCCGTGGACGGTGGATGGACAATACATTAGGGTCCGAGTGCACACTTGGCGAAGCAAGTCAACTTTCTGCGCGCGCGACACGCCTAAAAACTAAAAATGCGTGAAAGTAATTTGGGTTGGTCAATGGTGAGCGGATATTCAGGAGACTGTTAATAATCGACCTTACTAGTCGTGAAATAACCAAAGAAGATCTCAGCCTCCGAATAGCCCGAGAATTCATCGGTGGTGAGGGAATTGCTTCAACAATACTTAGCGCGTGCGCAAAGACAAGTTGCTTGAACTGGGCCTAGGCTGGGTTGCGGAAAAACTATATCCGGACTGAAATAGCATGGTGCGAATCATCTTCCATTTTGTTTCTTAACTCTAATTCGTGCGTCTGCTACTGCACAGCCTTCAGGGGATACGATTACTGGATTTAGATCCATCTCGGCAATTGGCTGTTCAGATACTAGGAAGGACACCTTTGTCACAATCCCAGCGAGCTTCTTGATGTCAATTGGCTTTTTTCCTCTGAAACCCTCGAGTAACCTTGCAGCCCTAGTGTCCGAGATCATCACTGAAGCTTCCGCTTCAGAAAGGGGCGCCAACCCGTAGGATAGATCCTTGAAAGCCTCAACAAACACGCCTCCTAACCCAACCGCCACTACGGGGCCGAAGTCCTTATCCACAGTTGAGCCAATAATGACCTCAACGCCTGACGACAACTGGTTCTGGATTATTACGCCCTCTATTCGAGAGTCGGGCTTCGCAATTTGGATGCGCTGTACGATCTCCTTGAAGGTTCTCGCCGCCTCTTCGGGATCTCCTACATTGGTGACAACGCCACCAAGGTCCGACTTGTGTATTATGTCAGGAGACAGAACTTTCATGACAACGGGGAATCCTATCCTTGAAGAATATGATATTGCCTCTGAGTCCGTTCTGGCAACGTAGTCTGTAGTCGTTTCAATACCGTAAGATCTCAAGACCTCTTTGCTTTCAATCTCCGAGAGCATATCCCGACCCTCAGAGAACACCTTCCTGAATACTGAATTAGCGAGATCTATCTTGGAATCTACCGATTTTGGCAATGGCCACTCCTTCCTTATTCCAGCCTCTATCAGACCTTCAACGGCTCTGACCACGCGTTCGCTGGTCGGGTAGGTTGGTACGCCAGCCTCCTCCAGCTTCGTTATCAACTGCCTCGAGAACTCGCCCCCAGTTGCCCAGCAGACGATAGGTTTGCCAAGCTCCTGAACTTGCGCGATTGAATCAACAACATCAGGAGACAAGGGTGGGTTAAGGAAGACTATGAAATTGAGTATCGCATTGATTGATGGATCCTCCAGAATGATCTTGAATGTTTGTTGATAGTCTTCGCGCGTAGCACTGCCTGTCAAGTCCACGTATTCGCCGATTACCACGTAAGGGGGCAATGAGGAATGTAGCTTGTCCAGCGTTTCCTTGGAATAGTTGACGATTGACAGGTCGCGTTCATGACAGAGATCCGCTGCCGCCACTGAAGGGCCAGCCGCATTTGTCACGATGGTGACATTCCTACCTTTCGACGGCGGTTGTTTCTCGATTGCTTTTGATAAGTCAAAAAGCTCCTCGAATGACTCTGCGAGGATCATTCCTGAATGCTTGAATATCGATCTACATACTTGGTATGAGCCAGTTATCGCTCCCGTATGACTCCTTGCAGCTTTTGACCCTTCCACTCTGCCTGTCTTCAGAACTACGATGGGCTTTGTTTTTGTGACTTCCCGTGTCTCTTTGATGAGTTGTCTTCCGTCACTGAGACTCTCCAAGTGTAGAGCGATCACTTTGGTGAATTGGTCGCGACCAAGGTACCGAACCATATCAATTTCATTCACATCACACCTATTCCCAAGGCTGACAAGTCTCCTGACGCCTAATCTTGAGTCTGTGGCCCATTCAAGGAAGGTAAGGCCAAATGTGCCGCTCTGGGTCACAAATGACAATCCTCCAGGATTCGGCCTTACCATCCGATCATGCGGATAGAAGAAAGTGTCCAGCCTTGACATGCTGTCGAAGACTCCGATGCAGTTAGGTCCGATTATCCTCATTCCGTATCTGCGGGCAATTGTTACTAGTTGTTCTTCATACGAGGCTTTCTCCTCCCCCATCTCCTTGAAGCCGCCTGATACTATGATCGCGTTCTTGACACCTCTTTCTCCTGCTTCTTCAACGAGCTTTGGGAGAATGTTTGAGGCAGCAACGTACACTGCGAGATCGATTCTTTCCTTGACGTCACTAATTGACGAATAGCATTTTAACCCGAGTATGGTTTCGGCGTTTGGATTGATGGGGTAGACTCGTCCTTCGAATTGGTATTGAGATGCGTTTCGCACCAATTCGTGACCGATTTTTCCAGGTTTTGAAGAAGCGCCTACGATGGCAACACTTTGAGGCGAAAAGAAATTGTCTAGGGGATCTCTTTGGTCTTCAGAGCTCGGATCGTTCATGCCATCCACTTTCTCGTGTTGTTTTGAGTTCTTGATTGAGTTCAAGAAGAAATAAAGAAATAAAATAAGTTGTAAGTTCCAGCCTACTCTCAGGGGTATACAATTAGCTTACTTTATAGTCCGAGAGCTGCAGCGGCTTTCCCTCAAACATCCTCCGCATAAGCAGCAAAGCGTCCTTCTCCGTTACGGCCTTTGGGTTGTGTGCTAGAAGCCTCTTCGCAGTGACCATGTTCTTGGACATCGATTCAAGGTCGGACTCTTTGATTCCTATTTCTCTCAAGGAGAGCGGGTTGTTCACGTCCCCCATTAGTCTCCTCACAGCTGCTACTGCATTAAAGGCGTTCTTCTCTTCAGCGACTCCGATCTCCTTGGCGCCTGCAGCTTCAGCGACTGCTCCTAACTTGGACAGACAGGCTGAAGCGTTGAACTCCATCACGTACGGAAGCGCGAGGGCACATCCGAGGCCGTGGGGGACCGTTACTGTGAAAGAATAGGCTGCAGCGTGTCCGGCTAAGACGCCTGATATGGCAAGAGAAATTCCTGCAAGCATAGAGGCCAGTGACATATCACGTCTGGCCGTAAGGTCTTTTCCATCTCGGTATGCTTTGGGCAGACTTCTGAAGATGTGTTTGACAGCATCGATCGCCAGAGGCTCACAGAATGAGTTGAGATCAACTGACATTAGTGACTCAACGGCATGTGTCAATGCATCCAGACCGGTGGCGGCGGTGACGCTTGGAGGCATGGTTACCGTTAGCAAAGGATCGACGATGGCTACGTCGGCTATGTTGTAGGGGCTAACGATCCCGAGCTTCAAATGCTCCTCCCTGTTGGAGATGATTGCATTCATGGTGATTTCAGCTCCCGTGCCTGCAGTTGTTGGCAGCAGTATCTTCGGTACGCTTGGATTCGGTACCTTTCCGACCCCAATGAAATCGGTGATAGGGTTGGGATTTGTGATGCAAATCGATGCTAACTTCGCCATGTCAAGGGAGCTTCCGCCACCTAGACCAATGATCAAGTCGTAGCTAGAATCCCTAGCTACTTTTGCCACCTGCTCTGCAGCTCGCATACTTGGTTCGGGTTCGACTTCGTCAAAGACATCTGTCTTGATACCGGAATCCTGCAGGGGACCTAATATCTGGGAGCTTGTCCCCAGTTTGCTGATCACCGGATCCGTGACTAGAAGCGCGCGTCTTGGACCAAACGCCTTAGCCAAGTTTGAAACTTCCTTGGCGGCTCCCTCTCCGAACAAGATCTTTCTCGGAAGTTGAACCGTGAACATAACACTATGCGACAAGTTGTGCAGCCTCAGGAAGGAGCATATTCATCCATTCATCTAGATAAAATTATGATGAGGTGGCTAGCGTGCGCCTGCTAAGAGAATTGGGCTTGTAAGTGTGCTTGAGGCGCGGGCTAGAGTGAGATACGGAAATGTCCTGCACTGATATATACAGCGAAAGTTAAGGTAAAATATGTAGATTCATGAAATCAAGAGTCTCAGGGTTGTTAAGTATGATTGATGGAATGATCTTGGAGCATGTTGGGATAGTCGTAAAGGATCGTGACGCATCGGTAGAATTCTACACCCGAATAATGGGCTTTAAGATCCTCAGAAAATACGAAACTGACACAATGCGTGTTGCATATATGTATCTTGATGATCAGCTCCTAGAAGTTAACGAGTTCTTAGCTAAAGACAAGCCCTTGGGGCTCTGGCATCTCGGATTCCGTGTGGATGATATGGACGAAGCGATGGCCGAGCTGAAGAAGCATGGCGCTGAATACGTCGACGGCCCCACAAAGTTTCAGGTCAAAATATACGCCACGGCGGATGTGAACAACGAGAAGCTTCTGCGAGCACTCAGGCCTCCATCCGATAAGCCATACTGGAGGATATCAAATTTCAGAGATCCGAACGGCGTCCTCCTCGAACTGCTTGAACGCTAGCACGCGCTTCTCGAGGGCATCTTGAGGAATGTTCTCAGCTGCTTCGGACTGCTTGCATAATAGCATCCACTAGTAGAACATCTTGGTTGAAGGCGTAATCAACCCCAGATTGCTTGTCAAAGAGCCATTCATGCTTAGGATCATTTACCCGCGCCACGATACACGGTACGCGGAATTCATTTTTCGCTAGCATGGCTATCGAAAGATTCTTCTCATCGGTTCCTGTCAGGACCGCTAGGACATCTGCTTTTTCTATCCTCGCCTTCCTCATGGTCTCGAGTCTGGAGCCATCACCCATAACTGTCAACACAGATGGAACTCTCTTCGTCAGATCTTCCAACGCATCTGAATTGACATCAATAACGGTGACCTTGTGTCCCTCCGAGGTGAGTCTGCTAGACAAGTAGGCTCCTGCCCCACCACTACCGACAACAACGACCAACATCTTTGCATTACTCCCTAATGGCTGAGAAGCTCCTCAACCCTATTCATGGCTGTAGTTGAGACTGCTAGAGTGAAAAAATCATTCTCCTGAAAGATCATACCCAAGTATGGTATGAGGGCTTCTCCTTGTCTTGTGACCGCGACAGTCATAACTTGGCCTGGGATGTTTATTGACTCCACCGGTCTCCCAACCAACCCATGAGGTACTGCCAACTCAATAATCTGGACCTCTCCATTCCCAATCGTCAGCTTAGAGTAAAGTTCGGGGTGGACCAGTACATTTTTTATGAAGTTTGCTGCCCACTCGGTGGCTGAGATTATTGATATTCCCAGCTTTCTGTAAACCTCAGCACTAGAAGGATCAAAAACTCTTATTGCCAGTTTAGGCACACGGAATTTGTTTTTCGCGATTATCGCCAAAGTAGCATTGAGGCTGTCACTATTGGTCACTGAGGCCAAGGCGTCGGCGTCCTGTATCCCTGCCTGCATAAGTATATCCCTATCAAGTACGTCCCCCTCGATCCGTGTACCTTTGAAATTGGGGCTTAAACGTGAGAAGGATTCAGGGTCCTTATCGATGACTGCCACTGTATGACCTTCGGTATTAAGAAGCTCAGCCAGATACGAACCGACCCTTCCACATCCGACTACAATGATATTCACTAAGATCTCACCTATTCGGGTCTCGGGTCCTCCTGTCTAGACGCCTTACTAAGAATTTCCTCACTTCATCAGCTAAAAGTATTGTTGGCGCGAAGATAAGAGGGAAGAGCCAATGTTTAGGCAGCAACGGAGCTGTACCAAAGACTGGCTGAAGGATCGGAGTATATACTAGCGCCAAAATGATAGTCAATTCAAAGGCAAGTCCCACAAGTATTAGTGGATTAGTTCTTAGGCTTCTTCTGAAGCTCGACGATCTCTCCGTCCTGCAGGCGAAAACATTTCCGACTTGGGACATGACTATGCCGACAAGAGTCATGGTTGTAGCCATGGCGTAGACAACCGTTCCTGGCTGTGCGAGAGAGTCCACCCCGTATCCGTTGATGAAGTTCATCCAGAAGTAGCTTGCCATAGCTGCAATTGACTCAATTCCGCCAAGAAACAATAATGAATGTGCAAGCAATGCGCCACTCAATATGCCTTTCTTACGCTCTCGCGGAGAGAATTTCATGACATCCTCCTCTGGAGGTTCAGCCCCCAAGGCTAGGGCAGGCAACATGTCTGTTCCCAGGTCAACGGACAGGATCTGCATTACAGTAAGTGGTAGGGGTACCCCTGCCAAGACATAGAACATGAACGGGACCGCCTCAGGTACGTTGCTCGCGAAGATGTATTTTGTGAATTTCTTTATGTTGTTGTAAACAGCTCGTCCTTCTTCCACAGCGTTGACTATAGATGCGAAATTGTCATCGGTAATGATCATGTCCGCTGCCTCTTTGGCGACATCTGTTCCAGAAATTCCCATAGCCACGCCAATGTCTGCTCTCTTGAGAGCCGGGGCATCATTCACTCCGTCACCAGTCATGGCAACGACATGGTTCAATGTTTGGAGGCCGAGGACGACTTTCAGTTTGTGCTCAGGAGTGATTCGCGCGAAGATAATGTTCTCTTCTTGGAGGGTCTTCTGGAGTGTTTCGTCTGAAAGTGAATTGATATCTTCACCAGTGATTATTCGGGCTCGTCCGCTTATTATGCCGAGTCTTCTCGCAATGAACTCAGCTGTCAGGCCATAGTCGCCTGTAAGCATTAGGACACGGATGCCTGCCTGCTTGCACTTACGTATGGCTTCCTCAACCTCAGGGCGAGGCGGGTCCATCATCGCAGCTAATCCAAGAAATGTCATCGAGGTCTCTACGGACTCAGCCGCCATTTTCTCAGGGATTCCTGTTAAGTCTCTGTAGGCAATTCCCAGAACCCTGAGGCCTTCTCTTGCGTAGTTGTCAATCTGACTTCTTATTGCCATACGATCTGAATCTTGAATAGACAGAACCTTGCCTTCCATGAGAATCGTGTCGCACAGATCGAGCAGTTCTGACGGTGCCCCTTTCACATAGGCTCTGAGCTCAGAAGCGCGCGCACGCTCACCCTGTCTGACTATGACACTCATTCTTTTTCTTTTAGAGTCGAATGGAAGCAGGGCCGATCTAACTTCTTGAGGGGGATATGTAATGTCTGCTTTAAGGGCCGCCACCAGTAGTGCACCTTCCGTGGGATCGCCAAGGATGCTCCATCCTCTTTGTTGATCGGTTGGCGCAACGAGACGGGAGTTGTTGCAGGTCATCGCGGCAGTCAGCAGCAGCTGGAGATCAGGATGATCATCAGCATGTTCCTCTCCAAGACCTGAGGAGAAGGTTCCCTGCGGGCAATAGCCTGCGCCAGTGACCTTGATGTCACGACCTCCAACCCATATTCGAGTGACAGTCATTGCATTGCAGGTCAAGGTGCCTGTCTTGTCAGTGCAGATTACCGTTGTGCAGCCTAGTGTCTCGACACTTGAGAGCTTCTTTATCACCGCTCGCCGTTTGGCCATCCTCTGCATCGACATTGCCAGCGATAGGGTGACTGTTGGAAGTAATCCTTCGGGAACATTAGCTACGATCATCCCTATTGCAAACAGGAAACTCTCGGCTGCAGCAAGGCCAAGGGACAGCGCCGCCAAGAAAACGATTGCACCTACCAGAATCGCGACGAATGTCACTATGAGAGTCAGTCTTCTGAGCTCCTTCTGGAGCGGGCTCTGCTCCTCCTCGATTGTCTCGGTCAGATGAGCAATTCTGCCGAATTGCATGTTCATACCTGTTGCAAAGATCACAGCGACTCCTGACCCTGAGGCAACGTTGGTTCCGCCGAAGATCATATTCTGCAGTTCGTACGGGGTCTTGTATGCCTTCGCTGCGATGGGTTGCGAAGTCTTGGTTACGGGTCTTGACTCGCCAGTTAGGTTGGACTCATCAGTCAGTATCTCAAAATTCTTTATGACCCTGCCGTCGGCGGGGATCCTGTCGCCCTCAGATAGAACAATCACATCTCCAGGAACTATGTCCTTGGCAGGGATCTGTTTCTCGGTTCCGCCACGAACAACTCGGGCGTATTGAGGAATGAGTTTCTTCAGTTCCTTTGTTGTCTTTTCTGCTCTGTATTCCTGCCAGAAGCTGAAGACCGCATTTATCATTATGACGCCAACTACTGCGACGGCAAGCTGAGGCATGGCGCCGATGTAAGCCATAACGGATGCTGACCATAACAGGAGCGCCATTGGATGTGTTAGATTGACTGCAAATCTCTGGGTGAGGGGCTTGCCTCTAACCTCTCTAATCTCGTTGGGGCCGTAACGTGTCAGTCTTGAGAAGGCCTCATTGTCACTGAGGCCATCAGACTGTGTATTAAGAGCCTCCAAGACTCTCTCGGCGGATCTCGAATAATATGCTTCCAGGTCAATGTTATCTGTCTGGGACAATTCGTAGGACCCTGAATGAGCTTTCTATCCGAGAGAGAGGTGATTAATGAACCTTTTAGAGCACGCTGCCTATAATCAATTCTCTGAAGTCCACGATGCTTCTCGGTCAATATGCTACAATTCTGTTAGGGAATCACATGCTGGGACAAGATAAATAGGCCGGTCAGCGACTACTGCCAATACTCTGAGGTAAATACAATATTGGAGCACGCCATAGAGACATTTAACCTCACAAAGCAGTTCAAAGATCTAACCGCAGTCGATCATCTCAACTTCAAGATCAAGAAGGGTGAGATCTTCGGTCTGCTAGGCCCCAATGGCGCAGGAAAGACAACCACCATCTCAATGCTCTGCACAATTCTCAGGCCGACTGAAGGTACTGCAACCGTCAACGGTTACGATATATCAAAGGAATCCGGAGCAGTCAGGAAGTCAATCGGCATAGTATTCCAAGAACCCAGCGTAGATGACATCCTTACTGGCAGAGAGAATCTTCAACTTCACGCGATGTGGTACGGAGTGCCAAAGGAAACACGAAAACAAAGAATAGATGAGGTTCTAAATCTGGTCGGCCTTGAATCCAGACAGCACAGTCTGGTAAAGACCTACTCTGGAGGTATGAGGCGACGTCTTGAACTCGCACGCGGCTTGCTGCATTTGCCCAGGGTCCTATTCCTAGATGAACCAACACTCGGACTGGATCCCCAGACCCGCGAACACATATGGGAATACATCGAACGCATGTCCAAAGAGAAGGATATGACGATTGTCTTGACCACGCATTACATGGAGGAAGCAGACAGGCTTTGCGACCGGATAGCCATAATCGACCAAGGCAGGATAGTAGTCATGGACACACCTGAGATGCTGAAGGGCAGTGTCGGTGGAGACATAATCTGCCTGAAGACAGCTGTCACCGACACTGAGCGGTTCAGGAAGATCACCAGTATCAGCAATATCGAGGTGGAAGATGGCTATATTGTTCTTACAGTGGGAAATGCAGGTGAACACCTCCAGGAAATCCTTAATCTAGCCGGAAAGGTCGAAAGCGTTCAAATAAGGCCTGCAAGTTTGGATGATGCTTTCCTCAGCTACACTGGAAAGGAGATCCGGCCTGATTCAGGCGAAGGCGGTATCGCCCAAAGAATAGTCCGGGAGAAAACCTCGAGATGAATGAAGCTGAGGCAATATACGCTCTATGGTACAGGGAGTTCAAAGTCTTTACTCGTGAGAAATCGCGAGTAGTTACATCAGTCTTTACTCCTCTGCTTTGGATATTCGTGTTTGGCGGCGGGTTGGGCTCGGCCATAGATATCGGAGGTATAAACTACCAAGTTTTCATATATCCGGGAATCCTCGCAATGAGCGTTCTATTCTCTTCGGTTTTCTATGGGGTCTACATCATATGGGATAGAAAGATCGACATACTCAAGGCGGTTCTTGTCGCGCCTCTCTCGCGGACATCTATCTTTGTAGGTAAGGTTCTCGGCGGATGTACTGACTCGATGATCCAAGCCTTCCTCATGCTTATGATAAGCTTCGCTGTCGGAGTCTACCTAACGCCTTATGCCTTTCTTATGGCTGTTCTTGTGCTTTTTCTTCTCGCTCTCAGCCTTGTTAGTGCTGGACTGATCATTGGGTCGGTCATGGAGAGCCCAGAAGGATTCAACATGATTATCAGCTTCCTTGTCTTTCCACTCTTCTTCTTCAGTGGTGCACTTTATCCATTGAACAATCTCCCGCCTTGGCTTGCGGCAATAACGTATATTGACCCCGTGACATATGGTGTAGACGCCCTCAGAACAGTCACGATAGGAGTATCGCGATTCCCAATTTATCTGGATCTGTCTATCTTGGCTGGATTTGCCTTAGTGATGTTCACGGTTGGGACGATAGCTTTCGAGCGCATGAACATTCTATAGAGAATGCCATTATTGCTGCTGGAAAGCATAGATAATGGTTTGTAGCAAAACTGTGGTTATTTGGGCTAGCGCGCTACTCGGCTTTCTTAGGAGGATCACCGTCAAAGTGTGATGTGGGTCTTGCTTGTCGTGGCGGTGTGTTTTTTGGGTCAGTCTTTGGCTTGCCGTCCGATTTGGAGACTTTACGCGGTACGATCTCACCATTGGTTAGTTTGAGTGATTTTGATTGTTTTGGCTTTTTCAACGCATCTTTTAGTCTCGCTTTGAATATCTTTAGCCTATAGCTTTGTTTTCCTTCAGCACGATTTACCGCGTCAATCTCTGCACTCTCTTGGAGCATGTCTTTGGTCATAGCGATCGCTTCGTTCTGTAGTCTTTTGAAGTCCTCCTCGTTTAGGCTTTCAAGCCATTTTTGATAGTCTTCTTCTGAAAGGGTCTTGGATTGAACGAGGGCTTGACGGAACATTGGATATTTGTGGTGTATGTGCTTGTCAGGTTTCAATGTTAAGACTCGACCTTCTCTATTATGATTCTGTGGTCGTCCATATAGGGCTTAGACCTTATGGCGAGCTTTTGGCCGCCTTTAAGCGGTAGGAGTTATGGGGTAAATCGTAGCAGCCGGTTATTATTTTGCAGTCCTCGCAGGTGCCGTAGCTCACGGTGATCTCCAGTATTTCCAGTGGTACTTGGACATCGTAGTTTTTGGCGCATTCCTTGCAGACAAACATTCACTTGGCAGCCCCCTTTTCCGTTACTTTGCGGATTAGGATCTCACCATTGGTCAGTTTAAGCCCTAGCATGTCGCCCTCTTTGATTTCTAGGTAGTCGCGCACGCTTCGTAAGTGCGTACGATTACAAAATTACTTCAGGTAAGCGTTATATATTACGTAACTGTGAATTAGCGTCAGATACCGGGAGAGCGTGACTATGAAGCGGAGAATCGGGATTCTACTAGTAGCGCGCGCTAATGCAGGTCTGTCTAGGCTGCTGTGAGCATCTTCTTCTGAAAGATTTACCTAAAGATTCTAAGTGTCCCTTTTGCGGGGCTGACCTGGACACGATTTAAAATTTGTCTAACCAAGTCTTAAGACCTGAGAGAGCCGAGAATATAGCGCGCGCTATCCAAAATCACAAAGGGGTCTGAAGATCGTTGGTCGCTGCATGGCGTCTCCTAGATCTTGGTGAACTTCCACCCATCTCCACCCAAGCAGTATATCATGCCGTGGGCATTGCTGTTGATCAAGGTCTGGCCAGGAATACAATCATATTCTGCAGCCCGAGCAGTCCACTTGTGTGCCTGGGTTATCACCAGGAGTTAGAAATTGAAGTTGACGTGGAATATTGCAGACTGAAGCAACTTCCAATTGTGAGGAGAATCTTGGGGGGAGGAGCCGTCTATCTAGATGGAGATCAGCTGTTCTATCAGATAGTGGCCTCCAAATCCGAACCAGAAGTCCCGGCCAGCATACAGGAGATCTTCCGAAAGTTCTTGGAAGCGCCAGTCAAGACCTATAATGACATTGGTATACCCGCTAGCTACCGGCCCCTCAACGACATAGAGGTTAAGGGAAGAAAAATCAGCGGAAACGGCGCAACTGAGATCGGCAGATCTGCTGTTCTAACGGGAAACATGATTTTTGATTTCAACTTTCATGAGATGACGAGGATTCTGAAAGTCCCCAGCGAGAAATTCAGAGACAAAGTGGCAAAGACGCTTGGAGAGAGACTGACAACCATAAAGAAGGAACTTGGTAGTGTCCCAAGCAAAGATATCGTAAAAGATCTATTGAGAAAGAATTACGAAACTAGCCTCAATGTGAAACTCGTCAGTGACGAACTAGGTCCAAGAGAGAGGAAGCTTGTCGAATCACTTCAAGAGGAATACCGATCCCGAGAATGGTTGCATTCGATGGAGAATCAGCACGAAGGCATCATCCAGAAGAGGCGTCTCAAACTATCGGGAAGAGCCCATATCGGTGAGGTGGTGCACAAGACTGGAGGGGGCTTGTTAAGGGTTCTCGTTGAGACCTTGGACGGCAGAATAGCAGACATTATGATTAGCGGAGATTTCTCCTTGGTTCCTATGGATTGTCTAAGAACATTGGAGAGCGAGCTTAGAGGTGTCGAGGCGTCAAGAGAAGCCCTGATCGATCGTGTCAAAAGTTTCTATAGTAACCACACAGTCGAATCACCGGGAATGAATCATGGAGATCTTGCTGACGCAATAATTGAGGCTTCAACGCAAAGCCCAGGCTGAGCGTGAACTCCTCATAACCATTAGTGCACTGGTATGCGTGTAGCAGCGACGATTCAGGAGGCAGATGAAGGTTCAGGTCCTTCGACTTTCTTCTTTTTTGTCTCGCCGGCTCGTTTCGGAAAGCCTCTGGGTGCATTCGCAGGAAGCCCCATCCTTCTGCGAAGCCTATATATTGTGGAGAAAGAAACGCCGAGCTCCCTTGATATTTCGCGATCATTTAGTCCCTTCTTATGTAATTCTGAGAATCTATCCATTGGGATCTTTTCGGGCTGATGCTGCGGTCTCGCGGTTTTTCTTTTGAGTTGTTTTGCCGACTTCTTCATATCCTGAATCTGTCCTTCTAACTTCTCGACAGTAGCCCAGAGACTTTCAGTTGCAGGGCTTCCGCATCTATCACAGAAGTTAGATCGGTAAACCAGAACATTTCCACAATTAAGGCAAGAGTATTTCCCTGCCATTAGTTGCACCATCTTGGTTTGAATATGAAACATCTGTTCCTAAAGCACACTGAAGGCTTGATTCTAGCCTTCAAGGACTAAGCTATTCACTTCCTCACCTAAATGATTTGGGCTCGCAGCGCGCGCGGGGGTATCTTTTCTTGGCAAAGTGCTTAAAACGAAGATAAGGTGCTTTTCCGATCTAAGCTCGAATCTTCAAAGCGACAGTGATAAATGACAATTGAAGAGTCGGAATCTGACTAGGTCAGTTATACATCTTTCAGGCCTCAGTGTGGTCCTTCTAAGAGCACTCGTAGGCGTGAACCTAACTGTTTCTCTGATAATGATAATCACTTTCTGTTACTTGATTTCTGAATTGCTGCGTTTGAGGAACAGGGCTTTCCCGTTGATCAATCTGACGATCAAAGCTGCAAGGGACGAAGAAAAAAGTCGGTTTATCGTTAGACCTGTTTACTATGCAATCGGAATCGTCTTATCCCTGATACTTTTCTCAGAGGAAATTGGAAATTCGGCTATTACGATCATGACTCTTGGAGACTGCCTAGCCGGGTTGTCTGGGGCAATAATAGGGAGAACCCCTATCCCTTACAACAGGGACAAGACAATCGAAGGTAGCCTGGTAGGGTTTATCTCAGCTTTCCTAGTTTCCTGCATGTTCGTCCCTCTTCATGTAGCTTTCTTGGGAGCGCTGACAGGGGCATTTGCTGAAAGTTGCGACAAGCTGATAGATGACAACCTGGCTGTACCACTAGCTTCTGGACTAGTGATGTCTTTCATATCGTTGTTACTTCCATGATTAGCGCGCGGAAGTCGTCAAGGCTTTATCTATTCGCAGAATCACGATGGCCTCTGTTATTCCTATGATGCCGCCGAATATCGCATCTGAAGGCCAGTGGGCTCCAACGTAGACTCTGCTCCAGGATACAATTGTAGCAAATGCTGACAGGTATGGAAGCAGTCTCGGCAGTCTTTTTCCAATGATTGTTGCCGAAAGGAATGAACTCTCGGCATGTCCGCTGGGGAAACTAAACCCACTGTCCGTGTCTAGGATTTTGGCCTCGGGTAGGACTTGGTTTGGCCGCGGTATGTGAAGCAGTCCCTTCATTGAGTAATTCAAGGCGCCATCTATCGATAATGCAATACACAGGAGCGCAGCATGTTTTCTTCTTCCTTTATACCACAGTATAGCCGCAATTCCAAACCAGAAAATTGTTGAACCAACATTAGTGAGATATCTAGTCATGGTATCCAAGATGGGATTCGAGAGTCTCACATTGAGTAGCAGAAATTTTTCCCGGTCCCAAGTTGACAATGGAAATAGGCCTGATGTCATCTGGGTGTGTTGAGGTCCCTTAAGCAGGTATTCGGCTACTTCGGCTAGAAAAAGGAAAAATAGGATTATTGCCAGCGGTATTATGATGTTAAGTGCGTTCTTGACGTAGATGGCATGTCTGCTTTGTGTATTCAACTTGTTGTCAGTCCATTTGCTACTGTCGGGACGGTATCATTCGGAACGTAGTGGGTACAAATTCTCCATGAGTGGCGGGCAAGTGAACTCCTGGTAATCACTACGTAAGCTCTTTCCGCATTTTCCACTGGGTTATGCACCCAAACAGTGTCGGTCCCTTGTCAATAATTTCGTAGCCGTTCTTCTGGTAGAACCCTATAGCGTTTTCCCTGCCATTAAGAATCATGTGCTGTGCCCCCTCCTCCTTGGCTCTTCTCTCGAGCTCCCTCAAGATCAGACTTCCGACGCCTCTGCCTTGGAAAGAGCTTTCTACTGCCATGTATCTAATCTGCGCCTCATCACTGAAATTGAAGTGAGCTCTCCCAACGGCGATGACTTTATTGTTCAAGCAAGCCATGACATGGATCGCTTCCTCCTCGTACTCGTCCCTTTGGCTTCCTTTAGGTTGATTCCAGGGCTTTCTAAGGATCCTCCAGCGTAAATCATAATATTTGTCAAAGTCTTCAGTTGTCTTTGGCTGGCTGATCCTGATCTTCTCAGTCTCTGAACACAAATCCCTCATCCCTTTGTAGGTGCAACCTCGAGATTTTGATACCATTTCCCCTCTGTTATGCGTTTTTCGCCGAATAGCTTTTTAGTCCGCAGAATGATCTAATTATGTTGATGAATCATGGCTTTAGTACTCTTGGGAGCTCTCGCGGGTGGCGCATTAGGAGGCTTCGGTGGATGGGCATTGGGGGGACTGACTGGAGCAGCTTTGGGTGGCATTGCCGGAGGTGCTGTGGGTGGGCTCTTGGGCGGAGCAGCTTATAGTTATCAAAGACAATACCCGTCATACATCTTTCCTTACTCACCTTCGAGGTACTACTACCCGACATATTTCATTCCCTGCCCAACTGTAGCTTGCTTTAGGCCGCCTTTCTTGGGCTACTGGTAACGTGCGCGCCTGCTGACTGCGATTTCATGTTGCAGAGTCAGCTAGCAAGATGGGTAGTGTACTCTTTCGGAGTAAGCGGTCGCTATAATCAGTAAGGGTTCTGTTGAGTCGAGGTTCAGACTTTCATCGCTAAGTAGATATGAGAGTTTCCGTGCTTCTTGGTCCACGGCGACGCGTTATGGCTGACTATGATCTGAAGATTGGGACTCAGGGGCCCATATTTCCGCCGATCGATAACGTTCTGAAGGCTGTGAAGAAATTCGATGGGCTCTACGATTCTGTGTGGTGGCCTGACCATCTGATGGGGTGGATTCCTGACGCTTTGTGGCAGCCTGATTTGATAGAGCTTTCCAAGTTCCAGAAGAGCCCTCACACCTTTCTTGAGACCCTTACGACAATGGCTTGCGTCGCAAGTAACACTACGAAAATTCTTTTGGGTTCTGCAGTGACGGAGACCTTTAGACGACATCCAGCGATGCTAGCTCAGGCCTTCCTTACTTTGGACCACATATCAAAAGGACGAGCGATACTGGGCATAGGACCTGGAGAAGCTGAGAACGTAGTGCCATACGGGATAGAGTGGCGCTATCCTGCAAGAAGACTCAGAGAAAGCATAGAGGTGATAAGGCTTCTCTGGTCTGGGAAGATTTCAGACTATGCTGGGCAAGTATGGAAGTTGAAAGATGCCGTTTTATCGCTTCCTCCAGAGAGAGAAGGAAAGTACCCGCCAATATGGGTGGGCGCTCACTCCAACAAGACGCTGGAGATAACTGGAGAACTTGGAGATGGTTGGATTCCAGAACATCTGGAGATCAATGAATACTTCGAAAAGCTCGAGATGATCAGGGACGCTTCTAAGAAGGCTGGAAGAGAACCTGATAGTGTGACTCCAGCCCTCTTCACCTCTCTGATACTGGCCGAGGATAGTGAAGACTGTCGCCAAATGTTGGGTTCTGTCGCAGCCAAGGCTTACGCGCTATTGACCCCGTCAGAGAAGTATGAACAATGCGGTTACAAGCATCCCTTTGGGGAGTTTAACGCCTACAGGCAATACATTCCTACAAGAGTAGAGAAGAACCAGATCTTGCCAGCTTTGGAGAAAGTGCCTGAGGAGATTTGTGAACGTAGATACATACATGGAAATGCTGATGAAGTTATCAGAGTGATTGAGAACTACGCTAGGAAAGGGCTTCGGCACATAATTCTTTGGAATCTCACACCGCTTTGTGACTATCAAAAGACCAGAGAATCCTTCGCAATACTGCTGAAGATAGTTGACTACTTCAAGAATGGAGCAACCAAGAATCCAGTTCCGTAGGAGCTAGCAGTCTCATAATAGCGCTTGCCGCTGGAGGAACAAGCAATCAGAACAGCTGATCCCATCCTCATCTTAGTAATTTTCTCACACGGCATGAATCATGTCCTTCAGCTTCTACTGCCAACTCTGCTCCCCACCTTGACGACTGAATTTCAGTTGTCCCATTATACGGCAGGCTTGCTTGTTGCTTGTTTTGTGTTGCCATACTCGGTCCTACAGATCCCGTTTGGATACATATGTGACCGCATGGGCCGGAAGAACATAATGGTCTTGGGGCTTATCCTCTACGCATCCGCCACATTTGCGTGTGGGTTAGCCCAAAATGTGATCCAGCTTGGTCTGGCTCAATTCCTAGCCGGGATAGGAGGCGCTTCTTACCATCCCGTTGGCATACCGATTATCTCGTTAGTTGTCAGCAAACAGAAGCGCGGCCAGGCAATGGGTCTGCACCAAACAGGGGGGCAATCGGCTCCTTTGTTGTTCCTGTAGCCGCAGCGTATATTGGAGTCGTTCTAGGCTGGAGATACAGTTTCATCATACTATCCTTGTTCGGAATAATCACTGTTTTTCTTTGGCAAAGAATAGACAAATTGAGATTTGGAGATAAGAAAAAAGGAGAACATGCGAATCCTAATAAGACGCTTTTCAAATCCGCAACAGCGAAGTTTCTGCTGCTACTATTCCTCTTTGGGCTGTTACACGTACTTCCTTTCAGAGGACTGACACCCTTTCTTACAACGTATGCTACGGAAAAGTATGGCCTTCGCCTAGAGTCGGCTGCTCAGCTGTTATCATGGCTTCAAATAATGGGTATCTTCGGCAGCCCTATCTTCGGGAAATTGTCTGATATCGTAGGAAGGAAGAGGATGCTCGCTATTCTGATTCTATGTCAGTCGCTGGTGATGTACCTTATTACATATACATCTTTTGAAATTCTTGCGGTTCTTCTTGGTGCAATGGGTCTGCTTGCATATGGGTGCCTTGCAGTAACAGATACTTGGGTCACGGAAATGAGTGTTGCCAGCATTATTGGCACAGCAGTTGGAGTTGCTGTGACTGCCAGCTTCTTTATCGGGGCGATCATTACTCCGATGGTAGGATTTCTCGCGGACCAGATCAGTTTTGACTTCGCATTCAGAATACTATCCGTAGCCACACTGCTGGGGTTGCCAATACTGAGGTTTGTGAAATGTGAAAAGAAAGAAGCGATTGCCACAATGACCTAGTAACGCGCGCTACGTGGCCCTACTTGCCCATTACTATTCCTGAAGGGTCGATCTCCCTTAGAATTCTCAGTTCCTTCTTTGCTGGAGTCTCGCTTGTCTGGACTACCTCAGGAATGATCAGTTCGAAGCCACAATTTCTCTTTACTTCTTTGAGATCGACGCCAGGATGAATTGAGATGAGTCTCATCCTCTTGGTCTCATGATCGAATCCGTAGACGCCTAGCTGTGTGATAACTCGATACGGCCCAGTATTCTCGGGGAGGCCCGCTTTTTCTCTTCCACCGGGACCCGTCAAGTACCCAGGGGTTGTCATGAAATCCAGCTTGTTAACGAATCTCTGTTCGTCTTGCTTCATCAGGATTATGTTCTTGTGGCATAACGATCCAACGTCATTTGCTCCACCACTGCCCGGGAGCCTTATCTTGGGGTGCTGGTAGTCGCCGATCACGGTGGTGTTGATGTTCCCAAAGATATCTATCTGTGCCGCTCCCAAGAAGCCATAGTCAACATATCCAGATTGTAATGCTGACATTACATCATGCATGCTTGATGCAGCTATGCCTCTGTAGTAAGTCCGGGAGTCTCCGACGGAGACCGGTATCACAGGGCATTGAGGGCCAATTCCTCCCGCTTCATACATTATGAGTATGTTTGGAGCATGGGTTCTCTGAGCGAGGACAGTTGCAATTACAGGTAGTCCTGTGCCCACGAATATGGACTTACCGTCTTCAAGCATTTTTGAGGCTATAGAAGCCATCAATTCCACTTGCGTGTAGCCATTAGCTTTTCTTGCCATTTGTACACCTCTAAAGTCGTCCGAGGGTCTTTTCCATTCTCTGTAGATGTTTCAACTTCTTCTGTCCGCCTACAAGCCTCAGATAATGATCAAATGAGTCAACTGAGAAGACATACTTGTCGAGATATTCTTGGACGCCCTCGTCGGTCTTGGAGATACTGAGCCATTCAGAGATGTGTTCTTCGTCGTAGAAGTACTGGAGAGGCATCTGACATGGATGTGCTCCCCAAGGAACTTCTACTACTGCGTCAACGTGATAAAACGGTATCGAGGTTCTCCATGGTTGAAGCTGAATTCCGCGGTGAGGAATGATCTTTTCTGTTGTCAAGATGAGTCGCCGGGAAGCTCTTGAGAGCTCAAAGTCCTCGATCAACGATCCGTCAATCTGTGCATTTCCGAATTTGTCGCATCGGTGGACATGGATGATGCCCACATCAGGGTTGCACGAAGGGATCAAGGTTACTGGTTTCTTTGTGAACGGACATAGAGCTGTCTTTGCAGAGCTCTTCTTGAAAGTGTCTGTTCCAGCAAGTATTCTTGATGGAACAAATGGGATGCCCATCATGCCGCCCAGGAAGCGCCATTGGTATCCGGCGTTGCTTATCTCTGAAACTACTTTGCATCTTCCGGTCTGCACTGCCCTTCTGGAGGCGTTTGATAGCCCTCTGAGCTCATGTCCGAAGGAGTATGCCGCTTCGACTTTGTCAACACACCCTGAGGCTACAAGTAGATCTATGTCATGCACTGCGGTCTTGCCGGCCATCGTCAAACCCTGTTTCCTCTGCCTGATCAGTTCATAAATGATGGCCATCGAGACTCGGACATGGCCGAATCCGCCGGAAGCGATGAAATCTCCAGAATTCACAAACTTAGAAACAGCTTCTTTGGCACTCATCCTCTTGTCTTCAGCTTTTCTGGGCTTGTTCTCAAAGACCCAGCTACGATTCTCGTCAGGATCTCTGAATCCAACGAGTTGCCCTTGTCCTTCCTCAATAGTCTCCAAATGGCTGCATCCCGATTTGGCCACAACAGCGACCTAACCTCAATTTAAGCTTTAGAAATTCCTTTAGGTCCTGCTTACTTTTTTGGTGCGCAGTCAAGAGCGCGCGAGCGCACTCTTCTCTCACGCTACCCTGTACATGATGTATTTCCCGTACCCGGTCACTATTCTCGAGTATCCTTTGAGCAATTTGTTTACTTCAGGACTATCTGTATCCACCAACAATGGTCTTCCTCTTAGCGTGGCGATCTTGTTCTCTGTGGCGATGATTACGATGTTGTCTTTTCCCACTTTTTCTATTACTCTTGAACTTATTTGCTGATTTCCTCTTCCAAATATGTGACCTTGACCGCCTATTACGGTGACTATGATCTTGGTCTTGTTTTTTTCAACCAATGCCAATAGTTGTTTTTCGTTTACGTCTGATGCAACTAATCTCTTCTGACGGATTGCGTCAACACCAAGTAAAGCATATTTTAGGCCAAGTTGCCTCATGATGGCCTTTGTCGTCGTTCCCGGTCCGATGACGTAGAGGTAATCGTCTTCCATATCATCTATGATTTCCCAAGCGATCGATTGAATATCTCCCTTTTCGGAGGCGGCGCTTCCGGTCTTTGTCCCTTGAATCATTTGGTTCTCATAGGGGACTCTCAAGTACCCGTACAGCTTTGCAGACACTCTGTTATGTCTGAAAGCTTCCTCATCGATGTCCATGACTTCTGATTCCTGCGTTGACAGCTTGTCCTGCAGGTAGGCAACGGCGAGAAGGCCTGCTGATCTAGGATTGATGGCGAAGACTCCGGAGTGGATCTTCACGCCTGCGGGGACGCCGAGAACCGGCAACTTATCTCCAATTACTTCTTGAATGTCCCTTGCTGTTCCGTCACCACCCACGAAGAGTATCAAGTCAACTTCTGATCTTAGCATCGCGCGCGCAGCGTCTCTGGTGTCTTCTGGAGATGTCTCCCCTTCTTCTAGGGTACCTATCACTTTTGGCTCAAAGCCGCAGGCTTGGGCTTCTGCCTCACCCATGTCCCGTGGGTATGTGATCAATTCAATATGATTCTTGATCGGTAGAACTTCATTGAGGGCTTCGATCGCTCTCGAGGGCGAAGTAGGTTTTGCTCCTAGTTCTATCGCTTTTTTCAGAATCTTTTCTCCGTCGGTTCCTTTCAGGCCGACAGAACCGCCCATACCTGAGATGGGGTTTACGATGAGTCCTAACTTCCTCTTTGACTCTCGGGTCATCTTCTCCTAGTTTTCCCTTTTGTGCTTTCTCAGATAAGCTCTCCATGTCAGCGCCCATTTGCTTGGATCATTAAGGGCTTCCACTTTGATCTTGGATATTGGTTGGTTGTGGGGAGCTGTTCTTATGATTTCAGGATTCTTATACGCTTCTTCACTTATCCGTCTGATTATGTTGACCCAGTAGTCAATATCTTCCTTAGAGTAAGTGTCGCAAGGTTCCGGCAGGAAGGGTTCTGGAACTACCCATGGGTGATGACTAGTGAAGTATTCTTGGACTCCGAAATCCACTATTCGACGAGCCACGTCATCAGTGTCCACTCCAGTGTCTTCTTTCAGCTTCTCGAGGCTGAATCTCACCTGATCCAGTCTTATCCTCTGTTTCGGGTAGGCCATCGAGACTCCTGGTACATCTGATATCTTTCTTATGAGATAGTTGGTGTTAATAATAGCTGTCTCAGAGACTTGTCTAAGACCCTCAGATCCCATGCTCATTATCCATGCGTATGCCCTGACTACCGTCTCGATATTCCCCAGAAATGCTCTGACCTTACCAATGCTGTTAGGCCTATTGTAGTCTAGGTGATATCGGGATCCGTCATAGGTGACGATTGGCACAGGAAGATATTCCGATAAAGCCTCTGCAACTCCTACTGCACCACAGGCCGGCCCCATGCATCCGTGAGGGGATGAAAATGCTTTATGGATGTTGAAATGGCACATATCGAAGCCAGCTTCTTTAGCTCGAGCGATTCCGAAAAGGGCGTTTGAATTAGCTTGATCGTAACTGCAGAGGCCTCCTGCCTCATGAATAATGTCCACAAATTCATTGATAGATGGGTTGAATATCCCGGTGTCCTCAGGATTCGTTACCATGAATCCTGCCGTATGTTTTGATACTGCGGCTTTCAGAGCTTCGATGTTTGGAAGTCCCGTCTCGGGGTCCGGATACAACGTAATAATCTTGAAACCTGCAGTTGCTGGACATGCGGCGTCAGCGGGGTGCGAGAAAAGTGTGCTGATAATCTCATTTCTGTCAAGTTCTCCGTTGGTTTTATGGTATTCCCTGATCATACATGCGTTTGTGTATATTCCGTGAGCGCCGCCTCCGGGTTGAAAGGTGAATTCTTTCATTCCTGAGATCTCACTCATGAATCTCGCGAAATGGTAGATTATTTCCAGAATCCCTTGGACCGTCTCCTCGTCTTGATATGGATGTAAGTCAGCGAAACCCGGTAGTCTTACAAGTTCTTCATTGACTTGGGGGCTGTACTTCATTGTGCAAGTTCCCATACCTATGTCGATGTTGAAGGCCATTCCGAGTGTCTCTTGTGACAGGCGCAAGTAATGTCTCAAGACATGAGGTTGTGACATCTCTGGAAGTCTCGGTTGCCCCTTTCTCTGCATATTCTGAGGAATATAGGAGGCTGCTTCACCAACTGTCCTCTTGATCGCGTCCTCAACTTCTGCAAGCATCATGCCCCTTTCACCCTTTTGCCCCATTTGCATGACTATTGGCTCGTCCCAGACGTGTGCATGATATCTTCTGAGCTCTGACCTTCTGTTCATCTGATTGCCTCCTCAAGGGAACTTGCAAGCCTTTCGAGATCCTCTTTGGTATGAACCTCAGTCACACAATATAGTGAACTCTCTCCCAGTTCGGGAAATTCAGTTGAGATGTCTTTTCCCCCCAGGACTCCACGTTTCAGGAGGGACTTGTTGACTTCACGCGTAGTCTTGCTTTTTTCTTCAAAAATGACAATGAATTCCTTGAAGAAGTGAGGTGTGAAGGCGATCTTTACCCCTTTTATTTCGGATAGGAGCTTTGCGGCGTAATGTGATCTCTGAATTATTTCTTCGCCTATCTCCTTGATTCCATTCGCCCCCATCAAGGTTAGATATACCGCTGCGGCAATCGTCCACAAGCCTACGGTAGTCCCGGTGAAATCTTTCCCTTTCTCTCTAACCGCATAGAGTGTTCTCTCATGTGTGCAATAGCCGAATCCAAATCCTTCGCCGTTCACGGTGTCTGCTATACTCACAAGTTGTGTTGGGTATTCTGAAATGTACTTCGGCTCGTCTCTGGTGGCGATGAATCCACCTGTGCCTCCTCCATAGTTCATGTGGATGCCAAGAGGCTGAATCTCACCGCAGACTATGTCTGCGCCGTAGTTAGCAGGAGGTTCCAAGATGCCAAGTGAGATAGGGTCAACACCCACTATGCACTCTGCACCGTTCTTATGGGCTACTTGGGAGATCGCTTCTCCTTGTGACTCGATGAACCCCAAGTATGACGGATTCTCAAAGTAGACAGCCGCGGTTCTCTGTGAGATCTTATCCTTGAGGTCCTCAATTGACAGTAGGCCTGTCCTATGATCATACTCCACCGATTCTACCGTGATATGCCCCACTGCACTCTTTGGTTGGCAGAAGTTCTCGATTACCGAGAGCCTCTCGGGGCTGATTGTTCTCGGAATCAGAAGTTCGTTGCGGCCGGATATTCTTGAGGCCATACGCACTGCGAAGCCTGCTGCGGATGCCCAGTCAAATGTTGGCAGGCTAACTGCCTCCATATCAAGGAGTTCGCCCATCATGCTCTGAAATTCAAAGAATGTCTGCCATTTTCCAAGATCTGAGTATGTATTGCCTGCATATGCTGTCACGAATTCCGCTCTGCGGATGATCTCGTCGACGACCGCAGGAACGTAGTGCTGCCAGCATCCGCCGCCGAGGAAATTCAGGTATTCCTTGCATGTCCTATTCTTCGAGAGTAGCTTCTCCACGTGAGTCTTCAGTTCAAATTCCGATTGGAAAGGTCTTGGCAGGTTCAATGGCCTGTTGAATCTGAGCTCTTTGGGAATGATGGTCAGGAGTTCCTCAATACTCTTGACCCCTAACTCATTGAGCATTTGATCTCTGATTGCCGGTACGGAGTTTGAGATATACGGATGTGAAGTATTTGCGTTCTTGGGCATAATAATTCGCCCACAATCCGATAAGAAAAATAGGAGAGAGGTGGAGCTTCAAGCTATTGACAGTTGGCGCTCCGCCTAGATTATTTTGAGGCTTTTTCCAATCCTTTCAAATGCGGCCAGAGCATACTCCAGTTGTTCTCTAGTGTGGTGAGCGTTTACTATGGTTCTGACTCTATCAGTGCCTTTAGGCACAATGGGATAGCTGACTGCGTTGACGAATATTTTCTCCTCTTCATACAATCGCCTGCTGAGTTCTTGGGCTTTTTCCATTGTTCCAACTATGACCGGAGTTATTGGTGTCTGACTTATTCCAGTATTGAAGCCTAGGCTTTCCAGCTCCTTCTTGAAGAACCGGGTGTTGTCCCGTAGCCTCTGAACACGTTCAGGCTCTCTGTTGATTATCTCAAATGCCTTGATTGTTGCACCAGTTGTAGCTGGGTCTGGGAATCCGGTAGAAAAGCAATAGGTTCTTGAACGTCGCCAGAGGTAATACTTCAACTCTTCACTACCAGCGACATACCCTCCGCAAGTTGCTATTGCCTTGGACAGGGTTCCCATCTGGACCTCCACTTTCCCGTATGCGTTAAAGTGTTCAACAGTGCCCCTCCCCGTCTTTCCCAGTACCCCCGTGGCATGAGCCTCATCAATGTAGGTAAAAGCATCATACTTCTGTGCCAGCTCAACAATCTCAGGAAGGGGACAGACGTCTCCATCTTGACTGAACACAGAATCGGTAATTATCATGGTCTTGCCTTTGGCGCGCTCTTTGACACTCTCTTTCAACTTCTTCTCTAGGTCTACCATGTCGAGGTGTTTGTAGATAATGCGGTCAGTACCTCGAGCCAGCCTGCAACCATCAATAATGCTTGCATGGTTCAGCTCATCGCTGACAATGGTGTCTCCTTCAGCCATCAAAGACCAGACGGCGCCCACGTTTGCAGTATAACCAGTAGGGTATACTAGTGCCGCCTCTGTCGATTTGAACTCAGCAGCCCTTTTCTCGAGCTCGTCCTGAATAGCCATTGTCATTATCATTCTTCCTGTGCCCATGCCTGCTCCCCATTTTTCAATGGCTTCGATTGCAGCCTGCTTCATTTCGGGGTGATTTGCGAGGCCAAGGTAGTTATTGGCGCACAGGATGAGGATCTCTTGTCCATCCAGTGTGGTCTTTGCGGAATTAGGACCACCGAGGACTCTGAAATGGGGCATGTAGTTAGTTCTCTTCAGTTCATCGTATTGGTCTTGTACAAATTTTTCGTATTTGCCGTTGGTCAATGTATGTTCACCTGTGTCCCAGTATGGTGTCAGTGATTTGCTTAAAGCATTTTCAGTGTGCGCTGAAGGATAGGAATGCATGGCGTGTGATAATCTCAAGGAGGTTGGAGGTTGTGCTCAGTGGTTCTGCTTCGTGCTGCCACGCCTTATCTCTGCCTTGGCCAGCCTTTCGATGAAGTGGCAGATCGCAGAGTGGTCGTTGTTTTCTTCTCCTTCGTTTGTCAATGCAATGAGCTCCTGCTGGACGAGACTAGTCAGAGGGAGTGGGACATCCATATCTCTAGCGACTTCCAAGGCATTCTTCAAATCCTTTCGTTGAAGGGCTATCCTGAAGCCCGGTTTGAAATTACGATCCATAATCGATGGTATCTTCTGATTTAGCATCACGCTGCCCGCAGCTCCGTTCCTTATGGCCTCAAACACTTTCTCAGGGTCCAATCCAGCTTTGGCCCCTAAGACAAATGCTTCTGAAAAAGCAGCTATGTTGAGTGCAACGATTATTTGGTTGACTAGCTTGGTCAGGTTCCCCGCCCCTATGTCTCCTACCAACACGGGGTTCTTGCCCATCGATTCCAAAATCTTCCTGCATCTTTTGAAGATCTCGGATTTTCCTCCGACCATTATGGCGAGACTTCCGTCTATCGCCTTCAACTCTGAACCGCTGACTGGGGCATCGAGCATATGCGCACCTTTTGCCTCGATCCGTTTGCAGATTCTCCTTGAGACTAGGGGATTGATTGAACTCATGTCAATGTATACTGTTCCTGGCCGAATACCTTCCAGAACACCATCTCCTCCCAACACTGCCTGTTCTACTTGAGCAGAATCGGGAAGCATTGTAATTGTGACGTCACTCACCACCGCAGCTTCCCTTGAAGAAGTGGCCTTCCTAGCACCGGCGGGCACTAGCTCGTTTACAGATTCAGACACAATGTCAAATACGACAAGAGGGTAGCCTGCTTTCAGCAGATTCTTCGACATCGGCTTACCCATTATTCCTAGGCCGATGAAGCCAACTTTCTCCTTTTTTTCTGACATTATGATCCCTGTAGCGAGGAGCGGTGCTAAGTGGGGGGAACTGAAGCGCGTGCTATGCCTATTCTCAATCTAAACTCTTGCAGAATAAAGAAAAGAGGGGAAGGAAGGGTCTAGTATCCCAGCTTCTGACAGGTGGCAAGGTACTCTGGTTTCCAAGTGTGGCTTACAATCTCGAAGAAGTCGTATTCACCAGTAGTCTTCTCTGGAGGTAGGCCTCTGACCACATACCATTCCTGTGTAGCTTGGCGGTCGCATGTCCTCCACTCCTCCGGCCCTTTATGGTATTCAAATTTGTGTCCTTCAAGTTCGGCCTTGACCTTGTCGGCATCTAGGCTTCCTGCTCTGTTTGCCGCAGCGCAGATCTCTATCATTCCAACGTAGTTGCCGAGAGAGTATGCGTCGGGGGGGTGTCCGTACTTTGTCATCCAGCGATCGACGAGAGTTTTGGCCTTGGATGCCCATGGCACGTTCTCATTGGCCACCTTGTAGTAGTAGTCCATGCCAGCATAGATTCCGTTGAAGGTCTTGGCTCCTCCGGCTGCGTAAGAGATAGCTGTCGTAGTGGTGGTGATGCACACTGCCATCCTTTTCTCCAAGCCGAACTCGTGAACTTGCTTTAGGGAGTTTATCTGATCGCTGCCTCCGGCGATGAGGACCAGAACGTCAGGTTTGGCTGCATCTGCCTTTTTCAGCAGCGCGGAGAAATCAGTTGTCCCCAGTGGGAATCTCTCGCCACCGACCCATTGTCCGTTGAAGACACCCAGAGCCTCCTTGGTCATCGTCTCCTGTTCGTGGCCCCAGACATAGTCCACCGCTAGGGTGTAATGCTTAGGTCCAACTTTCTCGATGGTGGTGGCTACGTTTGCATATGCGGCTGTTTGGTTCACTGTCATTGGGAATGAGGTGTACGGGCTGAGTACATCCTTGGTGTGCATAGTCGTCTCGGTCTGATTTCCAACCATGAAATGTATCTTCTCTCTCTTTGAGATCTCATTGATTGCAAAGTTGTTCTGTGAACCTATCTCGCCAACTATGAATGCCACCTTCTCTGTCTCGATAAGTTCCATCATTCTTCGAGTTGCTACCGCAGGGGTAAGTTCTGTGTCTCGAACAAGGTATTCCACGGGTCTCCCGAGGACTCCTCCAGTAGCATTGACATCGAGAACGCCTTCTCGAATTCCTTCCATCAATTCATTCCCATAGTATGCATAAGGTCCAGACAACGGCGCAGGAACAGCTATCTTGACTGGTTCACCCTTCGGTCCACCAGGGGTAGATGTTGTCGTGGTAGGCAGCATGGTCGTCGGGGGCTGGGTCTGAGTTGGAGGTTTCTGTGTTGAGTAGTAGTAACCTCCGCCTATCGCGACCGCTGCCACTATGCCTGCACCGGCATACTTCAAGAATTTGCGTCTGTCTACAGGTTTCTTTGATTCTGCCACGGATCATATCTCCACTTCATACTGTAACTACAACCTTCGTTTCATACTTTATTTAAGATTTGTACTTCATTTTTATATAATGAAAAGAGCAGTAGTATGCCGTTGATCATTATGGTGGCGATTGACCCCTCCTACCTGATCACTCAGGTTCTTAATGGTCTAGTGTGGGGCTTGGTGCTAGCATTGATCGCTATGGGATTGGCGTTGATCTATGGCTTGTTGGACATAGTCAACTTCGCGCATGGTGCCTTCTACGCTTTTGGAGCCTACGTTGCCTGGCAGACTCTGTTATCTGGAGGCAACTATTGGGTTGCCATGTTGACAGTTCCATTGGCAATGATTCTGCTTGGTTTATTCGTCGAGTCGACATTGCTGCGTCGGCTCTATGGTCAAGATACTAAGTTCACATTGATCTTCAACTTCGGACTGATGCTGGTCATAGTCCAGGCGTGCAGATTCATATGGGGCGCACGCGGCAAACCTATATCCATCCCCAGTGAGCTGGCTTTCTCCGTCGACCTGGGCATATTCTCGTACCCTGCCTACCGATTATTTGTGATAGCATTGACATCTGCGATTGCGATAGCAGTGTTCGTCTTCTTGAGGAAGACACATGTCGGGATGGCTACCAGGGCAGGCATACAGAATAGAGAAATGGTGCAGGTCCTCGGAGTGAACATCGGCAGGATATACACCCTCATCTACACGATAGGGATATGCATCGCTGGAATAGCAGGGTTGGTTGCTTCACCACTTTTCGGAGTATATCCTGAGATGGGGGCTGAAGTGCTCATTCCAGCGTTCGTAGTCGTAGTCGTCGGAGGCATGGGAAGCTTTCACGGCTCAATACTTGCAGGCATATTGGTAGGACAGGTTGCCACCCTCCCAATCATCTGGGAACCCAGAATAGCACAGGTGATGATCTACATCTTCATGGCCATCGTCCTGCTGGCAAGACCCGCCGGCTTGTTCGGTGAGCTTGGAAGATAGGCCAGGATCATATGGAACTGGTCGAGGCTGATCGATTTGGCTCAACGTGAAAAGCTACGGAATATCTTCGGATGGATCAATCAGCATCCAATGTATACTCTGGCGGCAATCCTGATTATCATGCCCTGGGTGATGCCCTCATTCACCGTATCCACTGACATGCTCATATTCGGCCTCTTCGCGATGGGGTTCAACATCCTGCTCGGCCAGACAGGTATGCTGTCCTTCGGTCATTCCGTATTCTTTGGTCTCGGCGCCTACGGTACAGCAATGTTCCTAATGAAGCCCCAGGCTGTGCCGCGCGTTCCAGCCTCTTGGGGGATGCTTGGGATTCTGACTGGCCTCGCCTTGGCAACCGCAGCTGCTCTGGGTATAGGAGCGCTCAGCATAAGAAGGAAAGGAACCTATTTCTCGTTGATAACCGTCGCCTTCAACATGATGGTCTACTTCATCTTCATTCAGAATCCTCTGGATCTGACTGGTGGAGGCGATGGCATCATAGGAATACCAACTCCGCCTTTGTTCTTCCTTGAGAAATGGAGGACTCCTGAGACCTGGTACTACTTCTGCATGGTGATTACACTAGCTGCAGTTGCCATACTGAGGATCATACAGACTTCCCCCTTCGGGGAAGTCCTCAAAGGTATACGAGAGAACGAAGAGAGGGTGATGCTTCTGGGATATGACGTTGCCAGATACAAACTGATAAGCTTCACACTCTCAGGCCTATTCTCAGGCCTGGCAGGCTCGCTTCTGGCTTTCCACCTGAATTTCGTCGGTTATGATACGCTCTACTGGATGGTCTCCGGCGAGGTTTTGATAGTCTGTCTTTTGGGCGGCTTCCGCACGTTCTTCGGCCCTCTAGTAGGTGCCGTCGCATACATACTGCTGAAAGACGGCCTCAGCGCGATCACCGAGAATTGGATGATCTTTATGGGTGTGGTAGTCATGGCAATAATCCTAGCATTTAGAGGTTCAGGCATACTCGAGATGGCTGAGAAACTTATCTACAGGGGCAGAGGTTGAGCGCGCGCTAGAATCACATATACAGGGAGTGAGTTCGTGAACCCTATACTAAAGACAGAAGGATTGACGTGCAGGTTCGGCGGTCTCGTAGCTGTAGACTCAGTGGATTACATGCTGAACAAGGGGCAGCTCGCCTCAATAATCGGCCCCAATGGCGCAGGGAAAAGCACCTTCTACAAGTTGATCGTTGGCGTTCAGACACCTACCCAAGGTAGAATATACTTTAACGGCGAGGATATCACCGACGTCAAGCCCCATAGAAGAGTCGAGATGGGCATCGCGAAGTCATTCCAGATCGTTCAGATCTTTGCTAACATGAGGGTTATTGAGAACATGGCGGTCGCAGCCCAACAGGGCCTGACCAAGGATAGCCGCATGTTCTACCTATCATCATGGAAGAACAGCAAGACGATACAGAAGTCGGAAGAGATCCTAGGAAGGATCGACCTTCTGGGCGATAAAGAGAAGAAGGCAGGGAGCTTACCACAGGGTCAGAAGAAGCGTCTTGAGATAGGCATGGCCCTTGCAACCGACCCGTCCCTGCTACTGTTGGACGAGCCTACAGCCGGATCATCACCTGCTGAGACCCAGATGACAATTGACTTGGTGAAGGAACTCAGCAAGGATCTGTCGATAGTAATAGTTGAGCACAAAATGGATGTAGTTATGAAACTCGCTGAACGGATCACAGTGATGCATCAGGGAAGTATAATCGCGGACGGCACCCCCAATGAGATAAGGAGCAACGAACTGGTGAAGAGCGTCTATCTGGGTGGTAGCGATGCTTGAGGTACGTGACATTCACACATTCTACGGTGACAGCCACATACTCTTCGGAGTGTCACTTGAGATAAAGAAGCAGGAGATCGTCGCACTTCTGGGAAGGAACGGTGTTGGAAAGACAACGACGTTGCGGAGCATCATGGGACTTACACCTCCGAAGAAAGGCACGGTACTGCTGAACGGAGAAGACATAACGCACGAACCTATCCACAAGCGAGCGAAGATAGGCATAGGGTACGTGCCAGAGGACAGAGGGATCTTCCCCGGCCTGACCGTTCATGAGAACCTCACTATAGCCGCAGACGGTGTAGGCGCACCTGGGGGCAACTATGAGGATGCCTTCAAATTCTTTCCCGAGTTGGGAAAGTATCTTCCCAGCAAGGCCGGACGCTTGAGCGGAGGGGAGCAGCAGATGTTAGCTGTTGCAAGAGCTTTGGTGGGAACTAAACATGTTCTGATACTTGACGAGCCCACACAGGGCTTGGCTCCAAAGGTCGTTGACAGGATCACCCACGCCATCAAGGGGATCAGTAAAGAGACATCCATACTTATGGTTGAGCAGAACACTGATCTGGCTTTGCGTCTTGCTGACAGGGTGTACATTATGAGGGATGGGAATATAGTCTTCTCAGGAGTGCCGCAGCAGGTTCGTGATGACGAGAAGGTCCAATCCTACTTAGTTATCTCGTAAATTCAACTTGGCGCGGCGTGATAGCTGTGATGTCCCTCGGCGAACAGTGAGCCCACATGCATGCTTACGGTGGCACACGACTGAATTATGGGGCAACCGAGGTGAGGGGTAATCATGAGAAGGTCGCCAAGGCTATTTCCACGATCTTCAACGCGCCTCTTGTGACAATATATGCTTTCACGATCTTGATTCTATTCCTGAATCTGACTTCGCCTCTACATCTTCTCGTGGTTTGCGCCTTTTTCGTGTGTATCCTGCCGTATCTTATGATAATCTACATGGTGCGGGCCGGCATTATCCCAGATATGTTTGCCTCAGATAGAAGAACGCGAACAAAGCCATTTCTTGCTGCCATAGGAAGCTATGCAGGTGGAATGATCGCTTTGATTCCTCTTCAGGCGCCTCGAATCCTGACTGCTCTGATGGCGTGCTACGTGGTCAACTCAATTGTAATGATGATGATCACTCAAGTATGGAAGATCAGCGTTCATGCCTCAGGCATTGCCGGTCCAGGCACATTCCTTCTGCATCAGCTTGGAATAATCATGCTTCCATTCTTTCTACTTGTCCTTCCCATAGGTTGGGCAAGACTTGAGCTGAGAGCACATACGAGAAACCAAGTACTGGCAGGAGCTCTATTGACTAT
>Ga0315282_10001169_pt1 | contig 50391 bp, 40 predicted proteins | sample YL17G07_20_MG_FD_203693 | JGI IMG/M metagenome (GOLD analysis project Ga0315282, IMG submission 203693) | Sediment microbial communities from Yellowstone Lake, YNP, Wyoming, USA - YL17G07_20 | ecosystem: Environmental > Aquatic > Freshwater > Lake > Sediment | place: USA: Wyoming | collected...
ACTCAACAAGGCGCGCAATGCCTCATCATTCAGTTGGACACGCCTGGTGGCCTGATGGAATCGATGAGGATTATCGTCAAGAAGGAACTCGCCTCCACTATCCCGATTATTGTCTACGTCGCTCCCGGTGGAGCAAGGGCGGCCTCCGCCGGTGTTTTCGTGACCATGGCTGCGAACATCGCTGTCATGGCTCCTGGTACGCATATCGGCGCGGCTCATCCTGTCACGCTGGGGGGAGGAGAAGGGAAAGAAAGCAAGACGATGACGGAGAAGATCGTCAATGATACGGTTGCCTCCATTAAGAATATTGCCAAGACTCGAGGCAGGAATGTGGATTGGGCTGAAAAGGCGGTCGTGAAGAGTGTCTCCATCACCGACGAAGAAGCAGTCAAGCTCAATGTCGTTGACTTTATTGCCGCGGATATTCCAACTCTTCTCGCTAAGATCGATGGGAGGGTTGTGAAACTGGACGGCGTCACTCGTACCCTTCAGACGAAGGGAGTTCAACCCCGGCCCATTCAGATGAGTTGGCGCGATCGGCTTTTGGAGATCATCTCGAATCCAACGATTGCTTACATCCTTCTCATGTTAGGGATTTATGGGATATTCTTTGAACTCTCGAGTCCCGGGGCAATTCTTCCTGGGGTGGTCGGCGGAATCTTTCTTATCCTTGCCTTTTACGCTCTGCAGATGCTTCCTGTCAATTACGCGGGTTTGGCACTAATCTTCTTTGGCATTATCCTGTTTATTGCCGAAATCAAAGTGGTCAGCCATGGCTTGCTGGCTGTGGGAGGGGTCATCTCTCTTTTCTTAGGTTCCTTGATGTTATTTCGAAGCCCGGTGGAGTATATGAGAGTCTCTTTAAGTGTCATTATACCTGCTGTTTTAGTGAGTGCTGCATTCTTCATTTTTGCAGTAACGAGAGCCATCAACGCGCGGCTGAAAAAACCAACCACGGGGATGGAAGGCCTTATCGGAGAAGTGGGGATCGCTTCGACATCGCTTGCTCCCGAGGGGAAAGTGTCCATCCATGGGGAATTCTGGAACGCAACGAGTGATGGGAATATAGAGAAGGGTGAGAAGGTTCAGGTCGTAGGGGTGAGGAACCTAAAACTAAATGTCAAAAAGATAGAATAAGGAGGGAATGCTATGGGTATCACAGGTCTTCCATCAGGCTTCTTTTTTCTCATTATCTTTCTACTCATTTTAGCTGCCTCAGCGATCAAGATCCTGAGGGAATACGAACGGGGTGTCATCTTCCGACTTGGAAGGCTTATCGGCGCCAAAGGGCCAGGGATCATTTTTATTATTCCCGGGGTTGACAAGCTGCTGAGGATCAGTCTGAGATTGGTAACGCTAGACGTTCCGTCTCAGGATGTGATCACACGGGACAACGTCTCTATCAAAGTGAATGCTGTAGTTTACTTCCGTGTGATCGACCCAAATAAGGCAGTGGTCGAAGTGGAAAACTATCTCTATGCCACATCCCAACTGGCCCAGACGACCCTTCGGAGCGTTGTGGGCCAGGTGGAGCTGGATGAACTGCTTGCCCACAGAGATAAGATCAACATGCAGCTCCAGGACATCCTGGACAAGCACACGGACCCCTGGGGAATTAAGGTTTCTCTGGTAGAAACCAAACAGGTCGATTTACCCGAAGAGATGCGAAGAGCGATCGCCCGCCAGGCTGAGGCAGAAAGGGAGAGAAGGGCTAAAGTCATCCATGCAGAAGGTGAAGCTCAGGCCGCAGCAAAAATGGCAGAGGCGGCTCAGGTGCTCAGTGTTTATCCGGCAGCCATCCAGTTAAGATTTCTACAGACCCTGACCGAGGTAGCCACGGAAAAGAACTCGACGACGATCTTCCCTGTGCCGATTGATCTTCTTACACCCTTTTTGAAGAAGTAGTGGAAACTCTTCTAAGATACTCTTTGGCCTTCCATGACCCTTCCCCCACCCCGGGGAAGGGTTTTTTTATTTCTTATATCCCACGGGCATAATCAATAAAGGTTCGTGTTTAGGTGGGAGACCTGCGATGTTTGAGACTTCCGCATCGTTAAAGGCTCCCACAATCCCCGCCCCCAATCCCAGGGCTTCTGCTTGGAGGAATAGATTCTGGCCCACATGTCCGACTTCGATGAGAGCATATCGGATTCCCCTTTCACCATACTTCCCGGTGATCCTTCGATATTCAGCCGTGATGATAAAGATGATGGGTGCCCGAGCCATCCACATCTGAGATAAAGAGGCCAAGGCAATCTCTCTTCGGCGATCTCCCTTTGTGACCGGCAGGAGGGAATGTTCTTTTGGTAAGTATCGATAAACGCCCCCCTTCATCTTTTCAACCCCATTCTCCCCGACGAGGATGTAAATATCCAAAGGATACAACGCCCCCCCGGAGGGCGCCGCTCTCTTGTTTTCCGATGAATCCGTAATTCCCTGCCCGGCCCATACGAGTTGCGAGAGATGATTAAGGGAAAGACTTTTTTCCCTAAAATCTCGCACGGTTCTTCTTCCCTTGATGGCTTTCTCCACTGAAACCTTTCCATCGAAGGAAGGTTTTGGAAGTGAGATCGAAGCATCACCCGTTCTCACTTCTAAAAGACCCATTGCTAAAAAGAAGCCTAAAGACAATCCAAACCACCTTTCCATCATTTCTCCCCTCCCCTTTTTTTAGAGGCCCCTCGTTTTTCCAAATGCTGGTCCATCTGGCTCCAGATGCCCCGGAAGATACGAACCTCTCTTTCATCCATCTGGATTCTTCCCAAAAGTCTTCTTAGCACTCGCATGATTCCTTTGGGATTATTCGAATCCAGGAATCCAATGCGGAGCAGTGTCTTCTCCATATGTTCGAACATCCTCTCTAATTGCTCCGCCTGAGCCAATTGAGCCGCCCTCCGTGGACTCTCCATCGAGGCCTGGAATAACTCATAACAAACAACCACCACGGCTTGTGCAAGATTGAGGGACGGAAAGGATTCCACGGAAGGAATCCTGGCGCAGAGATGACAAAGGGATAATTCGTCATTCGTCAATCCCTCTTTTTCTGAGCCGAACGCCAGGCCGATCACATTCTTCTGTGACAAAGAGATCAGCTTTTTCGTCAGGGCTTCCGGTGTCAGGTCTGGCCGCCTCTCCCTTCCTCCCCGTGAAGTGAACCCGACCACAACTCCCATTTCGGAGATGGCCTCTCCCAATGTGAAAAATTCTTCTGCCCTTTCCAGAATATCTTCCCCCCCTGATGCGAGTTTATACGCGTTGGCATGCAGAGGGGAACAACCATTGACCACGATCAACCGGCTCAATCCCATGTTCTTCATCGCCCTGGCCACGGAACCGACATTTTCCGGGAATCTGGGCCTGACTAAAATGATCGAAATGGAATTGAGATTGATCTTCCTTCTCATGGGCTTTATTATAGCGATGAAAAATTGCCTTGACTATCAATTTTTTTTATCTTAATAACCTTCGTATATTTCCCCGTCGTGAAAGAGAAGATCGATGAAGACGAAAGTTCCTTTTTTTGACTTGGCGGTCCAGTTCAAATCCATCGAAGAGGAAGTAAGGTCCGCTTTAGATGAGGTGTTTCGCACCCAACAATTCATCCTGGGGTCTCAAGTCCAGGTTCTGGAGGAAACGATTGCACGGTATTGCGGGACCCGATATGCGATCGGAGTGGCCTCTGGTTCGGATGCCCTGCTTTTATCTTTGATGGCCTTAGGAATTGGGACGGGCGATGAAGTCCTCCTCCCTTCCTTCACTTTCTTTGCGACAGCAGGTTGTGTCTCCCGACTTGGAGCCACCCCGGTTTATGTGGACATCGACCCAGAGACCTTTAACATGGATCCCTCCAAGATCGAGCAGAAAATCTCCTCGAAAACAAAGGCCATCCTCCCTGTCCATCTCTTCGGCCAATGTGCGGACATGAACCCTCTTCTTGAAATAGCCAAAGGGAAAAAACTCTTTCTCATCGAAGATGCTGCCCAGGCGCTGGGGGCAGAGTATAAGCCCACGACCGGAGAAGACGGGCGACGGGCAGGGCAGATGGGCGATCTTGGATGTTTCTCTTTTTACCCCACAAAAAATTTGGGGGCTTTTGGAGATGCCGGAATGGTGGTGACGAATCATCCCCATCTCGCAGAAAAGGTTCGACTGCTCAGGGCCCATGGAAGTCAACCCAAATATTTTCATAAGTGGATCGGGATCAACAGTCGCCTTGATACCATTCAAGCAGCGATCCTTATAGTAAAATTTAAGTATCTGGAAAAATGGACTGGCGAGAGGCAAAAGAGGGCTGAACGTTATCGATTATTACTCCAGGAACTTCCTTCTTCGGTTGAGGGCCTCAATCTCCCGACTGCTCAATATCAAAACCGTCATATCTTTCATCAATATGTGATCCGTGTTCAAGAAAGGGACCGGCTGAGAAAATTCCTGGCAGAAGAGGGAATTGGAACTGACATCTATTACCCAGTTCCTCTCCATCTCCAGGAATGTTACGCCTTTCTAAAATATCGCCGAGGAGATCTTCCCAATTCCGAGAAGGCTTCTGAAGAAGTTTTAGCCCTCCCGATTTATCCCGAGTTGACTGAAGGTCAACAGATTGCCGTCGTGGATCGAATCAAGGCCTTTTACCGGTGATGAGACGGGGGCCCGGAATATGAAGACGTTGAACAAGACAGAACAGTCCATTGAAAACATTCTTCGGAAGGAAGCCCTCGTCGGGATCATTGGGATGGGATACGTCGGCCTACCACTCGTTTTAAGGTTTTGTGAAGAGGATTTCAAAGTTTTAGGATTTGATGTCGATTCCAAAAAGGTGGCCACGCTGAAGAGAGGAAAAAGCTATTTGAAATCTATTTCCTCCTCACGGATTTCACATTTTGTCCGGAACGGGCGTTTCGATGTGACCGATGATTTTTCCCGCCTCGGCAAACCCGATTGCATTTTGATCTGTGTTCCCACTCCCCTGACCGAAAAAATGGAACCAGACCTCCAATATATAGAAAATACGATCGAAGCCGTTCGAAAACATATCAGGAAAGGGCAACTGATCGTGCTGGAAAGCACGACTTACCCCGGGACCACGGACGAGTTGATTCTGCCCCGATTGGAATCGAGTGGTTTGAAGGTAGGGCAAGAGTTCTTTCTCGCCTTTTCCCCGGAGAGAGAGGACCCGGGAAACAAGCGATTCACAACCCATCAAATTCCTAAGGTGGTTGCAGGAGTGACTCCATCCTGTCAAAAAGTTGCCACAACCCTCTACGGTCAAATCATCAAGAAAGTCGTTCCTGTTTCATCCCCCCGGGTCGCGGAATTGACCAAACTTCTCGAAAATATCTATCGAAGTGTGAATATCGCCTTGGTGAATGAATTGAAAATGTTGGCAGACCGCATGGGGATTGATATCTGGGAGGTGATCGAAGCTGCCAGTACGAAACCCTTTGGATTTTCGCCCTTCTATCCCGGCCCCGGAATGGGAGGCCACTGTATCCCTATCGATCCCTATTATCTCTCCTGGAAGGCTCGAGAATACGACTTCACGACAAGATTCATTTTCTTGGCAGGAGAAATTAACGTCCACGTTCCTTACTACGTTGTTGCAAAGATTCAAGATGCCCTCAACGCAAGGGGAAAAAGCATTAAAGGAGCAAGAGTCCTGATTTTGGGGGTCGCTTATAAAAAAGATGTCGACGACGCCAGAGAATCTCCCGCCCTGACCATCATGGACCTTCTCCAAAAAAAGGGAGCCACCATTCTCTATCACGATCCCTATATCCCTGCCCTGCCCCATTTTAGAAAATATTATTTCAAGTTGAAATCTTCTCCCCTCACAAAGCAGTTACTTCAGAGGATAGATGCCGCCGTGGTGGTCACAGACCACAGCTGCATCGACTATTCATGGGTGGGGAGACACGCTCCCCTTATCATCGATACCCGAAATGTGATGAAGGATATGAAACACTGGAAGAAGAAGATCGTAAAAGCCTGATTTAGATTTCCGATTTTGAATTTAAGATTTTAGATTTTTCAATCGACAATCTAAAATGAAAAGGAGTGGTTCCTCCAGAAATGAAAAAGATAGAGCTGGGCATACCCTGCGTACGGGCCGAAATGGTTGAATACAAACTCTTCCATCGCTCTTCCCCCAGTTTTCTCCCCCTTAAAATAAGTCTTTTGTAATCCTTTTCTAATCCATGTATCCATTGGAAAGGCCTGAAGAAAATCCAACGAATAGAGGAGCGTGCAATCAGCCACCTTCTTGCCCACGCCGGAAAGGTTCATCAATTCTTCCCGTGCCTCTTGGTGGGATAAGCCCTTCAGGGAAACGAGTTTCCTACCATCGATGGATTGACTTGCCTTAAGCAAATAATTTGTTCTAAATCCTGCCCTGACCGGTTCCAGCTGACGGGGATTCTCAATACAATTGGGCTCGGGAAATCCGTAGCTGATATAGTTCTTCCAGAAGACCCTCTTTCCGCAGGATCTACAGAGCATCTCAATGATGGAGCGGATGTGGGGGATCGCCTTGGCAGAGGAGCACAGGAAAGAGATCAGACATTCCCACGGATCCTGTCGAATCAGCCTCATCCCCCGATACTCTTCGATCGCCCGGTGAATGATTGGATCCACGTCGATCTCCTTGTAGATAAAATCTAAATCATCCTCCAACCTGAAAAATTGAATCAAGAAAGGTTCCTCGACTCCCTCATAGAAAAGGAACTCTCCGCCCTGCCGGATGGAAAAAATCTGATCCAAGGATTGGACGAGGTAGGCATCGGGGGCTTTCGTAAACCGGAAGAATTGTCCGCATTCCAGGGTATGCTGAAGTGAAAAATTCGCGATCCGGAGTCTGGCGGTCATTCCTTTTTACCCCGTTAGAAGAACCCGCTGCTCGCCCGTGCGAAGCTCAGTTTCTATCGGGCCTGCAGCGGGGATGAACATGGGTTCAATGCCTGTGTAAGCCGTCCCGTTAGTCCCGTTAAACCGGCGAAGCTCTTCTAACGGGGTGAACCCTGCGGAGGCCGAACGATAGCGACTGCGTAAGACTCTAAATTGAGATATTTCTTTGCCACCCGGTCAACATCTTCTTTCGTCACCTTTTCTATCTCCCGAGGATATCTTTGATAACGATCAAAACCCAACCCGTAAAGTTCGTCAAGCGACATTTGGTTAGCTTGAGCGCTATTCGTCTGGAGTCCGATTTCGAAATTGCCGATGAGGTACTTCTTCCCTCGGTCAACCTCATCTCCTGTCAGTCCTTCTTCTTTCACTTTTTTCAACTCCCTCAGGACGCCTTCAATGGCCGTCTCCAATTTATCGGGATGGGTTCCCATATAGACACCGATGAACCCCGGGTCCAGATTTAGTTGGGCCATAAAGTCCAGCGCATAGGCCAGGCTTTCCTTATCCCTCAGCTCACGGAATAATCTCCCACCTTGACCGGACAGGGCGGCATCTAAAACCATTAAGGCATAGCTATCCGGATGATCATAGGAAATGCCCGAGAACCCCAAAACGAAATGGGCCTGTTCCTTTAGCTTAACCAACTCAGCCACTCGCTTCTTTCGGAGGGGGGGTTCCTGTAAAATAGAAGGAGCCCGAAGGGACTGAGCCTTAAGGTCTCCAAATCCTTTCTTAACAGCAAGAACGACCTGATTTCGATCCACATCTCCTACCACAGTGAATACCATATTTTCTGGAACGGTAATCCGTTCGTAGTATTCCCTTAAATCTTTCTGTGTTAATCCCTGGATGGAATCAAGGGTTCCCAAGGTATCCATCCCGTAGGGATGCTTTTCATAAAGAGTCTTTCGAAAAAGTTTGAACACGAGACGGCCCAGGTCATCCTCCTGCTGCCGGATGGAGGCCAGGATCAACCTCCTCCTCTTCTCCATCTCCTCTCTGTCAAAAGAGGGTTGCCGAATCACCTCTGTCAATAATTTAAAAGCCTCTTCGAAATGCTGGTTTAAAAAAATAAACGTAAGACCAAAACTGTTATAGCCAGAAAAACCACTGAGAGAACCTGCCATTCTTTCTACCTTCCTTGCAATCTCAAGGTTATTCTGATTCTTCGTCCCTTTGGTCAGCATCACTGCTGTAAAATAGTTAATTCCGTTGTTTGACTCCTCTTCAAACCGAACTCCACCCAAGAAAGAAACCTGGAGGGTGACGACGGGAACGGATCGATTCTCCTTCACGATCAGTCGGATCCCGTTGTCGAAAACGGTCTTATAAACGGGTGATTTCTTTTCGCCCGGAGCCCCATCGAGTCTTCGTTTTTCGACAATTGATTTTAAAGATAGATTCTTAAAAAAATCAGCCTTTTCATCGGGTGCCAACACACTGATCATCAATTGGTGGCTTTTAAAATATTTCCTTGAAACCTTTTGAATATCTTCGTTTTGGAGAAGGGCGACCCTTCTCAAATATTCTTTTTCAAACTGAAAATCGCCCGCAGCTAACTCATAATTTCCTATTTTCCCCGCTTCACCTTGAACCGTCTGGCGGTCATAAATGGCTTCACTTTCAATATTTACCTTCACACGATGGAGTTCTTCTGCAGTCACCCCCTCTATGATCAAACGATTCGCCTCTTCCAGAATGGCCTCCACGGCCTTCTCCACGTTCTCGGCAGGAAGGGTCACACCAATAAAAAAGAGTCCGGGATCTTTGGGAGTATAGGAAGAGGCATAAATGGTATTCACAAGCCCCTTTTCAAGCTTAATCTTCTGGACCAACCGGGATGCCTCCCCTCCCCCCAAGACATGGGAGATGGCATCAAGGGCTGCCGTATCCTCGTCTTTGGCTGAAGACGCGGGAAAGGCGATGTGCAGGTAGGTCTCCTTAAAATTCCCGTAGGAGATTGCTGAACGAACCTCCAGAGGCACAGGGTCATTGACCCTTTGAGAAAGTTTTTCAGAAGACGGTCTAAAGTCTTTAAAGATTTTCCTGATGCTCTTTTCCATCTCGCGGGAATCAAAATCCCCTACCGCGATAAGGACCATACGGTTCGGCGCATACCATCTCTTGAAAAATTCTACCATCTGATCTCTCTGAATCGAATGGACTGTATTCGCATATCCGATCACGGGCCTTCTGTAAGGGTGTTTTTGGTAGAATGTCGCCATGGTCTGTCGAAACAATCTTTTTGAAGGATCATCTTGCGCCCGCCGTATCTCTTCCAGGATCACCTCCCTCTCTCTTTCAAACTCCACTGGGTCGAAGGTAGAGTGTTGAACCGCATCACCCAGAATATCCAGCCCGATATCGGCGTAACGACTGGCGAGAGTAATATGATATACGGTCTGGTCATAAGAGGTATAAGCATTGATGGTCCCTCCCAATGACTCAATCTCCTTCGCTCCCTCGCGGACCTTTCTCTTTTCTGTTTCTTTGAAGAGCATGTGCTCGATAAAATGGCATATGCCTGCTTCTTCATCCCTCTCATCGGCACTGCCGACCTTCACCCATATCTGTAGGGCAACCACCGGCGCGGTTCTATTCTCCTCCAGAATCACCTTTAACCCATTCCCCATCGTGAATTGATGGATTGGGTCCTTCGAGAAAGAAAGCTCAGGGGCCCCTAACAAAATCACAACAATCAGGGGAATGACGAGCAGAAAGGATCGGCATCCTCTCATCTTATTTTTTCCTCCTTTTATGACGAAAATTATAAGAGAAAAGACCCAAAAAACAAAGGGCGGATTCCTTTTCTATCGGAATTCAGCCCTTGTTTTGGACACAGGATATCAGAGGTTGGTGGTTTGGAGAGATAATTCGAATGTCAAACTTCAAAGCTCACGTTCTGGTACTCAAGGCTTTAGCCTCGATTGTGGATCAACCCTGAAGGATTGAGTTACAGACTTTTGCATTTTGACATTTAGACGTTCCCATCAAGTGATTTGATCTCTCCCTGCGGAAAACGCCTTTCTATTCAGCTCGTGAACTTTGGGAGGGAGGCAATTGAGAATCGTCTTTAGCCAGAGGTCCCCATTCACCTCAAAGAATTTTGAGATGGCGCCCAGAAGCACCACGTTGGCAGCACGGACGTCTCCTAACTGGAGGGCAATTTCCGTTCCCTTTACTAAATAAAAATTCTTGATTTTTGACCGAACGATCTCGGGGATGCCTTTGGGATATTCCATCTCCCCTAAATTGACAGCCGGAGGATTGACCTTGTGATCGTTCATAACGATCTTACCCGTAGGTCTCAGATAGTTGATCCACCGGAGTCCTTCGAGTTGTTCAAAGGCAAAAAGAATATCGACTTCCCCCTCCTTGATGAGAGGAGAATAGACCTTCTTGCCGAAACGGAAGTGGGAAGTCACGATCCCTCCCCTCATCGCCATCCCGTGAACCTCGCTCTTTTTGACATCATAGCCTGCTTCCATAAAAACTTCGGACATGATGTCACTTGCAAGAATGACCCCTTGTCCTCCCACGCCTGAAACCAATATGTTGGTGGCCGATTGATCCATTGTTTCCCCCTGTTAAGAAATTAGGAATGGTGGAATAGTATTCCGTTTGGTTTACCCCGTTAGAAATAATGCCCCGCCGCTGTTTACCAGGGTTAGATCTTGGATTAATTCCTCCAGGGAATGCCCCGCTGAAATTTCTAACGGGGTTTATGTTGTTTCAAACCCGAATACAGGCTTTTCCTCCTGGCTCTTAATCGCTTCGAATTTACATACCTGATAGCAGAGATGACACCCAGGGCACAGACTCGATTCGATAAAGGCAATCCCTTTCCGTTTCTTTCCGTCAGCCGTCATGGCCATCTCCCCCTCCACCGGATGATAAGAGATGGCTGGACAACCTAAGTTGACGCAGGTTTTACATCCAATACATTTGGTGGAATCCACCTGAAGGGGCTTGTTATATTTCTTAAAAGCCCTTCGAAGAAGCGTGCAGGGTCCTTGGCTGATGACGAGAGAGGGCTCGTCCTTTTCCAGCTCCTCCTTGATCACCCTTTCTGTCTCCTCTAAATTCCATGGGTTCAACTTCCTTGGGTTTTCAATTCCCAGGGCCCGCCCCAACTCAACGAAATCGATGCGATGGGTCTTATCCCCCCTGATCGTGAACCCTGTTGCGGGATGCTCTTGTTGCCCTGTCATTCCAGTGGTTCGATTGTCTAAAATGATGATGGTAGCATAACTCCTATTGTAACCGACATCCATCAGGGGATGGACTCCCGCATGCAGAAAAGTGGAGTCCCCGATCACACCGACGATTTTCCCCTTCCCTTTTTCTCCCAATGCCTTGGCCATGCCATGGGCGCCGCCGATACTCGACCCCATGCAGATATTGCTATTGATCACATTCAAGGGCGGGTAGGCGCCCAAGGTATAGCACCCGATGTCACCAGAAGCGAAGACTTTCAGCTTCCTCAAGACATGGAAAACACCCCGGTGGGGGCATCCCGGACAGAGATTCGGGGGTCTCGGGGGAAGCGGCTCCTTGAAAAAAGGCTTTGGGGCCTTGAATTTCTTCCCCAATATCCCTTTCTCAACGAGGAACGGGTTAAGCTCGCCGCACATGGAGAATAGGTTTTTCCCCCCTTTCGGCTTGAACCCCATTACCCGGATATTTTCTTCCAGGAAAGGATCCAGCTCTTCGACGATATAAACCTTTTTCACCTTTTTGAAGAACTCTCCGATCAAATCCTTCGGCAAAGGCCATACCATCCCTAATTTGAGGTAAGAATAGGTCGGAAAAACCTCCTTTGCATACTGATAAGAGATCCCTGCGGAGATGATACCGGTCGCCGGATCGTTGATCTCTATCTTATTTCCTGGAAATTGTTCAGCAAATTCCTTCAATTTAAGAAGACGCTCCTCGATGAAAGCGTGGCGAATCCTTGCAAAAGAGGGCAACATCGTATACTTTGCCGTGTCTTTCTTGATCTCAACAGGCACCGGCGCAACAACAGGATCCTGCAACTCCACGATACCTTTTGCATGAGAGATCCGGGTCACGCTTCTCACCATCACAGGGGTATCAAATTTCTCACTGACTTCATAACCTATTTTTATAAAATCCTTTGCTTCCTGGCTGTCGCTGGGCTCAAACATTGGAACTTTTGCGAACCTGGCATAATGCCGATTATCCTGCTCGTTCTGGGAGCTGTAAAGCTCTGGGTCGTCGGCAGTCAAAAGCACTAATCCTCCATTCACTCCTACGTAGGAAAGCGTCATAAATGGGTCTGCGGCCACATTCACACCCACATGTTTCATGCATACAATTGTCCTTGCACCCGCCATAGAAGCCCCATACGCAACCTCCAACGCCACCTTTTCATTAGGCGACCACTCTGCGTAAATTTCCTTGTATTCCTGGGCTATTGTTTCCAAAATTTCTGTGCTGGGTGTACCGGGGTAGGCAGTCGCCACTTTTACGCCCGCCTCAAATGCTCCCCTTGCAATGGCTTCATTGCCACTCATTATTTTTTTCATAAATCACCCCTTGATTCGAGATTGGACTTGGAATTGGTGCCACAAATATATAATGCTTCTGATTTTTGTCAAGTGAAATATTTAACTTAGTCATGACTACTTTTCAAGATTGGAGATTTTTCCCAATACGATATTACTCATCTCGGACTTTTGAGAAACTTTCATAAAACCCCGATAATTTTCGAGTGCCTCCTTAGTTTTCCCCAATTTCTCATAACACCGACCCATGCCCAAATAGGCGTTCGCCAACTGAAAATTCTCTCCCGATTCAATCCCTTTTCGATAAGCATTGACTGCCTTTTCATAATCCTTTTTTCCCTCATAGGAATAACCCAGACCCTCCATCGCAAAGGACCGGTAAAATTTTTCCTTCCCTACTTTTCGCAGAAAGCTCTCGTAAGCTTGAATGGCTTGATCAAACTCACCCAGACGAAGATCGACGTTTCCCTGATACAGGATAGCGAGTTTGCCCGACCAAGTCCTCGGGAATTTCGTGACAACTTCATTGAATTTCTCCAAGATGCTCTTATATTCTTGAGCCGATCCCTCCCGAGAGGGAGAGCTAACCATCTGGTAAGCTTCCACGGCCAGATTGAGCATTTGATAAGCATTTTCCTCGTTTCTCTTCTCCCATCTTTGGAATAAAAAGAAAAGTAAGATCAGGAGCAAGACAACAATCCCACCTCCTGCAACTGGCTTGAGATGACGGCTGACAAAAAGGTACGCCCTTTCGGTAAGCGTGACGAATTCATCAGGCTCTTTTAACTTCTTTTTTATGATCTTTTTTGCACTGGGCATCTCTCTTCACCTCTCAGGTATAGTTCATGATAACTTTTTTTCCGAAATCTGGGAAGTACCCCTTAGCACTCTCTTATCCCCCAATCGAAGCGTCAATTTGATTTGGTCAAAGTACTCAATCAGGGGAATCACATATTTCCTCGAAGCCTTGGTCATCTCCTTAAATTGAGGAGTCGTAATCTCCCGATGGCTCTTCAAATAGGTAATCAATTCCCCCTTCAGATTTTCGAAGGGGACCCGATGAAAGTAGAGTTCACCCTTGACCTTCACCAGGACTCCTTCATGCACAAGATGTTCAAAAATAGCTCGGACTTCTTCTTCCCCTTCAGACCATTCCTCCGATAATTCTTTTGGCGAGGAGGGTTGGAGTCCTCCTTTCAGGACAGATGCTTCGACCCGCTTGAACAAACCTTTCTCGTCGACGGATGAGATTTGGTGACCGGAAAGCCTCAGCTTGTCCTTCTCCAACACAACCTCTTTAGACTGGATGAGCTCATTGATCAGGATCTGAAAAAGCTTAACATCCACCTCAGGAGGAAGTTTTGTCCTGAGTTCCTCTTTTGACAACCCTGATTTCATTGGAAATCGTTGATGAAAATCTCCCAATTGGCTCAACGCCATTCCCCTCAATTCCTGGTATCTTCCCTTTTCAATGACCTTCAGCTTTTCAGGATCGATGAACAAGAGGTCTCCTTTTTCCACCATCTTCCTGATGGTCGACTGGACCTCGGTCGACGGCACCTCAACCCGATTCAACAGGTCTTCCAAATTAATCCCTTCCATCCCCGAATGGTGGATATGCTGGCGGAGGGCTTGTTCACTTGTGCCGTCCTTGAGAAGCCTCAGGTCGGCGATCACGGACGAAGAATGCCTCTTATGCTTGTCAGGATGACTGTCCAGAACGACCCCTCCTCCTATGGTTTGGATCGCTGAAGACCCGCGGATAACAAAACGGTCCTGAGGTAAAGCCACCACGGGTCGTTCCAATCTCAATTGGACAAATTCACCTTCTCCCGGAGCCAACTCTTCCCGATCAAGAAGAAATATAGATGCATTGGTGAGTGTAGTACCAATATGAAATCTCTGCATGGTACGGTGTTTTAAAGCTCGTGGGGCAGCCGGTAAATACTCAAGGTAGGCATCGATGAGTTGCGTAGGATCGAGGGTATTCGGCCGTGTGAGAACGTCCCCTCTCTCGACCACCGAAGTCTCTATTCCTTGAAGGTTGACAGCCGCCCTCTCCCCGGCTACGGCTTTTTCGACGCCTCGACCATAGACTTGCAGGCTCCTGACCTTTCCTTCTATACCAGAAGGAAGGATTTGAACCGTCTCTCCTAAAGAAAGGCTTCCGGAAATCATGGTTCCCGTCACCACTGTTCCGAAACCTTTCATGACAAAGACACGGTCGACTGGCAGGCGGAGTAAACCATCGGATGATCTTTCCTTGATCTCTTGTGAAAGATGGTCGAGCGTCGAAAGAAGCTGAGGAATCCCCTCTCCTGTCACCGAGGAAACGGTAAGGATCGGAGCGTTTCTTAGAAAAGTATCCTGGACAATTTCCGCCACTTCTTCTTTGACTATTTCTGTCAACTCACGATCAACCAGGTCAATTTTCGTTAGAACGACCAGCCCCTTTTTTACTTTCAAGAGCTTACAGATGTCCAGGTGTTCTCTCGTTTGCGGCATGACCCCTTCATCCGCGGCAATGACCAGGGCGACCAGGTCTATCCCCCAAGCACCTGCAACCATATGCTTCACAAACTTTTCATGGCCTGGCACATCAATAATCCCCAGTCGTATCCCCCCGGGCAGATCTAAGAAAGTGAATCCGAGTTCAATCGTGATCCCCCTCTCCTTTTCTTCTTTCAACCTGTCCGTATCTACCCCCGTGAGAGCTTTCACGAGAGAAGTCTTTCCGTGATCGATGTGTCCTGCAGTCCCGAGAATGACATGCTTCATGAATCTGCCTTCGATAAAATGAACCGTGAATCAATAATAAAGATAACAAAAAGACCTCTATCTTTCAAATCCATTTCGTTCTCCTATCGAATATTCCTTTAAACTTGGCATCGATGAAAAAGAACGAGCAATCCCACTCAATGAAAATAAGCCTCTCAGAAGAATCAAGAAATAGAGTGTTTCAGAAAGCCTAAATATAGAGCGCGGGAAGCCCCCATTCTTCCCCATGATTCAATTTTCCTGTCATTGCCATGAGGGGCTCATTCTTTTGTCGACTCTGGCGGTATCTCCGCATGGTGAGAGGGGCATTTGGCCGAGGATCAAGGGAAAGAAGGCGCTGCTACCCTCAAATCCAGAAAGATCAATGCCTGGAAGGGTGGGGTCTTCTAATGTTCAAATCCTGTGGAAAAAGATGCTTTAACTTCAGGTACCCCTTCAATCCTTTTGTATGATTGGGTTCGGGGGCTGAGCGGCCTAAAAAATGTACTGGAATTTCAAGCGGTTATGCTTTTGTGGTTTCTGGCTAAAAAAACACAACATCTTGTGGTCTAAGAGGTGACTTCTAAAACTTCGATGTTCATAACCTGTTCATATGCTATTTTTCAGATAGCAACTCTTGTTCATTACTTGTAACAAAAAGAGGGGAGAATTTTCCGCTCCTCCCCTCCTTATGAAAGCTTGCCAAACACGATTTATTTTAGGATTACTTTACCGCACTCTTTAGCAGACTCCCCGCTTTGAACTTTGCCACCCTTGTGGCAGGAATCTTAATCTCTTTTCCGGTTTGGGGGTTCCTCCCGGCTCTAGCCCTCCTCTTCGCCACGGAGAAAGTTCCAAATCCGGTTAACGCCAACTTATCCCCCTTCTTCAACGCCTTCATCACTGTGCCGGTAAATGCGTTGATGGCTTTCTCGGCTGACGCTTTCGAGATCTTGGCCTCTTTCCCTATGGTGGCGATCAACTCCGCCTTCGTCATCTAAATCACCTCCTTTTTTTGCGGATCTATTTTTTTTCTTAGGATGAAACGGTATCGGGATGCTTAAAACGATGGTCATCATAGCCCATCGTTATTTTAAAAGTCAAGTCTTTTATTTTTGAAAATTTAACCGTTAGGTCGCCTCCAATCCAATCATATGAACGATTCCATGATATCAGAAAGAACCTTCTCGATGCCTCCCGGTCTATCTGATTCGATCTGGTGAAGGACCTTGTCGACCTGGTTCCTGAGCTCTGGTTTGGAAAGGTCATCGACCGACTGATAGACTCCGATTCTCCTCCCCAATCGGAAGTTGTTCTTTTCATCATTGGCAAGAGCGAGATAACGGTCGATGGATTTCAACATCTTTTCCTTCTCTTCCGGAAGTCTCCCTTCCACCTCTTGGAGGAGGTTCAAGATGTGGTCGCTAACAAAAGCACTTGTGATCCCCTCCAAATGCTGGATCAAAAGCCTTTCCTCTTCCACGATCTCATCATCACTCAATGGGGCAAATTCACCTTCTTCGATCTTCCGGTAAAGGGGCATTGTCTTTAAAACCTTCAATGTCCGAACCCGAATGAAGTCCGGGTTAATCTGGTTCAGAACCTTTGCCGTTTCCAGGGCATGCTCCCGCCACATCCCTTTTCCTCCCAACCCGAGGATCACATATTCTGAAAGGGAGATCCCGGACTCCTTCACTCTTTTCCCCGCTGCGACATGCTCGCCGGCCGCGACCCCTTTTTTCATATATTGCAGCAGAAAATCGTACCCACTCTCTAAACCAATATGAATCCTTGAAAGTCCGGCGCGGTTGAGTTCGCCAAGTTCATCAACCCTCTTTTTGGAAACCGTTTTGGCCCGAGCATAAGTGGTGATCCTCTCGACGGAAGGGAAGGTCTTTTTCAAATATTCTAAAATCTCGACGAATTGATCTGCTTTGAGAATCAGGTTGTCGCCATCCTGAAGAAAGACATTTTTTCCACCATCATAAAGCCACAAAGCGACACTGCGGAAGCCGTCTTCCTGATGTTCTGGGTCTTCCAGAATGAGATTCACAAGAGGAATCGTCATCTCTCCTCCTAACCCATATCTCCAGGACAAGGCCCTGACCTCCGAAACAATCTCTTGAACAACGTCGATATCCTTCTTTATCTCCTCGACGCTCCTCAGGCTGAATTTCTCTTTCTTGTAGGTATGGCAAAATTCACAACGATTCCAAGGGCAGTTCCTCGTCACCCGAAGGAGAAGGCTGTAGGCTTCACTCGGAGGACGAATCGGACCCTGCTCAAATTGGACTCTTGTCATCGTCGAGACTCCAGCTCATTCATTTGTTAAAAACTACTCCGATGAACTCCCCACACCCTCTTCTAGGACGCCGCGCTGCCGGCAGGCAGAGCGAGAAGGATGAACGAGCAGGGCTAAAGATGCTGAAGGTCATTGGGATCAGTCTGTAAAATAAAAAAGATTTTATTCTCAATTCCGTAGATCTCTTTCTGCAAATGTTCTAGATAGTCTTCGGCTCTCCCGTGTTTTCCGTATCTCTCTTTAAGATCTCTAAACCTCTCCCCCAACGAAACAATCCTGTCGTGCATCACGCGCTTGTCCGCATAATTGACGATCTCCTCTTCACAGACGTATGAAGCATCCCCCTCTTTTCCTAACCAGATGTGTCGCGCCACGATTTCTCCCACCCTCTCATAACCGATTCTCTTTAATAGCTGAGAGCCTGTCAGGGCATGATCTTCCTTTGTCTTCAGGCACTCCGTCTTGGTAAGGTCATGCAATAAAGAGGCCGCTTCCACCAAACGGAGATCGATGCTCTGGCCTTTCTTATTCAATTCGACGGATAGAAAAAGTGCTAGTCTTGCCACCGCAAGGCTATGGGAAATAATGTTTTCTAACATTCTATATTCCCCCATCAGCCTCAAGCATTCTTTTCGAGTCGGGATCGTTTCTGCGCAGTTCATCGCTATCTTCTCAGGAAAACGTTCTTCTCCAACGGGTCCCTTTCTCCATCCGTTAATCTTTCGGCCGGGCGGCCGAATGCCACGACAGCCATCAACTCTAAATTTTCATCTCCATTTAATAATTCCTTGACTTTCTCCTTGTTCTTTAAAATCTCCCCCAACCAAACCCCTCCCAATCCCATGGAATGGATCGTGAGAAGCATATTTTGAATGCACGCCCCGACTGCCTGGACATCCTTTGTCCTATCATAGACTCGAGACTGATCCAAGAAGATGGCGATACAAACGTCGGCTTCCCGGATGATCGATCCAGAACGGGTGAGAGACGCCAAGGACTCCTTCAGGACTCGATCCCGGATGACCGCAAATTTCCAGGGTTGGTTGTTTTTCCCGGAAGGGGCCCATGAACCCGATTCAAGGACCTGATTCACAACTTCTTCCGAAACCGCTTCCCTGGTAAATTGACGGACGGACCTCCTCCTCCGGATAGCTTCAACGACTGGATTTTGGTTTCTCATCTTCTTCAAGAAAGGTCAGGAATTTTTTGACTCCTCTGTTTTCTCTTTCAAAGGCAGCGAGGGCTGGCTCTCGATCTGTTCCAATTTAAAATTGAATTTATCCAGTCGCCTCCTTGCTTCCTCATACTTATTCATGGCATTGCTGATATGCCTCCCCACCAGCTGAAAATCCTCTTGAAAGCCGCCTATCTCTTTTTTCAGGCCGGCCAGCAAGGCCTGTATCTTCACAGCGTCCTTCTCAATCTGCAATCCCTTGAGCCCGAGAATGATCACCTGGAGATACGCATAGAAAGAGTTCGGGGAGACAGGGATCACCCGTTTGTTCAAGGCATAATTTAAAACCCCTTTCTCCTCCCCAAACGACTCATCTTTGGTGATCGTTTCATAATAGACGTTTTCTGCAGGAATATAGAGCAGGGCAAAATCATAGGTTTTTTCTTGAGGGAGAATATACTTACTGGCAATGTCATCAATATGCTTTCTCACATCCTTGTAAAAAACCTTCTGCCACGTCCTTCTCTCTTCATCGGTCTTGCACTCGATGACCCGTTTGAAATTGTCGAGAGGGAATTTGGAATCGATGGGAACGAGTTTTTCCCCGATTTTCACCACCGCATCCACCCTCTCCCCACTGGAGAAGCTGTACTGAAGGGTGAAGAATTCAGGGGGGAGGATCTGGGATAAGAGTTCCCCTAAAAACTGTTCGCCCAACCCTCCTCTTAATTTCGGGGGCCGAAGAATTTCCTGAAGGGTGGCAATGTTCTTGCCCACTTCATGGATCTGTTCACTGGTCTTGGACAGCTCTCCGAGCCTCTCACTCACCTTGCTGATGACCTCTCTCGCGCTGTCCAGCCGTTGACCAATCTGTCCGCTGGAGCTTTGAAGTTGTTGGTTCACCAGTAGGAGTTGCTGATTCACCTGCTCGTTGATCGTCCTCAACTGTTCGGTGAGGAGAGAAATATTCTTATTCAGTCCATCGCCCATCTGTCCTCTTAATTGCTCCATCTGCTGTTGCATCAGGGTCCACATCGGTTGGGATGAGGAATCTGTCTTGATCTCCTCGAGTCTCTTCCTCCACCTCTGCTCCACCCAAAAAAAGAGGACCACCACAACGACGAGGATTAGACCTAAAAACAAATAGATTCCTTGCATTCTTACTCCTTCAAGATGGCCCGCTCATCATGGATGTTGAACGATGAGATGTCCTTCCACCTTTTTTTCAAGAAGATTCGTGACAACGATACTCCAGACACTCTCCTTTTGTGATTCTTCAAAAGAGATGGGAAATTCCACTTTGAGAGGACTTTTCCCGGAGACCGTGGGGACTCCTTTAAAGGTTCCCGATTTTTTGAAAGAAAGCACGAGGGAGGAGGTTCCTCCTTCCCATCTCGCCTCTGCTTTCACCTTTTCTGTCTGCGCCTCACCCCAGGGACATGTGGTATAAAAAGAGAAGGAGAATTCTTCCCTTCCCTGAGGTCCAATTTTAAACGGAAAGATGACGAATGTCCTTTCGAGCACGTTATTTTCAAGGCGGACATCATCCGAAGGAGATTTGGGAGAAATAGAAACCTTCACCTTTGAGATCCCGGCAAGGCTCACTCGATGAGGAGGATCAATGAAGTGATGATTTCCAAACTTCGCCTTTAATGGTTCGGAAATGAAATGCTCGAATTCAGAAATCTTTCGACCATTCACAAAAATCCGAATTCGAAAGGTACCGCCCTTCCTAAGATCCAATTCACCTGCGTTGGCGAGGAAGATGATGAGTTCCAAGTCCTCTGTCGCATCTAAATCACTCACGACAATGTCGGGCCCGACAGGAGGTCCATCCAAGACTTCCATCAGGCTGTTATTTTCCTTGTTCGACTCTTTCACCTCAGGAGGAAGGTTGACGTGGGCATCAATCTCATGGCGGCCGACAATGGTCAGAGGCGTGATCAGGGTAAGGCTTCCTTTCGTGGGAAGAAAAGACTGATCCGAGAGACTCCCCAGGGTATAGCTTCCTTTCAGAGATCCGTCGACAACGATCTTCAGGCTTCCTCCCGCCAGTGGAAGGGGGCTGTCTCCGATATTCGCAATGGTTACTGCCAATTTCCTCTGGGGGTTGAGAAAAAGGTGAGTAACGGCGAGGTCGGGAAGAAGGGATATGACCTCCCTCTTTTCTTCTCCCAAGAGTTTAACAAGAACATTGTTCCCTTCGTTCTCTTCAACCATCTCCTTCTCATTATCCACGAGAACCCGAACCTCGTGTCTGCCGATCAATTCCACCGCAGTGGTGTAAACAACAAAACCCTCTGGTTGAAGAAAAGCTTGGTCTGGAAGGGCTCCGAGGGATTCCCTCCACCTCAGGTAGCCATCCACATAGATCACCAAACTTCCAACACGATGGGGAACAGGGCCCTTCCCGATATTTGATATGACCACCTCTATCTTTCCTGCCTCGCTTAAAGAAACATCCGAAATGGCGAGATCAGGAAGGAGAACGGGTTCGGGAGGTGGAGATGGGGCAGGAGCAGGAGGAAGTTGAGTGGTAACTCTTGTGGCACAACTGAAGAGAAAGATTGAAAAGGCGAAGATCACCATCGCCCTTTTAAACATGGATAAAATTGAGCCTCCTTGGAAACAAAGTTAACGCATCGCACATGGAAATGCAAGAGATTTTTGGGATATAGATTTCTCTTCCCAGGCCATTCGATTCATTTATCTTCCTAAAAAAGCCAAATCAGACCTGCTCATCGAACGTTCCAGACCATGTTGAAAATCTTGTGCCATTCATAAACAAAAAGGGTGTCGCTGCCATGAGGAAGTCCTTCCTTTGATCGAAAAGATGATTCGGTCGGCAGAATGCAAATTGAGTCACTAACCATATAAAAACTGGTCGGAACTTGACACCCCTTAGTTAAAATTGTATTTTTTGATGTATTAGAATGTCCTGCGCAAGGACAAAAAAAGGGCCAAACGTTCAGGAGTTATTTGCGGAGGAAGAATGAAGGACTTCATCGATCTCAGGAGCGATACCGTCACCCGTCCCACTCCTGACATGCGAAAAGCGATGGCCGAGGCAGAGGTGGGGGACGACGTCTTTGGAGAAGATCCTACCGTAAACGCCCTTCAGGAAAAGGTGGCTGATCTTCTCGGAAAAGAGGCAGCCCTCTTCGTCCCCTCGGGCACCATGGCGAATCAGTTGTCCATCAAATCCCACACCCAGCCCGGGGATGAGGTGATTATCGAAGCTTCTTCCCATCCCTATAATTTTGAGGGAGGGGCCGGGGCTGCTCTTTCGGGCATACAATTTCAGTGTCTCAAAGGTGTCCGGGGTATCCTCGAACCTTCTCAGGTTGAAGAGGCCATCAGACCCCCTGACCATCACTTTGCCGTCACAAGATTGGTTTGTCTTGAAAACACGCACAACCGTGGCGGTGGTTCCATCTACCCTCTTGAGAAAATGACCGACGTCTATCGATTGGCCCAATCCAGAGGGCTTCTGCTTCATCTCGACGGGGCGAGGCTTTGGAACGCGTCCGTCGCCACAGGAATCAAACCTCACGAATACGCCCAATGTGCGGACTCGGTATCGGTCTGCCTTTCCAAAGGATTGGGCGCCCCCGTTGGCTCCCTGGTCGCCGGCTCTAAACCGTTCATCGATCGGGTCCATCGTTTTCGAAAAATGTTTGGGGGCGGAATGCGTCAGGTAGGGATCCTTGCCGCTGCGGGAATGCATGCCTTGGACTACCACCTCGAGCGCCTGGCAGAAGACCATCAGAATGCGAAGCGCCTGGCTGTGGGTTTGAAAGAGCTAAAAGGAGTCTCCATCGATCCTAAGTTCGTGGAAACGAATATCGTCATTTTTGATGTCGCCGATAGCGGGATGACGGCTTCCCAGGTGGCCGAAGCAATGAAGAAAGAAGGAGTCCTCATTCATCCCATTGGCAAGACCCAAATCCGGCTGGTAACTCATCTGGATGTCACAAGTGAAGATATCGAGATGGCGCTTAAGGTCTTTAGGAAATTGTTAAAAACACTGTGATCATCCCCGCCCTCCCCTACCGATGGGAGGGAACATAAAGCAAGGAGAAAAACATGTCTTGGAAGTTGGCTGTCGTCCCTGAACGTTGTTCTGGATGCAAGATTTGCGAACTCGTCTGTTCCATTAATCGTTTTGGGGTGAACAACCCTAAGAAGAGTGCAATTCGGGTGATGGTCGTCTATCCTCACCCCATCATACGGATGCCCATTGTCTGCCGACAGTGCAAGGTCGCCAAATGCATGGAGAACTGTCCGACCGGAGCCATTACGACGAAGGATGGCATCTATGATATTGACAATGAGAAATGCATCTCCTGCCAACAATGCGTGACCTCCTGTCCTTTCGGCGCTGTCTTCCTCCACGAGGAGATCGAAACGCCTTTCAAATGTAATCTCTGTAACGGGAACCCGCGCTGCGTAGAGGCCTGTCCCAAAAATGCGCTTCTCTTCTTGCCCGAACACGTACTGGGTCAGGCCCAGAGGATGACCAGCGTATTGAAATATGTGCACATGAAAGAAGTTGAATATGTAGAAAAGGGCGAAAGGAAGGTCTTGAGATATGCCGACATCGAAAAGGGAAAAGCGGAAGATTAAGGGAGGATATTCCTGGAAGATCCTCTGGGTTGACCTCGATCACGAAACGGCAAAGTTTTTGGAGTTTGATGAAGCCTTTGCCTCGAAATATATTGGAGGAAGGGGATTCGGGGCGAAACTGGTTTGGGATCATCTCCAAAAGCGAACGATCGATCCGCTCGGTCCCGAAAATCTCTTGGTCATCTCTCCCGGGCCTCTGTCTGGTCTCTACCTCCCCGCCTCTGGAAAGACCTCCTTCATCTCCATCTCCCCTGAAACCGGGATCTATGGTGACTCGAGCATGGGAGGTTCTTTCGGTGCAGAACTCCGGCAGGCTGGACTGGATGGCCTTGCCATTACGGGAAAGGCCAAATCCCTCTCCTACCTCTGGATCGATAATGGAGAAGTAAAAATCATTGCCAACGAAAGACTGAAAGGAAAGGGAAGCTTAGAGACGGAGGGAATGATCAAGGAGGAGCTGAAGGATGAGCATATTAAAGTAGCGACGATTGGTCCCGCGGGCGAGCATCAAGTCCGGTTTGCTTGTGTCACTTCGGACTGGGGAAGAAACTCCGGAAGGACCGGCATCGGTGCGGTCATGGGATCAAAAAATCTGAAAGCCATCGCTCTTCGTGGATCGAAAGATCTCCCTGTTTTCGATCTTCCGAGACTTCAAAAAGCTTCAGAGGCTTCTTTCCGGAGTTTGAAGGAAAATAAGAATCTTCCCTTCTGGCAGGAGCAGGGCCTCATGTCCGTCATCGATTATGTGAATGAGGCTGGCGTCATGCCGACTTATAATTTCAGAGAGGGCGTCTTCGAGCACGCTAAGAAGATTAATGGTTATGAAATGCTTTCGAGATATAAGATCGGTGATACTTCTTGCTTCGCCTGCCCCATGGCCTGCGGGAATGTGTGCCTGGTAAAAGAAGGAAAATATCGCGGGACGGTGGTGGAAGGACCGGAGTATGAAACGGCTTGCATGTTCGGTCCCAATATTGGAGTCCAAAACTTTGCTGCCATTCTCAAGGCAAATCAACTCTGTGATGAGCTCGGAATCGATACGATCACCGCTGGGAACCTGATCGGCGTCTTGATGGAGGCCCAGGAGACCGGGCTTCTTTCCGAAAAAGATCTGGATGGCCTCAATCTCAAATGGGGAGCCGAAGAGGCCGTCTTGGAAACCGTCCACCGGATCGCCCATCGAAAAGGAATCGGGAATATTCTCGCTGACGGCAGTTACGGGGTGATCAAGCACTGGCCTCAGTTGAAGCCGATCATCTCGCAAGTGAAGGGGTTGGAGCAATCTGCCTATGACGCAAGAATCGCTATCTCGATGGCTCTGGGATATGCCACCTCGGATATCGGGGCCCATCATGCCAGGGCCTGGACGATCGCCAAAGAACTGGAGATGGGGATGAACTGGCCACTGGAGAAAAAGGCCGACTTGGTGATCTATCATCAGACCCTTCGACCCCTGTTCGATATGTTGGGAGTCTGCCGGCTGCCCTGGATCGAACTGGGTTTTGATGAACATCAATATGCAGAATTCTATTCTGCGGTCACAGGTGTCGAGACGACTTTGAATGAACTCCTCCAGCGCTCAAATGACCTTTATGACCTCACCCGGGCGATCAACATAAAATTCGGCATCTCTCGAAAGGACGATTATCCCCCGGAAAGGGTCTTCAACCTCCCAATGACAGAAGGACCTCATGCAGGAAAGATCTTGAAAAAGGAAGATTACGAGGTAATCCTCGACATCTACTACCAGAAGAGAGGCTGGACCAAAGACGGTCTGGTCGATGAGAAAAAGCTTGCGGGGTTCAACGATCCACTGATGAATTCATAGAAAGGAAGAATGGAATTCGGAATAATGGAAGGATGAAAGAAAATGTTTTGGAGCCCACTATTCCACTATTCCAATATTTCACCAATCCGTTATTTCTATGGTTAAGCCCATCGTTGTCTTTGTCACCTGTGGTTCCGAAGAGGAAGCCTTGAAGATCGCCAATGCACTCGTTGAGGAACATCTGGCCGCTTGTGCCAACCTCATCTCTCCGATCCGCTCCATCTATCGATGGGAAGGAAAGATCTGGGATGAAAGGGAATGGCTGTTGATCATCAAGACACAAAGCCATAGGTTCGGGGAGTTGGAGAAAAAAGTCAAATCCCTTCATTCTTATTCCGTCCCTGAAATCGTCAGCCTTCCCATTGTAGAGGGTTCTTCGTCTTATCTGAGCTGGTTGGTAGAAATGACCAGATAAATTGCAAATTGAAAATTGAAAAATCTGAAATCTGAAATCTGATATGTTTGAGATTGATAAACGAGAGGAGGAAACAATATGCCAACCGTTCTGATCGTATACCATTCTAAAACCGGAAATACCAAGGAGATGGCAAGAACTGTTGAAGAAGGCGTTCGATCTGAGGGCGCCAAGGTGGTCATGAAAAAAGTGAGTCAAGCCACTCTGAAGGATCTCTTGAAGGCGGACGGGATCATTTTAGGCTCGCCGACTTATTATGGCACAATGGCCGCCGAGATAAAGGCCTTCCTCGACCGAAGCGTCCAAATTCACGGAAAGCTGGAAGGAAAAGTCGGAGCCACCTTTGCTTCCGGCGGCGGTTTGGGAGGGGGCGTTGAAACCACTGTCCTCGACATGGCGAAATCCCTGCTCATCCACGGGATGATCATTCAGGGAGATCCCTGGGGTTCCCACTACGGAACGGTCTCCATTGGCAGACCCAACGCAGCTGCCAAAAAGGAATGCAAAAAGCTGGGGGAAAAGGTCGCTCGTCTGGTCAAGCGATTGCAGGCGGTTTCTTGAGATGAAAGTCCGTGTTCCGCTCGAAGCCATAGGCCACTCTTAGGACCAGCCCTTCATAGAAGTGTTTTCCCATGATCTGAAGGCCTATCGGAAGCCCTTCGCGACTGAAGCCGCACGGAATAGAGATTGCGGGAATTCCTGCTAGGTTCACCGGAATGGTATGGATATCGGACAAGTACATCTGGAGGGGATCTTCTGCCTTCTCACCGATTCGAAAGGCCGGTGTGGGTGCGGTCGGTGTCACAATGACATCCACCTTTTGAAAAGCCTCCTCAAAATCCTTTCTCATCAACGTCCGTACCTGCGAAGCCTTCCGGTAATAAGCCTCATAATACCCGGCGGAAAGAACATAGGTTCCCAGGATGATGCGCCGTTTGACTTCCTTTCCAAATCCTTTTGCCCGGGTTTGACTATACATCTCCATCAGATCTCGATACCCTTTCGAACGGAACCCATACTTCACTCCATCATATCGAGCCAAATTGGAACTGGCCTCTGCGGTCGCAATGATGTAATAAATGGCCACGGCATACTCGGTATGGGGTAAAGAGATTGTCTGGATTTCTGCCCCCCACTTTCTAAAAGAATTAATAGCATCTCTGACTGACCTCTCTACATCCGGATCTATTCCTTCAATAAAATATTCTTCAGGGATTCCGATTCGAATCCCCTTGACGCCCTTTTTCAGCGATTGTCTATAATCCGGAACTTCCACATTGACAGAGGTCGAGTCACAAGGGTCGTAGCCACTAATCGCATTCATCAGGATGGCGCAGTCTTCCACGTCCTTTGTGATCGGACCGATCTGATCCAGAGAAGAGGCAAAGGCCACCAGACCATATCTGGACACTCTGCCATAAGTCGGTTTCAACCCAACTACGCCACAACAGGCCGCCGGCTGCCGGATCGAACCCCCTGTATCCGTTCCCAAGGCAGCGATGCATTCGTCAGCGGCCACTGCAGCTGCCGAACCACCGCTGGAGCCTCCCGGGATCCGGTCAACGTCCCAGGGATTATGGGTGATCTGAAATCCTGAGTTTTCCGTCGAAGATCCCATGGCAAACTCATCCATGTTCAATTTTCCCAAGAAAACGCCATCTCTTTCCTTGAGTCTCTGAATCACCGTTGCATCATAAAACGGCACATACCCTTTTAGGATCTTCGAAGCACAGGTGGTTTCAATTCCTTTCGTGCAAAGAATATCTTTCAGCCCGAGAGGAACTCCTGCGAGGTCTCCGATTTGTTCTCCTCTGGCAATTTTCCGGTCCACCTGGTCGGCCTGACGGATTGCTTTCTCTTCCGTCAGCAGGAGGTAAGCCCGGATTTTCCCATCCACCGCATGAATGCGCCGGTAGAGGGCCTCCGTGACCTCTCTGGAGGTAACCTCTTTCTTCACGAGGAGACCATGTAACTGGTGAATTGTCAGTGCGTGCAGATCCATACAAGTTTGATGATCGGAATGTTGGAATGATGGAATATTGGAATAATGACGAAAGATTTCGTCACTTTCCTAAGATCTTGTCTTATTGCTCCATGATTCCATGATTCCATTTTTCCATTGTTCCACTATTCCATTCTTATCGTTTTTATTCGATGATCCTCGGCACTTTAAAGTGCCCATCTTCTTCATCGGGTGCAATCGCCAGGACTTCTTCTTGCAAGAAAGAGGGCTTGACTTCATCCTCTCTAAAGACATTGTAGACGGGTATGGCATGAGACGTCGGCTCCACCCCGGCGGTATCGAGTCGGTTCAACTGTTCCATATACGTGAGGATCTGCTCCAATTGATTCCCGAAAGTTTCCTTTTCCTCTTCAGACAACTCCAGGCGAGCCAGCCTTGCTACCTTTTCAATATCCATCTTCATCGATTCATCCCCAATTTTTGATTTGCAATTTTTGATTCCCAATCGGCAATCGCCAATCGACAATCGACAATCTAACTCTCCACCCGATTCTTGATGTGGCATTTTTAGTTTCCAATCAACAATCGACAATCAAAAATCTAAAATATCCTTTCTATCCCAGTATCTCTTTTATTTTGTTCAAGCCCTCTTCTAATTTCTCGCGCCGGCCCCTGAACTCTGATGCTTTCTCTTTCACTTCTTCAACCACTTCCGGAGGAGCCTTCGCAATGAACTGCTCGTTGGTGAGCTTCTTCATGACGAATGCACTCTCTTTCTCGATTTTCATTATCTCCTTCTCGAGTCTCTTCGCTTCCTCTTCCATCCGGGACCGGTCCATGGGGACAAAGATCTCAACATCCCGGACAACCACAAAGGCGCTGTAAAGTGGTTTTTCAACATCCCGGCCGAATTTAAATTCTTTGACCAGGGCAAGGGATCGGATGAAGGATTGGTTTTCTTGAAGCTTCCTCTCCACTGCTTCATTCTTCGTCCGGAAGAGAACGGTAATCTGTTCCCCTGGTGGAAGGTTCATCTCTCCACGGATGTTCCGAAGCGCATTGGTCACTTCAATGATCAGCTCCATTTCACTGGCCACGGCCTCATCCTCATGCCCGCCGTCAGGTTCCGGAAATTCGGCAATCATGATAGATGGCTTCTCTCTTCGCCGTGGGAGTTGTTGCCAGATTTCTTCTGTGATAAATGGCATGAAGGGATGGAGCAATCTGAGGGTGGCATCGAGAACCTCCAGGAGCGTCAGCTTCGTGAGGTCCTTTTTCTCCTTGCTTCCTTCCTTATAGAGGTAGAGTTTGCTCAGCTCCAGATACCAGTCGCAGAATTCATGCCAGATGAATTGATAAATAACATGACAGGCTTCGTTGAATTTGTATTCCTCCAACGATCTCCGAACTTCACGGATGACCTGATTTAACCTTCCCCGGATCCAACGATCCGGAAGACTGAACGCCTCCGGAGAGACCTCTTCGGTCATCCCGTCGGCATTGAATTCTTCGAGATTCATCAGGACAAAGCGTGAGGCATTCCAGATCTTATTGGCAAAGTGGCGGTAGCCCTCTGTCCTGGACTCCGAGAGTTTCAAGTCGCTTCCGGGCATGGTCAATGCCGCGAGCGTAAAACGAAGGGCATCGGCACCATAACGATCGATGAGCTCAAGGGGATCCACCACATTTCCGCGGGTCTTCGAATATTTTTCACCCCGTTCGTCCCTCACCAGGCCGTGGATATAGACATCCCTGAAGGGAACATCCCCCATGAATTTCAAACCCATCATCATCATTCTGGCCACCCAGAAAAAGAGGATGTCGAACCCGGTCACCAGAACAGAAGTGGGGTAAAACCGCTTCAGCAATTTTGTCTCCTTCGGCCACCCCATGGTGGAGAAGGGCCAGAGGGCCGAGCTGAACCAGGTATCCAAGACATCTGTTTCCGGGGTCAAACGATCTGAACCGCATTTCGGGCAAGAGGTCGGTGTCTCCTTTGCCACGATCACCTGCCCGCAATTCTCACAGTACCAGGCGGGGATGCGATGGCCCCACCAGATCTGTCGAGAGATGCACCAATCCCTGATGTTCTCCATCCACTCGAAATAGGTCTTCTCCCAGACCTCGGGGACGATCCGGGTGCGACCCTCTCGAACCGCTTCGATGGCTGGCTTGGCCAAAGGTTTCGTCTTGACGAACCATTGGAGAGAAAGGTTCGGCTCAACGATGGTCTTGCAACGATAGCAGTGGCCCACCACGTGACGGTAGTCCTCGATCTTTATCAGGATCCCATCGCGCTCAAAATCTCCGACCATCTTTTCACGACACTCAAAGCGATCCATCCCCTGATAAGGGCCTGCATTTTCATTCATTCGGCCCGCTTCGTCGATCACCTTGATCTGTTCAAGGCCATGCTTCAATCCGATTTGGAAATCATTGAAGTCATGGGCCGGAGTAATCTTCAGGCATCCCGTCCCAAACTCGATGTCCACATAAGGATCGGCGATCACAGGGATCTCCCGATTGACGACCGGGAGGATCACCTTCTTTCCGATCACAGCCTGATAGCGTTCATCCCCCGGGTTCACCGCCACAGCGGTATCCCCGAGCATCGTTTCCGGCCGGGTGGTCGCAACGATGACGAAGCGGTCGTTTTCCTTGAAGGGATATTTAAGGTGATAGAGTTTCCCCAAGACCTCTTGATGTTCCACCTCCAGGTCGGATAGGGCGGTCTGGCATCGGGGGCACCAATTGATGATGTAGTGGCTGCGGTAGATCAGGCCTTCTTGATAGAGACGGACGAAAACTTCTTTGACGGCTTCGGAGAGGCCTTCATCCATGGTAAACCGTTCACGGCTCCAATCACAGGAGGCCCCCAGCTTCTTCAGTTGTCCGATGATTGTTCCCCCGGATTGTTCTTTCCACTTCCAAACCCTCTCGATAAATTCTTCTCTTCCCAGCGCGTGTCGGTCGAGGCCCTCCTCCAGAAGTTGCTTCTCCACAACGTTCTGAGTGGCAATGCCCGCATGATCCGTTCCCGGCATCCAGAGGACATTGTAGCCGTCCATCCTTTTGAACCGAATCAGAATGTCTTGAAGGGTATTGTTCAGCGCGTGTCCGATATGAAGAACACCGGTGACGTTGGGTGGTGGGATGACGATAGAATAGGCTTTCCGCTCTGAGTCTTCATCGGCCCTGAAGTAGCCGCGTTTCTCCCAATAACGATACCATTTCTCCTCCACCTGGTGGGGATCATAAGATTTGTCCAAGACGTTTGAGGCCATTGATGCACCCTTTGCCCTCCCTATCACACTGCTGAAAAACGCCCATCTGCTGCGTTTCCCTCATCCTTCGTCGTTGCAGCGTACATCCTCTGGGCATTTTTGAGCAGTGTGGAAGTAACTATTTTTTCGGAAACTCCTTAATCCTTTTCTCCCTTCTGAAGCCGCTTGATCTCCTCCTGGATCGCCTTCTCCGCCAAATCCGGAACAATCTCTCTCACCATCTCTTCGATCCGCTCGGCCGTGAGACCGATGATATGCTGCGTCATCTCCGGAAGGATCTTCGTAATGAAGTCACCGACCATATCCTGAATCCCTTTTGCAAGAACCTCTTCCAGATGTCTGTCGACGACCTCTGACAGAGAGGTCATTTCTTCCGTTGGTCTCTCTACTTTCCTTACCAAGCCCGCCCCCTCCCCTCCAAAAATTCCCGGAGCCTCCGTCTCTTCCAATCGATCCATTCTCATCTCTTCGGCCCTGACCTCTTTCGGCTTCACATCTTCAGGCTTCAACTCTTTAGGCTCCCCGATGACGCTGATCTCGTCCTCCCCCAACATCTCTTCTAAAAGTTCATCCGGAAATTCTTCCTCGGGCAACTCTTTGAGTTCTTCTTCCTCCGCCGATACCTGCACGGGGATGGCTTGCTCCGGGATCTCCTTCTTAGGCTCTTCAATAAAGATTGGCTCGAGTTCTTCCTCGGGGGGCGCAGCCTTTACTTCTTTCTGAAGAGCGGCTTCGAATTCCGAGAGGTCTAAACTTTTTTCAGTAGGCTCCTCCATCTTGAAGGGCATTTCATTTGTATCCCTCACCTCCAAGGGGATTTCATTTATATCCCTCACCTCCTTTTGAGCAGGCCACTCCTTCTCCAAAGAAGGTTTCAGCTGTTCCACTTTTTCGAGGATCTCTTCCAGTTCAATCTTCTCAAAGAGTTCATCTTCGGGCGAGGCTTCTTTCGCGGGCTTTTCCTTTTTCAACTGGGGGTCCATCTTCCCAATCTCTTTCTCGGGACGAAGAACCGATTCAGGCTGCCCCGGTTTTTCTTCGAACTCTAATTTTTCCCAGGAGTCAAGAGCACCGATCTCTCCAAAAGGTTCCTCCTTTTGCGAGGCGACCAAGTCATCGATGCTCATCTTTGGTTCGGGTTCTTCCACCACATCCAGCAATTCGATGATTTCTTCCTCCCCCTCCCCTATCCCATCCAATGATAGCTCTTCTTTTTCCGAAACCATTTCTTCTCTCTTTCCGACCCCCTCCTCTTCCATCAGGTGGTCCACCAGATTGAGAATCTCGTCTTCGTTGAGAGGTTTTGAGATCACCCCGTCTGCCCGGACACGTTGTCGAACCTGTTCCGAAATCTCATCAAAGATATTTGAAACGAGGATGAACGGGACGTGTTTAAAATCCGGGTCCTTTTTGATGGCTCCGCAAAATTCCACCCCCCCCATCTCCCGAAGATCTGCCCCTGAAGCAATGATCATGTCCGGTTTAAAAAGCTTTGCCCGAAGAAGCGCATCCTCGCCGCTTTCCGAAAAGATAAGGTGATAATCGGTGGTTTCAAAAATTTTCTGAAATTCCTCCTGATCGGCCTTGTCCGAATCAGCAATCAGAATTTCCTTTGCCATCTTCGGTCTCCTTCTGGCGGTCGGGGAGTAAATCTTTCTATAAATTGTTTTCTTGTATCACAAGGGATACGGAATGTCAAGAAAATCGCAGCCTTTTGTCCACAAAAACATCGACCAGCCGATTCAAATCGACATCAAAATCATAGTTGACCCTCACCGTGGGCTTGTCAATTCTGATCTTCCTTCTCAAATCCATCGGGGTGGCAATGACCACCGTATCACAGGGGCAGCGCTCGATGGTTTCCTCAAGGTCTTTGATCTGTTCCTCTGAATACCCCATGGCCGGAAGGACAAAACCGATATGGGGATATTTCTCATAGACCTCTTTGAGCGAACGTACGGCGTAAGGCCTCGGATCAACCAATTCGGCGGCCAACTTTCTGGAAGCCGCGGCGCCTGCTCCGTCAGGCATCCCGCCATGAGTGATGGTCGGCCCATCCTCGATGACCAGCACCTTTTTACCCTCGACCTCTGCCGGGCGGTCCAACTGGGTAATCGTAGAAGCCTCCAGAACGGTTGCTCCGGGATTCGCCAAAGAGATATTCTTCTTAATCTTGTTTAGAGACTCTTCACTCGCCTCATTCACTTTTGTAATGATGAGAAGGTCCGCCCGCCTCAAATTCACCTCGCCCGGATAGTAGAGTTTTTCATGGCCCGGCCTCAGGGCGTCAATGAGGACAATCTCCCAATCCGGCTCGATAAACGGAAAATCGTTGTTTCCTCCATCCCAGACAATCACCCGAGACTCGCTTTCAGCGGCTCTCAATACCTGTTCGTAATCGACACCCGCATAAACGGTAATTCCTCTCTCCACGAGGGGTTCGAACTCTTCCCTCTCTTCGATGGTGCAGGTTTCTTCCTCCACATCCTTCATGCTGGAAAAACGGAGAACCGGTTTGAACCCGCAATAAGCCATCGGATGACGGATCACTGAAACATTCAATCCTTTCCCCTTTAAAAAAGAGGCTAACTTTCGGGTGATGACCGACTTTCCGCAACCTGTCCTGACGGCGCAAACAGAGATGACGGGCACCCGGCTCTCGATCATCGTCTCCTTGGGGCCGAGGAGAACAAAATCCTGACCCTTGGAAAGAATCAGGGAGGCTTTATCCATCAGCTCTTCATGCGAAACGTCGCTATATGAAAAGATGACCTGATCGACAGGAGATTCTGAGAGCAATCCGGGAAGTTCCTCTTCCGTATGGATGGGGATCCCTTTAGGATACCCGGAACCGGCAAGCGCCGCAGGATAGACCCGATCGGCGATGAACGGGATCTGGGTGGCGGTGAAGGCAACCACCCGATAAGAAGGGTTTTCCCTGAAACAGGTGTTGAAATTATGAAAATCCCTTCCTCCGGCCCCGAGGATAACGACCTGAAGAGGACTCTTTCTTAAACGCCCGCTTTTCAATTTTTTCTCAATCCTTTTCTTTTTCATAGAACGACCCAGGGGAGCGGCAGGAAAAGTTTTTCGTAAAGGTTGAACGCATAACGGTCTGTCATGCCGGCTAAAAAGTCACAGACAGATCGCTCCAGGGAGTCACCGAACGATTCCATCTTGGTCAGGGTTAAAAAATAATCTGGATGCTCGACCAGATAGAGATAGAGTTCCCTCAAGATCTTTGTCGCCTTGTAGAAATCGGAATGAACAGCTTCGTTTTCGTACACATGTTCCCAGAGGAATTCCCGAAGGTCCCAAATTCCCGACAGGACCTCTTTTGAAATGGAGAGTTTTCTCCCTCCGGATCGAAGGGTTTCCTGGACGATATCGTTGACCATCGTATTAATTCGCTTGGAGTGGGTGTCGCCCAGACCTTTCAGACAGTGGGCGGGGATATCGTTCGGGGACATGATCCCTCCCCGAATGGCATCGTCGATGTCGTGATTGATGTAAGCGATGATGTCCGCAATCCGAACCACCTGCCCTTCCAGCGTAGAGGCCATGGCCTCGGGGTCCTCGCAGAGGATTTCTCCTTTTCCCTTGGTATGCTTCAAAATACCATCTCTCACTTCGAACGTGAGGTTCAGTCCCTTCCCGTCCTTCTCCAAAAGATCGACCACCCTCAAACTTTGATCCGCATGATTGAACCCTCCGGGAACAATCTCATTCAGGGTATCTTCTCCGGCATGACCAAAAGGGGTATGGCCCAAGTCGTGCCCCAATGAAATAGCTTCTGTTAAATCCTCATTGAGACGGAGGGCTTTGGCGATGGTCCGTGCAATCTGAGAAACCTCAAGGGTGTGGGTCAATCGAGTCCGGTAATGGTCACCCATTGGAGTGAGAAAAACCTGGGTTTTATGTTTCAATCTCCTAAAGGATTTGGAATGGATGATTCGATCCCTGTCGTGCTGGAAGGCTGGCCGGAGAGGGCATTCCTCTTCAAAGGTTTGGCGACCTCTCGTCTTTGAACTCAACATCGCGAAAGGGGAAAGAAGCTTTTTCTCCCATTCTTCTAACTCCTCTCGAATCGTTTTTGTCAATTGACAGGCTCCGTTTGATCGCATATGCTTCTTATAGCTAACGTATCATAAAAAAAGGGCTTTATCAAATTGACCTAAGACAGAGTAAGCATCCTTTTCCCGTGACGAAGAAGGATCGGTTGAGAAAGTTTTAGCCCTGCCTTCGCCGAAGCGGCTTCGCGCAGGCAGGGCGGAACCTTTCAGAAATTGGATTCTAACGTTCTGAATCCGTCCAAACCTGCCGATTTTATGGACAACGAAAATGACCCATAACGTTCTAGTGCCCCGCGGTTCTAAAACTTCCGGAAGCGGTCCGTCTTCGTCATTTTCATGGATTTGGGGATGCTTCCCGAGATGCACATGGATCGAGTGAAGAAAGAAATTTTTAAGGACCCCATCCTCTCCAAACTTTCGAGGCTGGCGAAAGAGAAGAAGATTCCCCTTTTTCTGGTGGGAGGTTATCTCCGGGATCTCTTACTTGGAACGCGCTCAAAGGATTATGATTTCACCCTGCCCAGGGATGCTTTGTCCTTCATCCCCACCATCGAGGACGCCCTTGACCTTCACTTCTTTAAGGTTGGAAAAGAAGAGACGAACACAACGACTTATCGAGTCATCAAAGAGGATATCTCGGTTGATCTCACCTTCTGGCAGGGAGAAACGATTCAGGAAGATCTTGGAAAAAGAGACTTCACCATCAACGCCATCTCCTTCTCCCTCCGAGACGAAACCTTCCATTGGGCGGAAACAAGTCTGCAGGATATCAAGAAGAGGTTGATCCGTAGCGTCTCAAACCAATCCATCGATGAGGACCCATTAAGGATGCTACGGGCGATCCGTTACCATTGCACCCTTGGAGGGTTCGACATGGACACGGAACTAAAAAAGGAGATCTCCTCAAAGAAGGAGCAGATCGGTAAGGTAGCGGCGGAACGGATCAAAACGGAACTGGACCAAATCCTTCTCTCCCCTCGACCACGCCTTGGGATGAATTGTCTTCATGAATCGAGTTTGCTCTTCACTCTCATCCCCGAGTTTAAGGGGCTCGAAAGGCTCGGGCAAGGGGAATACCACCATCTCAATGTCCTCCCTCATATCCTTCTCATGATCGAAAAGATTTCATGGGCCTTCGAATGGATTGCTGACAAAGATGCAAAGGTCTCGCTCGTCCAGGAGGATTGGCTCTCCTTATTCTATGCCGCTCTCTTTCACGATGTTGGAAAGCAGGACACCTATTCAGAAGATGAGAAAGGAAAGGTTCGTTTCTACTACCATGAATCCTATTCCTGCCAGAGAGCCGAAGGAATGATGGATAGACTGAGATTTTCCAACCAACTGAAGAATAGAATTCTCAATCTCGTCCAGCATCACATGAGGATACTCAACCTGTCCGGTGAAACCAAGGAGGGGGCGCTGAAGAGATTGGTCAACCAGATGGGTGAGGAAACTGCTCTCCTCGTCCTTCACACCCTTGCCGACAAAGAAGCAAGCCGTGGAATCCTGTCCGTTCAGATCGATGAAGTGGTGGAGAACCACTGTCTCCGAATTCTGGAACTCTTCAAGGAAAAAGATATCGTTCATCCCCCTCCTCTCGTCACCGGCCATGATGTGATGGCCTTGGGGTATTCCTCCGGGCCGAGAGTGGGACAGATCCTTAACTTTATTCATCAGAAACAGGTCGAAGGTGAGATTAAGACCAGAGAAGAAGCGTTGAGGGTCCTAAAAGAAAAATTCGCGAACAAAGAGTAGACCCCTTGATCAAGCAGTTAACTTGATCTGCCCCAATGCTTGAGAGACATAAATATCATTCCCTGTTGGACGCTCGGCAGCTCACCTTATCAACCAGCTCCGCCATCTCCCCCATCTCCGGCTTAATTTGTAGCAAACTTTTATTGACATATTCTTTGTTACCAATTATGATGTAATAGAAATACACAATAAGGAGATGCAAATGAGTTCGGTTCGCATAAATATAAGTTTGCCCGAAGAAACTCTCAAAGAACTATCAAGGGACGTCGAACCCAGAAAGAGGAGCCGGTTCATCGCTGCGGCTGTGAAAAAATCCCTTAAAGACTCTAAGAAAAAGAGACTTGCAGCTGAATATGAAGAGGCAGCGGCAGAGATCCGCAGGGTCAACCAAGAGCTCGAAGGAGCGATTTCGGATGGTCTCGATTAACCGAGGAGACATTTTTTTAGTTAACTTTGACCCTACAGTCGGCGCCGAAGCCAAGAAAATCCGTCCTGCCGTCGTGATTTCGAATGACGTCAACAATGCGTATTCTCCCATTCTTTCCATTGCTCCAATTACATCAAATGTGACCAAAGTCTATTCTTTCGAAGTGGAAATTCCTTCGGGTGCAGGTGGATTGAGATCCCATTCCAAGGTCATGGTCAACCAAGCCAGAGCAGTTGATAAAATTCGGCTTATAAAACGACTGGGGCACCTTCCGGAGCAAATCATCGGGGAAATCAATCGAGCCCTTAAACTCCACTATGACCTTGAATAGACTGATCTGAGTCACTCCTCAACAATTATTCAGTCAGACGCTCAGAGAATCGTAAACAAGAAGCTTTGACTTCAAAATGAAGTCAGGAGTGACTTCAACTCCAAGGGCCTTCCCACACTATCTGCCAGACCCGCATCCAGAAAAGCGACACCATGACAACCTTTGTAGGCACGCCTGTCTTTGTAGGCACCCAACAAAGAGAATTTGATAACAACATCTTCATGCTTCAGCCACTTGAGAATGGCAGGGGGAAAATCTTGTTGATTATCGTGACGCATTTGGTATCATAAGCGCAAGCAACCTTTACCAAGGAGGTGGCCTATGATAAAAAAGATATTGGAGCTTTATGAAAAGAAGCTAAGGCCCCGTCTGAAAAAGATCATTATCGGATTAATCATCTTTTTCGCCCTCTTTACCCTGGTCGGTTTTTTTGTTTTGCCTCCTATCCTGAAATCGATATTGACAAAGCAACTTTCTCAGAACCTCCATCGCGAGGTGACGATCAGCCAGATCAAGGTCAATCCCTATACCCTCTCCATCACCGCGAGGGGGCTTATGGTGAAAGACCGGACCGGTCCGGAAACGTTTGTATCCTGCGATGAGATATTCCTGAATCTCCAGAGCCTCTCTCTTATTCGGCTGGCCTTAATCCTTAGGGAAATCCGCTTAACGAAGCCCTACATCAAGGTCACACGCAATCAGGACCAGTCTTACAATTTTTCTGACCTCATCGAAAAAAAAGAATCGAAACCACCGGAGAAAGAGAAATCAAAACCCCTCAGGTTTTCCCTTAATAACATCAGAATAGAGAATGGGAGCATCGATTTTTCGGACGAGCCCAAACAGACAAAGCACACCGTAAGAGAATTGACCATTGGCATCCCTTTTCTGTCAAACATTCCTGCTTATGTTCAAAGATATGTCCAACCTCATTTTTCAGCCAAGATTAACGGCACCCCCTATCAGATCGACGGAAAGACAAAACCCTTCGCAGAATCGCTTGAGAGCTCCTTTGACATCAATATTAAAGATCTCGACATTCCTTATTATCTTGCCTATGTTCCCATGAAAATGAATTTTAAGATCGTCTCGGCCTTTCTCGACACAGAGGCGAAACTTTCTTTTATTGAAACAAAAGACAAGAAGCCTTCCATCACGTTCTCGGGAAATGTCTCCCTGAAAAAGATTGCAGTGGAGGATTCACAGAAAAAATCCTTATTCAGGCTCCCCTTGCTTGATCTCTCCATTGCTCCCTCAGAACCGCTCTCTAAGATCATCCACTTAACAAAGATCTCTATTCAATCCCCCGAATTGGAAATAAGGAGTGACGAAAAAGGGGCACTCAATGTCTCATCCCTTTTGCCCGAAGAGAAGGGGATAAAACCTGAACCGCAAAAAGTGGCGCCTTCGGCGCCCCTATCTTTAGATGTCGATGAGATACAGCTCTCGGGAGGGAAAATTTCTTTTTCCGACCTCTCCAGAAGTAAGCCCTTCAAAACAATCCTGGATCCCATAGAGTTGAAAGTCGACCATTTCAGCAACGGCAAAGATAAGAAGACAGCCTATTCTCTGCTGATGACGACAGAAGCTAAAGAGGATATTAAGGTCGAAGGTGAATTTTCCATGGAACCTCTTTGGTCCGAAGGGGCCTTAGAACTCAAATCCATCCGGCTGAAGAAATACGCACCTTATTATCGGGATAATATCCTGTTTGACATCGAGGACGGCCGTCTTGACCTTTCAACTCGCTATAAATACGCGAAAGGCGAAAAAGAACCGGAGATCTTGCTTCCAGGAATCTCCCTCTCCCTGGCCGCTCTTCGTCTTAAAAGGCCGCAAGAAAATGAAGACTTTCTCAAAATTCCCGGATTCTCAATTAAGGAGACGGAACTCGACCTCACAAAAAAAGAACTTAAAATTGGGACATTCTCCACGCAGAAAGGGGAACTCCTTATCAAACGCTTGAAGAACGGTGATCTCGATGTTCTCAAACTCACCCCCGCTCCGCCGCCTCCCAAAGAGCCACCTAAAGAAATGAAACCCGGGGATAAGCCTAAAGAAGCTGAAAAGCCCTGGCTTATCTCCCTGAAACGAATGTTGGTGGATAATTATGCGATAAAAGTGGAAGACCAAACTCCTCTCGAACCGGTCACCATCACTGCAGAAAACTTGAAGCTAAGAGGAGAGAACATCTCGACGACTAAAAATAGCAAGGGCAAATTCTCACTTTCTCTTCTTTTGGATAAAAAGGGGGCCATTTCCACAACAGGGACTATGGGCATTGATCCCCTTACCGCTGATTTAAAGATGGATTTGAAAGGCATTGAGATTGGCCCACTCCAATCCTACTTCACGGATAAAATAAAGATCACAGTGACGGGAGGAGCGATTTCTACTGCCGGCAACCTTTCCCTCACTTCTACTGAGAAAAAAGAAATAAGGGCCATCTATAAAGGTGAAGCCTCTCTATCCAATTTCTCTTCCATTGACAAACTGAATGCGGAGGATTTCCTGAAATGGGAATCTCTTTCTTTCAGTGATCTCAACGTGGGGTATAACCCTCTTTTGGTTGATATCAAAGGAATCTCACTGACCAATTTCTATTCTCGGGTGATCATGAACGCTAATGGAACTCTTAACCTTCAGGAGATCATCGAAAAGGGTGAGCCAAAGCAAGAAACCACCCAATCTCCTGTAACACAAGGAAAGGCTCCCTCTCCGACTCAGGAGAAGGCAACCCCTTCGCAAAAAGAAAAAGAGTCTACAAAGAACCTCAAAATTGACACGGTCACCCTTCAGGGAGGAACAATTGACTTCTCAGACAGATCCGTTAAGCCAGATTACTCTGCAAAACTGACTGAGATAGGTGGAAGAATATCTGGGCTTTCTTCAGAAGAAACCACATTAGCAGATGTCGATCTCCGAGGAAAATACGATGATTATGCGCCTCTCGAAATTACGGGTAAGATCAATCCCTTGAAAGAGGATCTCTATGTAGACATAAAAGCCAGATTTAAGGATATGGAACTCAGTCCGACGACCCCCTATGCCGGGAAATACGTCGGATATACCGTCGAGAAAGGAAAACTCTCCTTTGACCTTAAATATCTCATTGTCAAGAAGAAACTTGAATCTCAAAATTACATCTTTCTGAACCAACTTACCTTGGGGGATAAAGTGGAGAGCCCTCGAGCGACAAAGTTACCTGTCAAGCTTGCCATTGCCCTTCTCAAAAACAGGGACGGAGAAATCAAACTTGATATTCCTGTGACAGGAAGCCTGGATGATCCTAAATTCAGTGTTTGGGGAATCATCCTGAAGATACTCATCAATCTGCTCTCGAAAGCGGCCACCTCGCCCTTTTCACTCCTTGGAGCTGTGTTCGGCGGTGGAGAAGAACTAAGTTACATAGAGTTTGATTACGGAAGCACGGCCATCACGCAACCGAATGTAAAAAAATTAGACACCATTGTAAAGGCTCTCCACGATAGACCTTCCCTTAAAATGGATATCGAAGGGCATGTGGATATGGAGAAAGACAGGGAGGGATTGAAACAGTACCTCTTAAATAGGAAGGTGAAGGCGCAGAAACTCAATGAAATGGTTAAGAAGGGACAGCCTCCCGTCCCAGTGGATGAAGTGAAAATCGAACCAAACGAATACGAAAGATACCTCAAGATGGCTTATAAAGAGGAGAAATTCCCCAAGCCTAAAAACGTGATCGGCTTGGCGAAGGACATCCCTGCACAGGAAATGGAAAAATTGATGCTCACCAATATTGAGATCAAGGAGAGCGACCTGAGAACCCTTGCCTCTCAACGGGCCATGAAGGTAAAAGATGCCATCCTCAAATCCGGACAGGTTGAACCGGAAAGAGTGTTTATCCTTGAACCCAAATCTCTTGCGCCTGAAAAGAAGGAAAAAGTCAAAGATAGTCGCGTTGATTTTAAACTAAAATAAAAATCTCATTTCGAAAGGAGGAGTAGCGATGTTAAAAGAATTTAAAGAATTTGCCATTAAAGGGAGTGTCATTGACATGGCAGTCGGAATCATTATCGGAGCGGCTTTCGGCACTATCGTCAATTCACTTGTCCAGGATGTGATCATGCCACCCATCGGTCTGCTCCTCGGGAATGTTGATTTCTCAAATATCTTTGCTGTCCTCAAAGAAGGCAAGGTGGCCGGGCCTTATGCCTCGGTGGCTGCTGCGAAAGCAGCAGGGGCAGTGACGATCAACTTTGGAGTCTTTGTGAACACCCTCATCACCTTCGTCCTAATTGCCTTTGCCGTATTCCTTCTTGTGCGAACGATCAATAAAATGAGACGTCAGGAGGAAGCACCAGCCCCTGTACCAACAATGAAAGAGTGCACATACTGTTTCTCGGCGATCCCGATTAAGGCAACGCGCTGCCCGAACTGCACCTCTGACCTGAAGGGAAGTTGAAGAAAGAGAGGGCTTATGATATCACGAATCACCGACTTCTTTAAAACCGGTATCTGGGAAATCCGTTTGAAGGATCTTCCGCCCATCCAAGCCTTGCTCATTAGATACCTGCGCATTATTCTTCTGGCGTCACGAGGATTCGTAAGGGATAATTGCCAGAAGACCGCTTCGGTTTTGACCTATTATTCTCTGCTCAACCTGGTTCCCGTTGTGGCCGTAGCCTTTGCGATGGCTAAAGGTTTCGGTCTTGAAAAACTCATCGAAAAACAGATCCTCCAAATGGCAGAGAAGGCAAATTGGCAGGCCGATATCACCAATCAGATCATTTCGTTTTCCCATAACCTCCTCAATCAGGCGAAGGGAGGTTTAATTGCTGGCGTCGGAATAGTATTGCTGCTCTGGACGGTCATATCCATCATGGGAAAAATCGAGGAGTCTCTTAACGAAATCTGGGAGATAAAGAAACCAAGGACAATGATAAGAAGATTTAGCGATTATATGGCAATGATGGTCCTCGGACCTGTTCTTCTTATCATTTCCAGCAGTGCGACCGTCCTTGTGGCGAGTCAGGTGAAGGTGATTGTCAATAAAATCGCTCTCCTCGGAATTTTCAGTAAGGTTATTCTTCTCCTGTTGAATCTATTACCCTATGCGTCGATTTGGGTTCTCTTAACGATGCTCTATCTGATCATGCCAAACTCCAAGATTCCGATCAGGTCAGCCATTTTGGGAGGTGTCGTTGCCGGGACGATTACTCAAATCGTCCAATGGATCTATATTAGATTCCAGATAGGGGTAGCAAGCTATGGGGCCATTTATGGGAGCTTCGCGGCCTTGCCTCTCTTCTTGGGTATGCTTCAAATGAGTTGGATGATCGTCCTTTTCGGTGCCGAAATCGCCCATGCCAATGAGCACTATGAAACCTTCGGTTTTACTCCGGACTATTCCCGGATAAGCGTTTCGTCGAAAAGAATTCTCATGCTAAGGATCTTTCATCTTGTCACCAAGAAGTTTTCTCTTGGAGAAAAACCCTTGAGCGCCTCTCAGATCGCCCATGCCGTGGAGATCCCGGTTCGCCTTGTTCGACACCTTCTCAACGAATTGAGCGACGTGGGTCTGGTGGTTGAGACGGCAAGCGGTACCAAGGGCGAAGTTGCCTTTCAACCAGGACGGACGATTGAAAACATTACAGTCAAATTCGCTCTGGATGAATATGAGAAGTATGGGATTACAAAGATTCCGGATTATCAGTCCGAAGAAGTGGAGAAACTTTACAAGCATCTGAAAGATATTTCGGAAACCGTCGAAAAATCTTCTGGGAACGTTCGCTTAAAAGAGATATGAGAAGCTCCTCCAATACGTTGACAAGTGCTCCTGAAATCCCGTATAAGAAGATGAAATGGCAACAATTCTTGTCACCGGTGGGGCAGGCTACATCGGAAGTCATGTGGTGAAGGAACTTCTCCGCCAGGGCCACAAACCTATCATCTTTGATAACCTTCACACCGGCCACCGAAAGGCCACCACGGACGCCCTTTTGATAGAGGGAGACCTGTCCGATCAAGAAAGAACTGCAGAGATTTTTCGAGCCAATCCCATTGACGCCGTTATGCATTTTGCAGGTGATTGTTTGGTGGGGGAGTCGGTTCAGAATCCGGCAAAATATTTCAACAACAATGTGAAGAATGGCATAAAACTTATTGAGATAACAGAACAATTCAATTTAAGAAAAGTTGTATTTTCCTCCTCCGCTGCGGTCTACGGTGAGCCAAAAGAAATCCCCATTTCTGAAGAACATCCCTGCGCCCCGACAAACCCTTATGGTGAGACTAAATGGATTTTCGAAAAAGTTCTACAGGCTTTTCACGATGCAGGTAAATTAGATTTCATCTCTCTGAGGTATTTCAATGCAGCAGGAGCCCATCCAGAAGGCGACCTCGGAGAGGATCACTCTCCAGAGACCCATTTGATCCCGTTGGTCATCAAGTCAGCATTGGATGGAAGTTCCGTTCCTATTTACGGCACCGACTATGATACACCTGATGGAACTTGCATCCGTGACTATATCCACGTAGTCGATCTTGCCCGTGCCCATATCTTGGCCCTCCGGAAATTGGACCAGGGAAACATTTCTCGGATTTATAATCTGGGGAATGGCAACGGATATTCTGTAAGAGAAGTGATCGAGACGGTAAAGAAAGTAACCGGCAGAAACGTTGCCTCCGTCGATTCACCAAGGAGGCCGGGTGATCCTGCCCGGTTGGTCGCCAGTTCGGAAAAGATCAGGGAAGAGCTTGGATGGAGTCCCAGATATCCGGACCTGGAAACGATTGTTGAAACTGCATGGGAGTGGCACAGGGACCATCCAAAAGGATATAATGATAGGTAAGAAAATGCGTCATTAGGTCAATAAGTCATTCATCATTGAATGACTTAATTACGCAGTGACTTGATGACCAATATGGGCTTTGTTCCTTGCGTTCTTATGAGAGGTGGAAAATATGTGCGGTATTTTCGGAATTTATGATCATCTTGAAGCGTCCAATCTTGCCTATTTAGGCCTCTATGCCCTTCAGCATCGCGGTCAGGAGAGTGCCGGGATCGTCTCCTCTGATAGCGGGCAACTCTATCATTACCGCCAGATGGGATTGGTTTCAGAAATCTTCACAAAAGATGTTTTGAAAAAGCTTCCCGGGAAGAGCGCCATCGGGCATGTCCGGTATTCGACGGCGGGTTCGAGCGAACTCAAGAATGCTCAGCCCTTTGTCGTGGATTATTACAAAGGAAGTTTGGCCATTGCCCACAACGGCAATCTATCCAATGCCCCTCTTATTAAGAGCGAACTTGAATCCAAGGGATCGATCTTCCAGTCGAATATGGATACGGAAGTGATCGTCCATCTCATTGCCCGCTTCAAAGAAAAAAGTTTTGTGGAGCGGGTGGTCCATGCCCTCAAACAGGTGGAAGGAGCCTACTCGTTGCTCTTCCTGACAGAAAAGGAGATGGTCGCGGCAAGAGATCCCTTCGGCTTTAGGCCATTGGTGCTCGGCCAGCTCAAAGACGCACCCGTCATCGCGTCCGAGACTTGTGCCTTTGACCTCATCGGAGCCAAGTTTGTGAGGGAGATCGAACCAGGAGAAATTCTACTCATCAATGAAGAAGGGATTAAATCGTTCAAGCCCTTTCCTCAGAAACCCCGCCATCAGTGCATCTTTGAGTTCATCTACTTTGCCAGGCCTGACAGCTTCATCTTCAATCGGAACGTCTACGAGGTCAGAAAATCATTTGGAGTTCAACTCGCAAAGGAATCCCCTGTAAAGGTGGACATGGTGGTCCCTATTCCGGACTCCGGATTTCCCGCTACCCTGGGCTATGCGGCTGAATCCAAAATTCCCGTTGAGCTCGGCATGATCAGAAATCATTACATAGGAAGGACCTTCATTGAGCCCGAGCAGAGAATCCGCCATTTCGGGGTCAAAATCAAACTGAACCCGGTAAAGGAATTGTTAAAGGGCAGAAAGATCGTCACCGTGGATGACTCCATCGTCAGGGCAACCACCAGCCGAAAGATTAATAGGATGTTCCGTCATGCGGGGACCAAAGAGATTCACGTAAGGATTAGTTCTCCACCCATCACCCATCCCTGTTTCTTCGGTATCGATACACCGAAACGGTCGGAGCTGATCGCCTCGTCTCACGAGGTAAAGGAGATTCAGAAGTTTATCAATGCAAGCTCTCTGCATTACTTGAGTTTAGAAGGTTTAAAAAAATGCGTGAGGGGAGATGCTGAACACTTCTGTTATGCGTGCTTTACAGGAGATTACCCGATTCCCTTCCAGATGGATTTAGAGTAGGACCAGTTTTTCTATGAAGGTCTTGCCTTAGGTTTCTTCTTCGGTCTGCTGACCGTCATTTTCTTCAATTTCGCCACGGCCCCTATCAGTTCCTGCCATTCAGATTTTATCTGATCCCTCTCTTTTTCAACCTTCAAAATTTTTCGATAAACCGAAAGCACTTTCAAGAAAATCTTGGCTTTTTCATCGTCTTCCTGCTTCCCGTTGCAATAATCCCTGAGATACTTTTCCGCTGTCGCGACCAATGGTTTGAAAAGCTCTGAATCCTTTTTCTTCATCTTCTCCGTTCCTTGTGGCTTCTTGGTTTTCATCACTTGAGGAGTTTACCAAGAAATCCAGTCCGATGCAATGAAAAACAATAGGGTCAACGTCACGTCTCTATTTCTTTGGATATTTAGGGTTCGTCACTCCTTCAGTAGGTTTTCCAAAGGAGGCTGTATCAAGATTCTTTAGGGGATGATTTTTCTCATACATGGGCTTGAGTCTCTTTGCCCTTACCCCCTCCGGATAGAACTGTTCGATCGCTCCCTGACTCCGGTCGAGGGGAACCTCTTCAATCACGTAATCAGCAGTACCCAGGCGATTCTCCACTCCTCCATAAACCTGCTGTTCGATGTCCTTCCCTTTAATGAGATTCAATTTTTTCGAACCCGGCGCAAGGGCATTAAATTCTTCTGCCTCAGAGTTGATCAGCCCCGGGGCCTCGTTCATCAGGTCGATACAGGCCTTATCCACAGCTACCGGGTCAAAAGATGCCAAAACCCCTATCCCGTTCACAAAGGGTGTATCCGTCCATCCATAACAGTCACAGGCAGGGGTGATATCCATGGCGTAGTTGATGAAGAACGCCCTCCCTTCCTCTTTCGTCAACATCGTTGCCAGGGCTGAATCAGCGATGCGTCTGCCAAAGGCCGGTAGAAAATCGAACCGCTGGATCGCATTGATGCCTGCCATATTCACGCAAAGGTTAGCACATGCAAAACAATAGACGCATGAATCCAGATCGATCTCCAATCCTTTCTCAGTCACTTTGATTGATCCTTCCGGGCAACAGTCCTCGCAGGTCTGCCACCATTCACATTTTCGACCAGGGCAGAGCTCTGGCTTGATGACAGGCTTGTCCCCAGCGAGGGCGCCGTGAAGGTTCATCTTGCCCCGCTTGCTTGCACAGCCAACACCAATGTTCTTGATCGCTGCTCCATAACCTCCGGCGGGATGACCTTTAAAATGAGCCACAGAGAGCAAGGCGTCTGCATCCGCAATCGCTCGGGCAACGAATTGCTTGTTCAAATAGTTTCCCCGGCCTTTCAGATCAACGATCACATCGTCCGTTCCCAACCAACCGTCGGCGATGACGACCGGGCAACCCATGGAAGAATGGTTGAAACCATTACGGTTAGCTGTCTCAAGGTGGTCTACCGCCAAGGTTCTGCTGATCCATGGATGGTAAGGCATGGTCGTGGTGTCTGTCACAAATGGCTTGCAGCCTTTTTCCTTGAGGGCATCCACGAACGTCCGGACAATGATCGGCCTCAGGTAACCGACGTTATAAGACTCCCCCATGTGAGTTTTGACCGCCACGATGTCCCCTGGGTTGAGATGGTCGAGCCATCCGGAATGTTCAAGAATCTGACGTCCTTTAATAGCAGTCGATTCCAAGAAACGTCTCGATCGGGCATCCATAAACCAAATCTTCGATTTGCTCATGGCTCTTCCTCACATTTCTCCGGCGCTTAATCCCTTCAGTGGCCTCAGCCCTGCACCTTCATATTTTTTGAGACGAACTCGATGATATCCATGACGGTAATAGGGATCTTCTTTTTCCGGGCGTTGGAAAAGATAGTGCGGACGCACTGCTGGCAGGCAGTGATGACCATCTCCGCCCCTGTAGCCTTGATCTCCCCGATCTTGTCCTGAGCCAGGGCCGCGGAGAGTTCTGGACGCACCATCTCAAGGTTACCACCGCCTCCGCAGCATTTGCATTCCTCTCTATTCCCATTCATCTCTATCAATTCCACACCAGGGATGGCCTTTAATATTTCTCGGGGGGCTTCGTAAACACCACTGGCCCTCCCGAGGTCGCAGGGATCATGATAGGTCACCTTCACCTTCTTCTCATTGAAGCTGATTCTGCCATCTTCGATTAATTTTTTGATGAACTGGGTAGAATGAAAGAGCGCGATCTCATTCTTGCACTTCTCCTTCCACGTGTGATAACAGGAAGGACAGGCAAAAACAACTGTTTCTGCCCCCTTTTCTCTCACCTTCTGCAAGTTGTGTTGCATCAGAGCGTCAGCCTTCTCCTTCATTCCCGCGGCGATCAGAGGAAACCCGCAACACCACTCCTCCCCTCCCAACAGAGTGAAATCAACCCCGGCTTTTTCCAGAATCTGGACGAAGGATTGGGGGATTCTTTTGGTCATCGGAAAATAGGAAGCCACACATCCGGTGAAGTAAACCACCTTTGCCTTTTCTCTCTGAAACATATCCTTGGGGACTTCTGCCAAGGCTTGCACCCACATCGCCCGGTCCTCGCTTGGTTCACCGATGATGTTGTGCACCTTATCTAAAGTTTCCGCCAGCCGATCCATGCTCGGAGGATATTTTCCTTTCTCAACCATGAACCTCCGGGTCGCGATCCTCGTATCTTTCGTACGGATAAACGAGGGGCAAACGACCGAACACCTTCCGCATAATGTACAAAGGTAGGGATATTCCGAATACTCTTTCAGAAACTCCTTGACCCGGGCCGGCTTGAGGGAGATCCCGGGCAATCCGTATGCCTTTTTGACGAAGGATTTGAGATTCGTATAAAATCCTCCCATCGTTGTCTCTAACTGCTGGGTTTGTGCGTACACCGGACAAACCTCCACGCAGCTGCCACATTTCACACAGGCGTCGAGCGCGACGAGGTCTCTGATTGAAAGAGGAAGGACTGCCTTTCCGGCTCCGGGCTTGAAGGCCTCATCGGGCATCAAGTTGATGAACATTACAACGGGTATCGTGATAATATGCCAGAGCTTCTTGTTATAGGGGATGAAACCAACCAGAGTACCGAGAAACAATCCGGACAGAGACCAAAGAGGATAATTGATCGAGGACCATGGTAACCCAAGAGGGGAAATGACTTTGCTGAGACCGAAAGATACGAACCAATATTGGGCCACCGAGTTCGGAAGGGAATAGGTGAGAATACTTATTGCCTCACAAAAAAACCTCAGGATGAACCAGCCTCCTAAGAGGTTCACGGCAACGATATCCCCAATCGATGTTTTAAAGATCGCCTTCTTTGCGACGAATCTTCGGTAGATTGCAATGAACTCCCCCGTGAGAATCATCGCTCCGAAGAGATCGAAGGAAATTGCGAAAAGGGCATCGGCAGTGCTCAGGGAAGGAGTCACCACATCGCGAAAGAAGTAAACATCACAAAAAGGCGCATAGAAGATTCTCATCAAGAATGAGAAATGTTCGAATTGGGGCATGACATCGGCCTTAAGATGGCCCGCGATGAGAATGCCGGGGTAGCCGATCATGATCAAAACCTTCATCAGCCACCTCAATTTATCCTGGCTGAACAGCCGTCTTTGGAGGATGCCGTCCAAAACCATGATCTCTATCAGCTTCAGTAGCTTGCGGCTGAATAGAGTTGAAAAGACCCCTTTCAAAAGAGACCAGAAGTCCCATTGCCCTTGCCAGTAAAGGAATAGTCGCATGGCGAGACCAATCAAAAAAAGAATTGCGCCCAGGATGAAAAAGATTACGAAAAGTGGATGGCCCATTCCCCTACTCCAATTCCTTCCGAAATCCGCGTCTCTTGATCGGACTTTCTTACCATAAAAAGAAATTTTTTACTAAACAATATTAACATTTATCTTCGACTTAATCCATTCACCTCTTGTCCCATTTTTTATTCTGTGCTATTTTTTAAACTATATGAACTCGTCGGTCTTGAAAGCCATCTTCGCCTCCATGGAGCAGGGAGTTATTTTTATCGATGATCAAAACCGGATCGTTTACTGCAATCCGGCGGCAGCGAAGATTCGAAACATTGACGCGGATCGGGTACTGGGCCAATCCATCCTGGACTGGCACCCCCGAAAGGCCCATTCGAAAGTCCTCCAGATTATCGAAGACTTGAAATTAGGCCAGATGAAAGGACACCATCGGATGAACATCCAGATGGTAAAGGGGAGATTCTATGACCATACCTATTCTGCCGTCTGGAACAAAGATAAATATCTCGGCATCATCGTAATCACCGAGGAGGTGACACGGCGAAAACATGCAGAGGACGAACTGAAAGAGGCATTGGAAAAACTGGAGATCGCCAACGAAGAATTGAGACGGATGGATCGGATGAAGGATGACTTCCTCTCCAACGTAAGCCATGAACTGAAGACCCCCATGATCTCTGTGATGGGCTATATCGGAATGTTGCTCAAGGAGAAGGCGGGGACGTTGACCGAACAGCAGAAAAAGTTTTTGGACATATCTTACAAGAACCTGCTGAAGCTGGAGAAGAACATAGACAACCTTTTGGATCTGGCCGAACTTGGGATACAAAAAGAGGCTTACAGATTCGAACCGACCGACCTCGTTCAAGTGATTCAATTCTCATGTTCCACCGTCAAACCCCTCGCCGAGGAACATCAAATTCAACTGGAAGCCGAACTGCCGCCCGAACCCGTAAAGATCTCCGGGGTCGAGGATAAGCTCGGCCAGCTCTT